>Ga0307375_10001745_pt1 | contig 23253 bp, 14 predicted proteins | sample TR1MG_FD_202531 | JGI IMG/M metagenome (GOLD analysis project Ga0307375, IMG submission 202531) | Soil microbial communities from Risofladan, Vaasa, Finland - TR-1 | ecosystem: Environmental > Terrestrial > Soil > Coastal area > Acid sulfate soil | place: Finland: Risofladan, Vaasa | collected...
TCGGCCATTGCGGACTGTTCAAGCGTATATGCAAAAGGACCGCTGTGCCCACGTTAGCCGACGTCCAGGGCATTTGGAGCTACACGCGCTGAGGTCCAATTCTCGGCTTCGGCCGGTAGGCCTCCTTAAGCCCTTTCCCGCTCTCGGTAATCTTTTTCCGTATCTCTGACCGAACAAAAATCTCCTCGAGTACGTGATCTAGCACCTCAAATCCGGCAAGCACGTCGGCTCGTTCAACCTTTCCCGAATGAGTGCCCTCATTTCCAATAAATCGAATTGAATCCAAGAGGTCCGCATAATCCTTATGTGTTTTGCCAAAGGATACGATTCTGTTGTGTAATGAAAGCCTGCGTCCATCAGAGTCCACCGCTGGGATCCTAAGGCTATCGAGAAGTAGCTCAACAGCTTGTCGCGTTGTGCTGGCTGCCGCGCCTGCGTCATTGAATATGTACCCAGACGCTCGGGCAACGCATTGCCTGACATTATCGGGATAACGACTGTCTAGTGGAATGATTGGCAATGGTGGCGAAAAATATTCTAGGTAAATTCTTGTGCTTGGAGGTCGATCAGCGTTCGCACTTTGCCTGAATTTCTCTGCTCTTCCCGAGACTGCAACTGCCTCCATGCAATCTTTACATTCCAGAAATCCAACAAATTTATGCTGCTCCCATTGCATCTTCTCGAGGGCCGATACCATGACCCCTAGAATGTTAAGCACCATATTGTCAGTGAAGTCTTCTCGTTGAAATGCCGCAGGCGTGTATTGTGTAGGGTTCTTTCTAAATACCAGTGAATCCGACACTAGGGATAGTTTCCCCGTTTCGCATCTTGGGCATGGCCAAGCCGGCAGAGAGTCCACGTAGAGTACATGAAAAGATTTTAGCCAAAGCTCTTTGTCTATTGCCATAACTGCCAATGCTCCACGTAGAGAAATACGGGTGTGCTTAGTCAAGCGCAACGCAACTTCGAGCATCTTACCGCATGGCAATCAATGGGATCTAAGATTCAGTTCTGTCGCAAAGTCGGCCGTAGCTGCCGTTTTTAGCCAATTTGTATTACTTATGCTGTGCTAATCAAAGCTGACTTTGAACGGAATCAGCAGCGCGAAGTAGGAGCGTCGGCTGAATGGCTTTGTTAAGTATATTTGGCAGGAGGTCTTCTTGGGTAGTGCAAAACCGCCAAAACCTTCTCGACAATGACATCAGCGAAACTGCCATGCCTCCAGCGCAGCGTCTGCCCTAGCACACGAAACCCACAATTCAGGCGCTGAATGGAGCAATGCCGATAAATGAGAACGAAGGGCCGCACCATCATTTTCATCCAACTCGCCAAAAGCTAGCTCGGTCAACCAGTCACCCGCAAATCCTCGCCACTCCAAGAGGTCTAGCCTCGCAGCAGATGCTACAAGTGACATCATCATAGCTTCTTCGACGGAAAAGCTATATTGGGAATCGCGTAGATATCGACGCACAAGAATGCGGAGTTCATCGGCCAGCACCGAGTTTCGGGATACTGCAGCAACTGTAGCCAGCCCGTTCAAAATGCCCACCAGTTGGGATTTATCCTCTAGATTAGCGAGCGTGTAATTACATAATCTGAGTGCCTTTGCTGCCAAATCCGCATGACCGGAAGCAATCTTGAAAATCATCGCGAAGTTGACGAGAGCTATAAACGAAACCGCATCGACTTCGTCTTTATCGAGCTGTTCTTTAATGACACGCGCAAGATCATCAGGCAAGGCAGTTGGGCTATCTTCAGCACCTTCAAGCGGCCCCGGAAAGTACGGGCGTGGAAACTCGCTTAGTTTAATAAGGCTTTGTTCTCCATCACCGAGAATAGTGTCGCGCAGCTCTCCGTCGCCGAAGTTCCCCTGGAAACTGTTGCCTGCAATCATAACGCGACCAAAGAAGTCTGCCTGCAATTGAGGTGCGGCCGCCAAGTCGGGACGCCATCGCGGCTCGGCGCGCATATCCGTGAAAGACTGCATATAGAAGTGCTCGGCGCGATTGCTGAACGCCCACTTGGAGAAGTGATCATAATCAATTTCGCATTGGACAAGCTGGCGCTGGATCAACGCAGCCTGTGCCAAAGAGGCCAATCTTCGATAAAAGGGCGGCTTATCTGCCAGAATGCGCGTTCTGGCTAGCTCACCGTCGACGAGAACGAACAAGGCAGAGAACAGCTTGAATTCACTCGTTTTGCTCTCCACGTCATCGTCGCGGATTCGATGAACGAGACGCAGCAGGAAAGGCTCAACCTCGGGCCTATTTGGAAGAATGCGCAGTCCAACTTCAAACGCGCCCAACCGCGAGAGCATATCGCCGTTTTTTTCCAAATACTCGAACGCTTTTTCGAGTTCCCCCTGAGAGAGATGATCTGTATTGATTTCAGCGGTCAATGCTGAATGAGAAGAAAGAAACAGACTGAAGAGGAAGCCCTCGTAAGCCCGCCAATCTGTCAGTTGCCCAAAGACTTTTTGACCGGTACCTACGGCATAATCCCGAATTGAACCGCTCCCGTCATAAGCGCCTACCAATCTTTCAAAATACCGCTGCGAATTCGGAACAAGAGACGACACACTGCTTTTGCCTGCTGTGATCTCAATCCTTATAGTCCGTTCCGCATGGACTGGTGTATCGTGTATGTCATTGAAAAAGTCATCGACTTCGTCGTCTTCCAGTGCACGCTCTTCTAGGATGCTATGCCATTCAACCTGAGAACCAAGCGGAAGATTCACGTCCGAAGCAGTTTCCTTCAGAGAATGAATGCGTGTAAGGGCATCTTCGGAAAGGATAGAGAAGTCAGGCAAAACCAGTCTTTGTTGATCGAATGAAAGGACAAGCTTCGGAAGCTCCCCCACGCGTGCATTATTCGCAAGATTCCAGATCCGATCTTCAGCATCGGGCAATTCAGACGGCCCTTTTCCGGAGAGAACGGAACGAATAGCATCAAAAAGTTTCGACCTCTTAACAGAGAGGCCACTCGTACCAATGGAAATAATAGAATTTGTCTTAAAACCATATTCTTCCCTAAAACTCTTGTCGTTGAGCAAGCTCTTGCGTATGAGCGGCGGAACAAACGCCAACGTAGCGCCCACCATTGCCGCTCTTTCGTCAGGACTGTTCGTCACAATTTGTCCCCGCCCGAAAATCGGGTTTCCGCTATTTCGGCAACTTTGCTGCGGTACCAATCGACTAGCCATTTGTACACCTCTGGGAATTGTTCCTGTATGGGTAACAGAACCCTTTCTTCCAACCAGTTCCAGTAAGCGTCAACACCGCTTTGCTGGACACCAGTAAGTGGTGTCAGCAGCAGGAGAATATGTGCCGCACGCCCGATCCGAACAACATTGTCAGCATTCTCTGGAACAATGCGATGTGCCCATCCTCGAACGTCGAACTGGTCAAGGAGCCAGTTTGACCGAACTGTGACCTCTTCGAAATCGGCTCCGTCAACCCACAGGTTTCTGAGTACAAGAGCAAAAGCTTTCAACGTTCCGTCCAACCAAGGCGCTTCCTCTGGGAGCTGCAGCCAGTCGCTCATTCTGACGCGGAGGACAGATTCTCGGATAGCCTTCAGCTCCGCCGTTTCAACAAGGACCCCGTCATCAACTGTTGATTCTCTTAAACACTGTTCAAGTTCGTCTACAGTGACCGGAACGAAGAAATAGCCAGCCTGGCGAAGCCGCGTCCGATGTTCAAGACGATCGTCATCTGACAAAACGTTGGCCGCTACCAAAGCATCCAGCAAGTCCAGGGAGGAAAAGACGGGTACTTGCGCGTCGCCGCTATCAATATTCGCATGCTGGTTGAGAAATCTGTCATCAATAATCGCAACGTCACAATGGGGTGCCAGAGCGATAATGCCGACTGTGGGATGTTCTAGGATAGATTTCGTTTCCAACTCGTCAAAATTGCGTCTGCCGCCCACCCTGACATGTCCAGATTCGATCCGGGAATTCAGAGAGGCACGTATGCGTTCTATAACATCCTTAACTTCATCGGAGATGCGCCCGTAAGAAATGAGGGCGTCCGCATCAGAAAGCTCTCTTGGAGAAACTATAGCCGTTAGGCTTGCGGCTTTAAGCTTTCCAAGTAACCCCAGATGCAGCAAATACGTGATGGAGAGTTCATCAAGATAAAGGATCGCACCGTCGGCAATATCAGGCTGGTTTGGCCACGGCTTTTCGTGCAGCTGCAAATAGGCGCGCGCCCGCTTTTTCTCTTCAGCAGTAAGTTGCCCCTTTTGTCTCAGCTTTTCCACTACAGTCTGGCAACTGCTCAAGACAGCCTCATGTGCAGAAAGGTCCGCTTCTTCTTCCATCAAACTGGAAAGTCGGTGCACTGGGGCAGAACGGACGACGATATGCTGCGTATCATCGCCGTCCCGGATCTTTTCCGCTTCGGCGATCAATGCGGCCAGCTCGTCGCCAACCTGAACGGCGAGGTCACTGTTTGCAACGGTACTAGGCGTAAACTTTTCCAGCACATCCGCTGCTAGCAAATCCCGAACTTTGCGTGCATTCGCTATACGGCTAGGCTGATGGAACGTAGCCTTCTGACGTTCTTCGAATAACCACCCAAGGGTTGAATGCGGGATATATACAGTTGCGAAAGCGTCGAGCGTCACATCGAGTATCTGTAGGAAGCTCAAGGTGAGCAGTGCGGTTGCATCCAGAGCAACCGTTTTTCCGCTGGAAACGAATTCTAAAGACACACGCTTTCCGCTGTACGCAGGAATTGCGCTTCTACGCCTCGGGTCAGTCTCAGTGAGATTGGCCAACGCTGGGAAGGTCGTAAGGTCAATGAGAGTCCTATTGAGTGAACGAGCAGCAAGAAAGATCGGTATTTGGACTTGTGCAAGCAAGCGCCACGTTTCTGACTCGCGGCGATCCCATTCGGGCTTTTGATCAAGGATGTCCTTAAGGCTCATTCTCTGGAGCGGGCCATCCTCACCTGACAGTTCTGCAGCCTTTTCGAGCCATTTTGAAACTTGCGGATCGTTTTCCCACCCTGCACTTGTTGCGATGAAGTATGCGGAGGCCAGTACGGCGGAATCATCATCGGCCTTAGCCGCTGCCTCAAAGACTAGATCCTTCGCATGGGGTGAACCCAAATAAAGCGCCAGTCGCGCAGCGTCAATCAGGTCATGTGCGCTTCTATAGTCTCTGTTCCGGTATTCATCGGCGATGTATGCGGAAAGGGAGGCCCAGCCACCAGTCGCAATCCCGAGATTCACCTGTAGCGCGCGGTAGTTCGCGCTGCTCACCTCATCACTGAGCACCGCCAGTGCAGCACGGGATTCAAGAAACGCACCTTCGTGGTATAGGCCCCATGCGTAAGACATACGCATGGGGCTGGATTGCGATAGCAGGTCGGTGTTTGCTTTTACAAAGTCGATCAGCTCCTTTGATCGGTGAGTATTGTTGAAGGCATTCACGAGGCGCTCAGCATCGCTGAGCGAATGCGTCTCTTCAAACAGACGCCTGCCGAATTCGCATAATTCGTCCCAGCGCTGATGGCCATCCAGTTCGGCAACAAGGTTGATCAGATCGCCAAGAGCTTTAGTTTTTTGGTATTGAGCTTTACGAGATTCAATGGGATCACTCCCTTGGGCCTCAGAAATAATCCTTCGGAGATTACTTTCTTGTTCAGTAGGGATTCCTTCTTCTAGCATACGGTCGAGTACCTCGTTCGCACTCTCGATCAAACCTGCGAGTGAAAGCATCTCGATCTGACGATACCGCATCAGCTTGGCATCGATGTGGGCAGCAAGTTGATTGTAGTGGCGGTGGATATAGTTGGCCACCTCCTCGGGGGTCGACTGCGTAAATGCAAGGGCAAAACGAGCAATGGCGGCATCAGTGGTCATTCCGCCATTTATGGCGATATTTCGATCGATGTCTCGTTCAACCGCATCTAGGTCCAGCTTGACACCAAACTGGAGGGCGTAGTGAACAACTCCAAGCGCGGAGTCGGTATCTCTGAGCTTTGTCTCCAACCTGTTCTTTCCTAGCGCAGTCTGAGCCGGATCGCTTAGTTCGAGCCAAAGCGCGTACTCATCATCCATTCTCGCAGCGCGTGGACAAGACAGTTGCTTTGCGGCCTCAACCGCATCGAGAAAGTGTTGGTGAGCCGCGCGCCGCGCATCCATCGCAACGGCATCCGACGCTAGAGGAAAATCCCGCGCATCAAAGGGAACCTGGGTGAGAACAATAGCTCGGAAATCTTGCGGGATGGTGGGTGCCAGCGTTGCCAATGCTGCCAAATGGTGAAGAATGGGAGTCTCTTCAAAGTCCGCCTTGGAGAGCGCAACTACCGTCTGCGCAACCTTGTCCCAACGACCAAGTTGAAGCTGATGGTTTAAGAGAAAACTCTTGCCGTCCGAATCTAGATCCCCGACTGTATAGCCAGCATCGTTCATCCAACTTAGAGCACCCACGGCACCGTCATGATGTGCAACGATCATCAACCCAGCAGTATGCGAACCGTCCGAGTCGATATTGGCAAGGACTCTAAGCGCTGCTGGTTTGTCTCCTTTCTGGGAAAGGATAAATGCTTCCGCAATCTTGGCTTCTGTAAAATCTCCGAGGGTTTTCGCGAGCTCCAGATACTCTTCCGCCGGTTCAATATTCTCTGAAAGAGACAATAATCTGGCACACCATGCCAACGCCCGCCCCCTCATTTCGTCTGAGCCACCTGAAAGATCGCCCCCAGCAAGGCGTCTCCCAAGCCTCAACGACGATGAGGTCCTGTCGAACTCAAGGAAGAATCGTGACTTCCTGAGTTTCTCAACTTCCTCTTCTGTTTTTTGGTTGACAAACTCCGTCGGAACATTCCCGTCAAGATAGATATTGACGTCTCGGGCAGCGATCACATTTGTCGAATGATCTCCGGCGGAAATCGCCTGTTTGCCCTTATTCCACATCGTTCCGTTTTTTCTTAGTTCCGACATTGACGTCTCGACCCGCCTGAACATTGGCTGAGCTATCACCTGAGCGGATGGTTTGCGTAGATGAAGCGTAAGCCTTCTTGAAGATAAGACGCATCACCCAGACAGCGACCACTACACCGACACCGGAGAACAGCCACTCTTTGTTATCAAAAACCCAAGCTACAAATTTTTCCAACTAAGCTTCTCCTTTCTCTGACATTACAAAGTACGGATGCAATTATCTCTCATAAGGTCAGCTCCGAGTCACAAAGCGGAAGTAATTCAGGTGGATCAGGTAAGGCAGCTACGGCCGAAATGAAGACGGTCTGGAAGTCGGCCTAAGGAGACCCTGGGGATTCCCTGAAAAAGCTGTCAACCCACCCTGCTGCAATGTCCGGTTCCAGGTTTTTCGAACCGTCACTTTCACTCATTTCGGTCGGTTATAGTAATAGATGATCTGCGTAGTTCGAAATTCGCAATTGTCTAAAAAAGATCATCCGTGATAAAGCACGCCGATAACGGTGCGCGCATTCATCACGCTTTGGAATCCCTTGTGCGGTTTGCCCACGGAAATGACTTGGGAAGAACCGAGACCGCCAATACTTTCGAACTGGCGCAAATGAACGAGCTCACCTGGAAGCGCCGCACCCACGCGTTTGAAAATGCTTGATCCGTCATCAAGGTTCAGTGCGACAAGTGTACCTTTGTGCCGTCCAAGTTCATCAAGTTCGATGCGACGACCGCCTAGCACCACCTGCTTTTCAAGCGCGAGAGGAACCGCGCTATCGTCGACCACGCGGAAGGCAATCTCGATGCGCTTCAACACATCGCTAGCATCGACCAGTATCGCTTCATCCTTCCCCGGCTCGACCTTCACGGAGTGGTCGAAAATAATTCCAACGACTTGATGGATATCGACCTCCATCTCTGAGAGGATGATCGTCTTCGGGGTTTTTGTGCGGGGATCGGGGACCTCTGCTGTGAGGCCGATGACTCCTGCGCTTACCCCGCGCACGAGCCGACGTGCGTACACGGCGCTTCCGTGTCGGGCGATCACTAGCTGCCGGTCAGCCGCAGGTCCTGGCACTGCTTCAACAATTGCAAGAGAGCCGATCGGTGCAGCGAATCCAAAATTGGGACGGCGGAGATAAAAAGCGACAGTGCAGTCGAAAAGGTGAGGATCGAGGAGTTCTGAAGATTCTTGTGATTCACCTGAAGGTGCGTGCTGCGTGAAAGCAGCAAGATCTGGGCAGATCAAGACGTTCAGTGCGGGAGTGGGCATAGGCGTGAGCGCTGGCAGCACCTCGGTAGCGGGCTGATCCTTGGGTTCGTCTCGGCGCCGCCAGCGATAGCACTCATCGTACATCAGCTCTACGAGTTCGAGGAGTTGGACTATGTCACCGGCACACTGCGCGACATCCGCAGCTCTTATATCCTGACGTCGGCCATGATGTGATTTGTTCATCAGGGCAATCACAGACGAGCCGTCGGCAAGTGTCGGATGATCGACAAAGCGGCGGAAGACATCCGAGCCGAACATTCCATGGGAACCAGATTTCACCAACGGGCGCAGACGTTGGATGAACGTTGCGAGTGTCGGGTCGGGATTGGCGATGGCCCACTTCGCATGTGCCGGATCGTCAAACATGTCGCCAAGCTTGGCTTCGAAGAAGACACGGCATCCGTCAGCGAAACTGCGGGCGGGCTCTTCCGCGTTTTGGTCGGCATCGAAATTGGCCTTGCGCTGTTGAATTTCCGGCAACGATGGCGTGGTTCGTACTACGGGCTGCTGTCGCGTGGCCGGATGTACTTCGAGATGATCGATACCGCCGACTATCGGAAGGCGTGAGACACGAGTGCAGAACCGCGAATCATAGGAGGTTACGATCAGTTGAGCATTAGCGGCTACGAGTGGAACAAGCGCCGCCGCGAGGCGTTCCCGGTTTTCATCGTCGAGCAATTCTTGCGGATCGTCGAGAATCAGTGTCGTCAGCCCCCCGCGCTCTTCCAGCACATACTTCCAGAAGGCAAGAAAGAATGCGACCAGACTGGCGCGTAGGGCCGAAGCGTTCGTCACATGCTGTGCAGGTGCCGAGACGCCGCCTGTCTGCACGATAAGGTCTAATTCGCCCTTGCGGCCCATTCCAGCGTCAATTAACTCGTGTGCGGTGTCAGGAAATGCGCCGAGATAAATCCGGGACCGCCACTCAGCTGCATCCTTGCGAAGGGTTTTGCGAAGTTGATCGACCTGCTCGTCAGCCAACTTTCCCAAACCAACAAGGTTCTCGAGCGCCGCGCTCGCGGTAGCATATTCCCTGAGGCGCTGTTCTACAGTTCGGCGCATCTTCAGATGCTTCTTAAGCCTTCCACACTGGACGAGCGCGTCAGAGATGGGCTGTGCGGCCTTCACGGTTGCTTCAAGATCGAGTAATTTCCCGGTAAGTGTATTCTTTTCACTCGTTTCACCCTCCTTCGGCAAGCGTCCAAGCACGCGTGCAAAAATGTTACGAGCCAGCGTATCGTTCTCATGCCGCCATTGTGCAAACCGGATCGCACAGTCAAGCCGCTTTAGTGTCACGCCGATCTCATCACACCCATTCGGGAGTATGATTTCGGCGGGCTTGGCCAGCACTGAGCGATCCTTGACAGCCTCCTCGAAGGCAGACGCGGTCTGCGCCTTTAACTCCCCCAATACACCGCGAAACGGATCGAAAGTGAATAGCTCATCGACGATCGCCACGCGCAGAAGGTCACACGGATGGATCGGCAGGTCGGCGGCCGTTTCGGCGCGCAGCGCTTCAGGTAGACTTTGCATGAGGTCTCCCTGTGCGTTCTTGGCCCAACGGCTAAGAGTTTGCGACAGCAGCGCTGCCTCCGTAGCTGCCTCATGAATATGCATCTTCACCGGTCGACCGGTCACGGGATCGGTTGCGTTTTCGAGGGTGCCACCGCAGACGACGCATGCGTCATCCTTCCGCCGTGGGTCGGGATGGTCAGCAATCCAGGTCGCGACGCGGGCATAGAGGCGGGCTCTGGCGGCTTCTGAGGGATTTTGCGCCAAAGCATGCAGTGCGTTGGCTTCAGCGAGAACGTCCTTGATCTTAACTTCAGCGGCGTTCAATTGTTCCGGCGTGAGCTTGCGCAATGCGCCAAGTTTTGCCGCCGATTTAAGGATTTGCGGCTCACTGACGCGCTCAAGCGCCCGACCGATGTTCTTTTCAAGATCTGAAAGCAATGCGGGATTGGCGGGGTCAAAGTGCTCACCAAGAATATCACGCGTAGATTCGAATGCGGCTGCTTTCGAGCTTTCGAAGTACTTGGTAATGTCGTCGAGTGTTTGTTCAATCCCCTTGTCGGAAGAAGGGGGCGGTACGGTCTGAGCAGGAGCCAGGATTGGGTTCGAAAGAATGACCTTTTCAAGGTCTTTCTTTGCAGTGTAGTAGTCGCCGTCTGCCCGGTCGCGCTCATCTGTCTTGGCTTTTACATACTCCTTGTCGATCTTGGTCTTAGCACGCCGCACATGGTCGGCGAGATCGACGAGCGCGGATAGACCTGTGAGCTGCGAAACAGCTCGACCCAATTCAGATTCCGATCCAACTTTAATTAGAGGAAGAAGCCCTGGCATGATGGTACCGATGCGCGCCGCTATCGGATCAATGCCGAGAACCGTGAGATCGGGCGGCGTATCTTTCAGCTTTCCCTGTAAAGATCGGCTTTGGCTACGCCGGATCACTGGCAGTTTCAAGTCGGTCTCGTCAATAAAGGTTAGCTCCACCCAAGTGTCGGCGGGCACCCATGGCTGATCAGGCCGGTACTGCTCCACATTAGGCATCGGAGTCAGCGGAGACAGCTTATGCGTGGTGTGTTCATTGCCCCCGTTTGCCGCAGAGATCCGGCACTCGAAGTCTTCCGCAGCTTCAGGTTCGCGCTGTGGGCGCAGCATCTCCCCTGTCAGAGCCCAAATAATCGCGTTGAGCAGTGACGTTTTCCCCGATCCGTTCCTGCCCTCGAAGAGCGTGAGCGGCGATGTGAATTCATGGACGTAGTTTGCAGGCGCAGCGTCAGGTGTTCCGAATTTATGGAGGCCAGCGAACCTATGCGCCTCCAGTTTCTTCAGCTTCAAGCGCCTGCTCTTGGCGTTCGCTGGCCGCGCGGGCAGCGCTGGCAATTCGGGCGGCGCCAGAAGAATGGCATTAACTAGGTCTTCACCGTTCGCCGTGCTGACATTGGCGGTCCACGCGGCGGCCCCCTTCTTGCGGTACCATTCAAGCGCGCTGCGAGTATGCTCGTCGATAAAGACAAAGCGCTCCTTAGTGCTTGTCCGAACAGGTCTGCCGCTAACAAGGTCGGTGATTAGAGAATCAAGCGTGTGTAGATGCAACGGTCGTGATTCAGATTCGGACACGTTCCCTCCTTATGAAGTAGCGACGATATGCTCCAGTAGCACCTAACAGTTTTAGCTAGACACATTGTACTCATATCATCGCCGACGGAACTGACAATCGAGTAGCAGTTCTTGGCGCGAAGTGACCCCGTACTTGTAATACCATACAATCTCGCTTCATCCCGTTGTCAGATAAAGAAATTGAAAAATAACCCCATGGCGAAACCGGCAAAAGAAAATAAAGAAGAACCGTTGGAAAAGCAGCTGTGGAAAGCCGCCGACAAGCTGCGCAAGAACATCGACGCCGCCGAATACAAACATGTGGTGATGGGGCTGATCTTCCTGAAATACATCTCCGATTCCTTCGAGGAGATGTTCAGCAAACTGAAGAAAGGCGAGGGCGAGTACGCCGGAGCTGATCCCGAGGACAAGGACGAATACAAGGCGGAGAACGTTTTCTTTGTGCCGTCTGAGGCGCGCTGGTCATTTTTGGTCGCAAAAGCCAAGCTGCCCACCATCGGCACCGTGGTCGATGAGGCAATGGATGCCATCGAGAAAGAAAACCCCTCGCTCAAGGGCGTGTTGCCCAAGGTATTTGCGCGGCAAAATCTCGACCCCGCCAGTTTGGGCGGGCTGATTGATCTGGTGGGCAACATTGCGCTGGGCGATGCCAAGTCGCGCAGTGCCGATGTGCTGGGTCATGTGTTCGAATATTTCCTCGGTGAATTCGCGCTGGCCGAAGGCAAACAGGGCGGGCAGTTCTACACCCCGCGCAGTATTGTCGAGTTGCTGGTAGCAATGCTGGAACCTTACAAAGGTCGGGTGTTCGATCCCTGCTGCGGTTCGGGCGGCATGTTTGTGCAATCGGGAAAATTCGTCGCAGAACATCAGGGCAAGGTCAACGACATCTCCATCTACGGGCAGGAGAGCAACCAGACCACATGGCGATTGGCCAAGATGAACCTCGCGATACGCGGCATTGATTCTTCGCAAGTGAAATGGAACAACGAAGGCTCATTCCTCAATGACGCCCACAAAGACCTCAAGGCCGATTTCATCATCGCCAACCCGCCGTTCAACGTCAGCGACTGGAGCGGCGAGTTGCTGCGCGGCGATGGCCGCTGGCAATACGGCGCACCGCCTGCGGGCAATGCCAACTTCGCGTGGCTGCAACACTTCGCCTACCACCTCAACCCGCAGGGCAAGGCAGGCGTGGTGCTCGCCAAAGGCGCGCTCACCAGCAAGACCAGCGGCGAGGGCGACATTCGCCGTGCGCTCATCGCGGATGGCAATCTCATCGACTGCATCGTCAACCTGCCCGCCAAGCTGTTTTTGAATACGCAGATACCGGCTGCGCTGTGGTTCATGAACCGCGCAAGAAATAACGGCCACCCGCGCAAGGGTGAAATCCTGTTCATCGACGCCCGCAACCTCGGCAACCTGATTAATCGCCGCACCAAAGAACTCTCGCACGAGGACATCCAGCAGATCGCCGCTACCTACCATGCATGGCGCACGGGAGAAGCCGCGTATGAAGACGTGAAAGGTTTCTGTGCTTCCGTGCCGCTGGCGCGGGTACAAGAGCTGGACTATGTGCTCACGCCGGGCCGCTATGTTGGCCTGCCGGACGAAGAGGACGACTTCAACTTTGCTGAGCGCTTCGCCGCCTTGAAAGCGGAGTTCGAGGAGCAGTTGCTGGAAGAGGCAAAGCTCAACAAAGCCATTGCCGATAATCTGGCGAAGGTGAAGCTATGAGCGTTTGGACTGAGTTCTCCATAGACCAATTGATGGATGTACAAAATGGCTATGCGTTCAAGAGTGGTGAATATATTGAGGATGGGCCCAATACCTTTGAAGTGTTTAAGATGGGGCATATCGAAAAGGGTGGCGGTCTAAGGAAGAACCCTAAAAAAGACTTTGTTCCAAAAACGAAAATATTGGAAAGGTGGGTTCTAAGCAAAAAAGATATTGTCATGGCAATGACCGATATGAAAGATAACGTCGTAATATTAGGGGTGCCCGCGAGAATTGATCAAAATGATCACTATGTACTTAACCAGCGTGTAGCAAGGCTTACAGTAAAAAATCCGGTACTTGTGGACACCGGATTTATTTACAACTATCTCAAATGGGAGGTCTTCCTTTTTGACCTTCAAAGCAAGGCAAGCAGCGGGGTTCAAGTAAACCTCTCTACAAGTACTATTAAAGAATCAATTGTAAAAATACCGCCACTCACCGAACAACAAGCAATCGCCTCAGTGCTCAGCAGCCTCGACGACAAAATCAACCTGCTGCATCGCCAGAACAAAACCCTCGAAGCCATGGCCGTAACCCTGTTCCGCCAGTGGTTCGTGGAAGAGGCGCATGAGGATTGGGAGGATAGACCGCTAAGCAGCATCGCGAACTTTCTGAATGGTCTGGCCTGTCAGAAATATCCTCCAAAGAATGAGTTGGAAAAACTGCCCGTCCTGAAAATCAAAGAACTGAGCGGCGGCATATCCGAATCATCAGATTTTGCATCAAGCGAAATTAAGCCTGAATATATCGTCGAAGAAAGCGATGTGATTTTTGCTTGGTCGGCATCCCTGATGATCAAGGTTTGGGATGGCGAACGCTGCGTTTTGAACCAGCATTTGTTCAAGGTTACCTCCACAGAATTTCCGAAATGGTTTTATCTGATGTGGTGCAAGCACCACTTGGCGGAATTTATCGCCATATCAGCAAGCCACGCCACAACGATGGGGCATATCAAGCGTGGAGATTTGGATGCAGTGATGGTGGGCGTGCCATCGCCAAATGAATTGAAGGCCATGTCCGATCAAATGGCACCATTGCTGGAGAAGCAAATAGGGATTGCCAGGCAAATTCGTACCCTCAAAACACTCCGTGACACTCTGCTGCCCAAACTGATGAGCGGCGAAGTGCGGGTAGAGGTGTAATCCATGTCCACGCTAAAGGCTCACGAGAAAGTAATTTTTGAGAAGCTATTTGATCGTAGCGGATATGTGCTGAATTTTACAGACCCCACATATGCTGAGTTTTTTCGTGAACACGGCGTAAATATTGATGCCGATAAATATCGCGTCAATGGCGCATCCAAGATGAAACGCCTTCGCGCATTTTGGGAAATTGAGCCTGATGTTCTTGTGAGAAAAATTCTTGCGGCATTGTTGGAATATGCCAACGCAATTGAACAAGTGGCTGCGGCTGACCATGGTAAGGCAATGGCGGTTATTAATCGCTTGGCAGGGAAAGCATCCAATGCTGAAACAGCGGCAACGCCGGATGATTTTCTCAAACAGGAATTCTCGAATTTAAAACTGGCGCGGCTGAATATTGATGTGCAGTTGCAGTCTGTGATCGAACAACGAGTAGATGAAATTCACAAAGCCATGAGGGCCGGGGCGTCATTGGCAACTGTCTTCTTATGCGGGAGCACATTGGAGGGGTTGTTACTTGATGCAGCAACCAAACAGCCGCAGCAATTTAACAGTGCCAAGTCTGCACCCAAAGACAAAGACGAGAAAGTCAAAGCGCTGCATGATTGGACATTGGATAGCCTAATCAATGTAGCGCATGAAGTAAGTCTCTTGTCTTTGGATGTAAAGAAATATGGGCACGCACTAAAGGATTTCAGAAATTACATTCACCCGCGTCAGCAGGCTTCGCAGGGATTCAAGCCAGATCAATATACAGCCAAAATAAGTTGGCAAGTTTTGCAGGCCGCTATTGCTGATTTAAGTGGGCAAAGGAAAAAGTAAAAAATGGCCAAGCTCACTGAATTAGTCATAGTGGCGGCATAAGCAACTTTTTAATATTTACCGGGGGTGATTGAGTATGGACGATGCATTTAAGCCGTTAAGCCTTTCAATTAAGGAGTTGTTTGGTAATGCGGACTCTTTGTACAAAGTCCCTCAATATCAACGGCCCTACAAGTGGGAGAACGAGCAGGTTGATAAGCTTTGGGATGACATATACGAGGCTTTTGAAAATGGAGATGAAAATTATTTCCTTGGCTCAATTATTACGGCAAAACCAAGGGATGATGAAAAGTCAGCCTATGTCGATGTGGTGGATGGGCAACAGCGCCTAACCACTTTGATGATTATGTTTTGTGTTGTCAGAGATATGTATCCTGACATCAATGCAGATAACAGCAATGAGAACCCATTCGCAGTGGATATCAACACTATTAAGGCTTCGATCTCCTTGTTTGGAAAATCGCAACGACTCAAGCTTTACACGCATAGCCAGCACCAGAGCGATTTTGAAGAGCTTATCTTGAACGGAAATACGCTGGAGCTGAAAAAACCATACAAATATCAGGTTCGGACAGATGAAGAACCAAAGTATAAGTTCGTTAATACTGCCGTCATATTCAGGGAAAAACTCAGCGCATTGGGCGAGGAGGCTTCCGCTTCATTGCTAGACTTTCTTTTCAATCAGGTAAAAATTATTCGGATAGATTGCAAGAACAGGGAGTTTGCTATCAAGCTGTTCCAGGTCCTCAATGACCGGGGTATGGACCTTACGGCGGCTGACTTGATTAAAAGCTTCCTTCTGGAAAATCTATATAAAAAATTCAAGGGAGACGCGGATACCTCAAAGCTGAAGGAGAGCCAGTTTATTTCGGACTGGAGAAGCATGGAGCAGAGTATCAAGTCGTGCGATATCAGCCTCAATGATCTTTTTATAATCTATGAATATTACCTGCTTGGACAGAACCCAAAGAAGTCGTTGTATGACGAATTGCAGAACGCTTTTAGCAATAAAGATCCCAACACGGTAATTAGTGATATCAAGCAATTTGCGGCACTTTATGTGAAAGACATTTATGAGGCCAAGGATAAGGTTCTATTCTCTTTCTGGTACATCCGCTGGAATATGTACTGGAAAAGCATCTGTCTTGCGGCATTGCATGAGGACTATCCAGATTTCGAACGTCTCACAAAAGCGTTGCGCAGGTTCTATTATCTTTATTGGATGGCAGGGAAAACGCTGTCACAGATTAAGCAAACCTCATTTAATTTGATCAAGTGGATTAAAGAAGGACGCGCAATTTCCGAGATTGAGGATGAGCTGAACAACAAATTAGTTAGCGATTCAATTGTCGATCTGGCAAAGCGTAATCTTTCATCCGAGCAATTAGCGACTGAGGCATGGATTAAACCCCTCTTGCTTCTCATCGAATACAACCTTACCGACAAAAGCAAGGTTTCGCTTGTGAATCTTGATGCTGATTTGCACCTTGAGCATGTGCTACCAGTCAAATACTACAAGTATCCCGAATGGGCTCACATTACCAAAGAAATATCAGCCGCATGGCTAAATAGCGCTGGCAATCTTACATTGCTTGGCGGCGCGAAAAATATTGAAGCAAGTAATAATCCATTTGTTGTAAAAATGGAAGTTTATAAAGGGAAGGGTAAATACGATACAAAGAATGACAAAATCACGGCCTTCCTGATTACCCAGAAAATACTCGGTGATTTCGAATCCAAAACATACGATGGGATGTGGACACAAGAAGCCATGATAGATCGTTTGAAATGGTTCTTCGAAGAAGTGGGTGAGATTTTGGAGATCGATGTCAGTGATTTGATCGATAAGCATCAACCAGAGGTTGTATGACCAGACTAACCGAATCAGCCATCGAAGATTTCGCCATCAAGCTATTCGAGCGCTTGTGTTACAGCTACGTTTACGGCCCTGACATTGCGCCGGATGGCGAACAACCGGAACGTGGGCATTACGGCGAGGTGTTGCTGGCCGGGCGGCTGGAGCTCGCTCTTAAGCGCATCAACCCGAAGCTGTCGGCTGCGATGTTGCAGGATGCACTCAAGGAGGTGCAGCGCATTCATTCGCCCGAGTTGCTGGCGAATAACGAGGCTTTTCATCGCCTGCTGACCGAGGGCGTGAAGGTGAGCCGTCAGCAGGATGGCAATCAGCGTGGCGATCTGGCATGGCTGATCGACTTTACCCATCCTGAGAACAACGAGTTCGTTGTCGCCAACCAGTTTACGGTGATTGAGAACCACCAAAACAAGCGGCCCGACTTGGTGCTGTTCGTTAACGGCATTCCGCTGGTGGTGATCGAGCTGAAAAACGCCATCGATGAAAACGCCACGATTAAGGCGGCATACCAGCAATTCGAAACCTACAAGCAAACTATCCCCAGCCTGTTTACCCCCAATGCATTTTTGGTGATTTCAGATGGTCTTGAGGCCAAGGCCGGTTCTCTATCGGCGGGGTCGTCGCGGTTCATGTCTTGGAAAAGCGCCGACGGCAAGGCGGAAGCTTCGCATCTGGTGAGCCAGTTGGAGACGCTGATACTCGGGATGTTGAACAAGGCCACGCTGCTGGATTTGCTGCGCCACTTCATCGTGTTTGAAAAGAGCAAGAAGGAAGACCCGCAAACCGGCGTGATCAGCATCAGCACGGTGAAGAAGCTGGCGGCTTATCACCAGTATTACGCGGTGAATGCGGCGGTTGTCTCTACGCTGAGAGCTGCCTCCGGGGATGCAGCGGATTCGGCTGGGGGCTTGCGCGTGGAGCAGTCACCGGCAAGCTACGGCCTGCCTGGTGTGGTGCAGCAGCCCAAAGGCGACAAGAAGGCCGGGGTGGTGTGGCATACACAAGGTTCGGGCAAGTCGCTGTCGATGGTGTTCTACACCGGCAAGATTGTGCTGGCTTTGGATAACCCCACCGTATTGGTGATTACCGACCGCAACGATCTGGACGATCAGTTGTTCGATACCTTCGCCGCTTCCAAGCAACTGTTGCGGCAGGAGCCGGTGCAGGCGGCGGATCGCGGGCAGTTGAAGGAGTTGCTCAAGGTGGCCTCGGGCGGGGTGATTTTTTCCACGATCCAGAAATTCCAGCCGGATGAGGGCAATGTGTACGAGCAGTTGTCCGACCGGCGCAATATCGTGGTGATCGTGGACGAGGCACACCGTACACAATACGGCTTCAGCGCGAAGACCGTGGATGACAAGGATGCCAACGGCGAAGTAATTGGTAAGAAGGTGGTGTACGGCTTCGCCAAATACCTGCGCGACGCGTTACCCAGCGCGACCTATCTGGGCTTTACCGGCACGCCGATTGAAAAAACAGACGTGAATACACCGGCGGTGTTCGGCAACTATGTGGACATCTACGACATCGCGCAGGCGGTGGAGGATGGCGCGACGGTGCGCATCTATTACGAGAGCCGCCTGGCGAAAGTGGGCTTGAGCGAAGAAGGCAAGAAGCTAATTGCCGAGCTGGATGAAGAGCTGGATCAGGAAGACCTGACTGATACTCAGAAAGCCAAGGCCAAGTGGACGAAGATGGAGGCGCTGATTGGTAGCGAGCAGCGCATCAAGAATATTGCCAAGGACATCGTGGCACACTTCGAAGCGCGGCAGGCGGTGTTTGCAGGCAAGGGCATGGTGGTGAGCATGTCGCGGCGCATTGCCGCAGAGTTGTACAAAGAGATCGTTGCGCTCAAGCCTGAGTGGCACTCAGATGATTTAAACAAGGGAGCAATCAAGGTGGTAATGACGGCTGCCTCCAGCGATGGCCCGCTGCTGGCGAAACACCACACCACCAAAGAGCAGCGCAAGCAACTGGCCGAGCGGATGAAAAATGACGACGACCCGCTCAAGCTGGTGATCGTGCGCGATATGTGGCTGACCGGGTTTGATGCGCCGAGTATGCACACTCTCTACATCGACAAGCCGATGAAGGGCCACAACCTGATGCAGGCGATTGCGCGGGTGAACCGGGTATACAAGGACAAGCCGGGTGGCTTGGTGGTGGATTATCTGGGGATTGCGGCAGACCTGAAAGAAGCGCTGTCGTTCTATTCCGATGCGGGCGGCAAGGGCGACCCGGCGCTGGCGCAGGAGCAGGCGGTCAGCCTGATGCTAGAAAAACTGGAAGTGGTGTCGGCGATGTATCACGGCTTTGCCTATGAGAATTACTTCGAGGCGGAGACCTCACAAAAGCTCTCGCTGATACTGGCGGCGGAGGAGCATATTCTCGGGCTGGAAGATGGCAGAAAGCGGTATATCAACGAGGTGACTGCACTCTCTCTCGCTTTTGCCATCGCAGTGCCGCACGAGCAGGCGATGGATGCTCGCGACGAAGTGGGATTTTTTCAGGCGGTGAAAGCGCGACTTGCCAAGTTTGACAGCACCGGCGAAGGGCGCAGCAACGAGGAGATCGAAACCACCATCCGCCAGGTGATCGACAAGGCGCTGGTGTCGGAACGGGTGATCGATATCTTCGATGCGGCGGGCATTAAAAAACCGGATATTTCCGTTTTGTCCGAGGAGTTTTTGGCTGAGCTGAAAGGCTACGTACACAAGAATGTAGCCATAGAGGTACTGAAAAAACTGCTCAACGACGAGCTGAGAGCTCGCGCCAAAAAGAATCTGGTACAGAGCAAAACATTGATGGAGATGCTGGAGATTGCCATCAAGAAATACCACAACAAGATTCTGACCGCCGCTGAGGTGATGGAAGAGCTAATCAAGATCAGCAAGGAGATTGTTGCCTCCGACGACGAAGCCAAGCACATGGGCCTAAGCGATTTTGAATATGCGTTCTATACGGCGGTGGCCAACAACGACAGTGCGCGTGAACTGATGAAGCAAGACCAACTGCGTGAGCTGGCCGTAGTGCTGACGCAGCGGGTACGTGAGAATGCGTCGATAGATTGGACGATAAAGGAAAGCGTTAGAGCCAAACTGAAGGTGATTGTGAAGCGCACCTTGCGCCAATTTGGTTATCCGCCGGATATGCAGTTGCTCGCAACCGAAACGGTGTTGAGGCAGGCTGAGATGATTGCTGATGAGTTGGCGGGGTAGCCCAAAATAGCGATGCAATGTGCTTCGGAAAAATTAGAAGGACTGCTAACGTGTCGATTGTGACTGTTCAGGTGAAGCGGACATTGCGGCAGGCCACGCCGACACCATTTTCATAAAAACACCAAGGTCTCCTAAGGCCGAGAAACCGCCAGTCTGCGCTTGGAGCGCCTGACTTTCCGGTAAATAGTCATATTCCGGAAAGTAATTGGATATAACGAATCAGGAATATATTGCATATATTCTCTATGACGAATATAGTTAGCCTATTCGTAAATAGGAATATTTGCCATGGTTAACAAAATCCGTACTTCCGGGCAGCTCAGCCCAATTCTAAAGCAACTTAGAAAAGCCAAAGGCTGGTCGCAAATTGAGTTGGGCAAGAGAATTGGCTTGTCTCAGGAACGCATATCGGCAATTGAAAATCATCCCGAGAAGACATCTATCGACCAACTGCTTACTGTATTGATGGCGCTTGAGGCTGAGCTTCAGGTTGGGCCGCGTCAGTCTTTGTCTGATAAGGAAGCGTTAAGTATTGTGCCAACTGGTAAACGTAAAAACATACCTCGGGAGTCTTGGTAATGGCCGGGCGCCACTCATCCAAAAGAGCGCTGGACGTGTGGATGAACGGTGAGCTTGTGGGGCATTGGATATTTACTTCTGCCGGAGCGCACTCGTTCGCCTACGATCCATCTTGGCTAGAAAACCCGCAGAGACGCTCACTATCGCTTTCGTTGCCCTTTTCCAGAGGGACAGAACCGTTTTCAGGAAAAGTCGTTGAATTCTATTTCGACAATCTGCTTCCCGACAGCATAGGCATTCGCAAACGCCTGGCATCCAAGTTTGGCGCCGAATCGACCCATGCATTTCAGCTCCTCGAAAAGATCGGTCGCGATTGCGTTGGTGCTATTCAACTTCTTCCCAGGGGGAGTGCTGCGCCTGACGTTCGCAGAATCGATGCCGAGCCGCTCTCCGAATCCGCCATCGAGAGGATCCTCGGCGATACAGTAAGCAATCGAAGCATCGGCGTGCCCGAAGAAGATGAACTACGGATTTCAATTGCCGGCGCACAGGAAAAAACCGCGCTGCTCTGGCACAACGATCAATGGTGCCGACCGCGAGGCACGACTCCTACAACGCACATCCTGAAGCTTCCCTTGGGCGAGGTAGGAGGAATGCGTGCTGATTTTTCCACCTCTGTAGAGAACGAATGGCTTTGTGCAAAGCTGTTACGCGCCTACGGGCTCCCAGTTGCAGACTCAACCTTCGGCATGTTTGGTCGCCACAAGGTATTGGTGGTTACGCGGTTTGACCGCCGACTCATCGATGGTTGGTGGGCTCGCCTGCCACAGGAAGATTTTTGCCAGGCGACAGGAATGTCACCGGATCAAAAGTACGAAGAGAATGGAGGCCCTGGAATCTCCGCTATCCTCGATGTATTAAGGGGCAGCGATACTGCTGAAGTTGATCGCACGAACTTTATGACAGCTCAGCTTATCTTCTGGATGCTCGCGGCACCCGATGGGCATGCCAAGAATTTCAGTATCTTCATTGGACAGCAGGATCATTTTTTGATGACGCCGCTCTACGATGTCATGTCTGCTTGGCCAATAATCGGAAAGGGGGCGCGTGAGTTTCAGTGGAAAAAAGTGAAGATGGCCATGGCACTTCGCACGAAGAACGTCCACTATCGTATGGCTGAAATCCAGCGCCGACATTGGAATGAGGTCGCCAAGGCTAATGCTGTGGGGGCTGATTTTGAAGCGGCTATCCAGCGGGTTATTGCCATTACACCCGAAGTGATCGAATCAGTATCGAAGGGGCTTCCGGCCGGGTTCCCGACTGTTGTAACCGAAAAAATATTTGTCGGACTTCTCAATCAGGTGAAGCAACTTCAAGCAGGAGTTCATTAGCCTTCATCACTTTGAACCGGTACGTGTGTTTGGAGTTTCCATAAAAAGAGCATTTATCGGAAAGTTTGGAGAGTCCTATGGCCCCTAAGGCCTAGAATGTGACGGTCAGCAAATCGGTGCCTAAGCGGAAGTTTGCAGATTTTTCTGCCAACGTCCACAGTGCGCCGCATTGCAGTCAGAAGTGTCTAGTGAATCGGAGCGATTCACCATTTATTGGTAAAAGCTTTATCCCTTAGGAAGTGGATGTCCCTGTAACTCATCCGTTGACCGGCGTAAGGCCACGACGGCTAGCAAGAAGAGCGACGTCCTTTGGATTGGCGCTGCGGTGGATGCGCTGTAGAACCCGCTGCTGTGTCTCTGGCGTCCAGAATATCCGCAGACGCTTACGTGCCCGCGTTACGGCTGTGTAGAAGATGCTGTGTGTGATATCGTCTTCATTGGCATCGGTGATCACGATCTTGACGGAGTCATACTCGAGGCCCTGCGCCTTGTGGATCGACACGGCGTAGGCCACCTGGAATGGCACGGAGGTGTTCAGTGTGTCGTCGTCCTCATCGCTGGCTTCGTACTCGTAGACGGAGAAGCGCACAGTCGATTCACCCATCCATTCGAGCTCATCTCCGACGACGTCGAACTCGCTGAGCGATCGATCGAGCTCAACGTCGAACTGGATCCGATCAGGGAAGTGGTCGATGCCGACGATCCAGGCGGTCAATAACACTTCCTGATGTTCTGCCACTATTTCCCACGCTTGCCGTACTTCCTGTTTTGTTAGTCCGTTTGCTACACCCAGTTCTCCAAGATCAGGGGCGCGGCGATCCGTTCGTAATGGCGGCTGTTGTTGGTGACCAGCACAGCACCGGCAGACAACGAGTGTGCTGCTATCATCATGTCCAGTTCGCCAATTGGTTGTCCTGTGCTGACGAGCTGGTGGCGGATTTCGGCGTACCAGTCCGCTGCCTCGGCATCCCACGGCAAGATGCGGATAATCTTGAGAAACTGGCGTACTGCCAGATGCAGCCGATGGTCGGCTGGCAAGCGTTTCAGACCATATTGCAACTCCGCCCGCGTCATTGCCGAGATGCAGACCATTGATGGCACAAGTGCTTCCAGTTTGGCTTTTATCGCGGGCGATTTCCCTTTGATGAGGTAGCTTGCCGTGTCGGTATCCAGC
>Ga0307375_10001747_pt1 | contig 23240 bp, 17 predicted proteins | sample TR1MG_FD_202531 | JGI IMG/M metagenome (GOLD analysis project Ga0307375, IMG submission 202531) | Soil microbial communities from Risofladan, Vaasa, Finland - TR-1 | ecosystem: Environmental > Terrestrial > Soil > Coastal area > Acid sulfate soil | place: Finland: Risofladan, Vaasa | collected...
ATCGGCAGTCCCACAAACGGGTCAATGTGCAGGTAGGTGTAGAGGTACCATGACGCGTAGCCACCCAACATGATGAACGCGCCATGGGCCAGATTGACGATATTGAGCACACCCCATACCAATGCCAAGCCAAGCGCCATGACGGCATACAGCCCGCCTTGAAGCACGCCATTGACGAGAATTTGCGCTAACAGATCCACCTGAAAAAAGGTTCAGCTGTCAGATTAACGCTTGCTCCACGCTGGCATCGGATACTTCGGTTGTTTTACCAGACCTTTCATGCCGTAAACTTTGACCAGCTTGTCGCCCTGAACCTGGATCACCATTTGCGGCAATTCGATCTGCCCGTGCGGATTGAACGCGATCGGTCCGTACAGGCTGTCGAACTTGATCTTGGCCAGCGCATCACGCACTTTCTGCGGATCAAGACTGTTGGCATCCTCCATGGCCTGCACCAGCGTTTCCACGTCGGCAGCGCCGGAGGCGGCGTGATAGTCGGGGTCATAGCCAAACTTCGCCTTGTACGCCTTGGTAAACTTCTCGGCATCGCCGAACCAGCGGTCCTTCAGTTCAGCAGACGGCAACCAGGGTGTCATGCCGAACGCATAGTCGGCATCCTTGCCCAGTGCTTTGCGAAAGTCTTCACTCGGCACGCCCACGGTGAACGAGTACATCTTCGGCGCAACCTTCAGGCTCTTGGCCTGGCGCACGAAATTGAGGATCTCGGTTTCGTGTCCGGCCACCAGTACCACGTCGGCCTTCTTGCTCTTGATCTGGGACAACAGCGAGCTGAAGTCGGTGGCGTTGGTGCTGTAGCGTTCATCCAGCACGATATTCAATCCCGCCGCCTTCAACATCGGCCGTGTGCCGTCCGCCACGGACACATCAAAGGCGTCGTCGGCGTACAGCAGTGCCACGGATTTGGGCTCTGGCTTAAGCACCTTAAACATGCTGATGGTGCTGCCAAAGTAATTGCTTGCCGGTGCCAGCGTGCCGAAAATGTATTGGAAGTTACGCGCAAATATCTGGTCGGATGCGCCGCCCCCCTGGACCATCGGCACCTTGTACTTCTCGGATATGGCGGAGTCGGCAAGGGCGAAATTGCTGGCGAATGGTCCCAGCAACAGATTGACCTTGTCTTCGGTAACCAGCTGCGTGTACTGGCGCATGCTCAAATTCACGTCGGACTGGTTGTCGTAGAGCTTGAGCACCAGCTTGTGCGACTGGCCCGCAATTTTTACGCCGCCGGCGGCGTTGATTTTATCAATCGCAAATTCATAGGAATCCCGGTAATAGCGGCCGGTATTGGCAATCGGGCCGGTCAACTGGACCGATGCACCCAAAACGATATCCTGGGCTGCGAAGGCTCCAATGGGGGCAGAAAACATCAAAACCATGAAAAGGCGGGAAAGACGGGAAAGGAAAAGTGAACGACTGGATGACATGATGTATTTTCTCCCTTGTTATAAGTTTTAATAGGTATGCCATGTTGCAATAATCAAATTCCGATGTCAATCGCTGATACAAGCTGATACAAGCTGTTACATGGGGAGCAGAAGCCCCACCCATTCCTTGCAATATCGTATACCCTGACTGCTGGTGGATATTTCACCGGATGCCGTTATGTCCGTGGTTGGAACATCGCTGATTGAGCATACACTCAAAGGGTTGCCGATGCCAATTTACCATCCTCGAAGCCGGTTTGGCGGGTTCGAAAAACGCATCAATTTGGCGCTTTGCTGAAAATCTTGAAGTGCCGCTTGGCAGCTACAAGGGGGGTTGAAAAGAAAGAATATGAAGATCAACAAAATTGCCGTCATCCCTGGAGACGGGATCGGAAAAGAAGTCATGCCCGAAGGACTCCGGGTACTTGACGCGGTCTCACGCAAGTTCGCTATCCCTTTCCAATGGGACGAGTTGGAATGGAGCTGTGACTACTATGTCAGGCACGGCAAGATGATGCCCGACAACTGGAAAGAAATGCTCGAAGGGAAGCAGGCCATTTTCTTCGGGGCGGTCGGCTGGCCGGCCACCGTTCCCGATCATGTCTCGCTGTGGGGATCACTGGTCAAGTTCAGACAGGAATTCGATCAATACGTCAACCTGCGCCCGGCCAGGCTGATGCCGGGCATCAACTCCCCGTTGGCGAATCGAAAAATCGGCGACATCGATTTCTACATCGTCCGCGAAAATACCGAGGGTGAATACTCGGCGGTCGGTGGCCGCATGTTTCCCGGCACCGAGCGCGAATTCGTTGTGCAGCAAAGTGTATTCACCCGCAAGGGCATCGACCGGGTCATGAAGTACGCATTTGAGCTGGCCGCAACCCGGGCAAAAAAGCATGTCACATCGGCGACCAAATCGAACGGCATTTCGATTTCCATGCCTTACTGGGATGAGCGGTTTGCCGAAATGGCAGCGTCTTACCCGGATATCCGCTCTGACAAATATCATATTGATATATTGACAGCACAATTTGTGCTGCACCCGGACTGGTTCGATGTCGTGGTGGCGTCCAATCTGTTTGGCGACATTCTCTCGGACCTGGGGCCGGCGTGCACCGGTACCATCGGTATCGCCCCATCGGCAAACTTGAACCCGGAACGGGTATTCCCGTCACTGTTCGAACCGGTTCATGGCTCGGCACCGGACATTTACGGCAAGGGAGTCGCCAATCCGATTGGCCAGATTTGGGCAGGCTCCATGATGCTTGAACACCTGGGCTACCGTGATGCGGCAGCGGCGGTCATCCACGCCATTGAAACCGTGCTCGCGGAAGGTCCCCGCACGCCCGATATGGGCGGCAAGGCGAATACTTCGGACGTCGGCAAAGCGGTGGCTTCAGTTATAGAATCTGCCAACCTATCCATCCGGTCGCTTTGAAGCGCAACCCGCAAAACCCGAAACAGTTTTGGCATTGAAGCTGCGTCCGGTCACAGTTCTGGCGGGCAATCATTACCTTCAAGCTGTTGAAGGAAGCAATCTGGAAATATTCGTCCCCTGAATTTCTTGCATCGGCTGAGTTTTCTGATTCTTTGCCACTAACCTCCATTACACGCAAGGCTGTCCCGACTACCGGGCCAAACTAGGAGATTAATCTGGCAAGAAGATCCACCCGCTTCAGCGAGTCCGCAAACTGCTCAATCGGTAATGGCTTGCTGAACAAATACCCTTGATAGTGAATGCAGCCCATTTTCAGGAGTAGTTGGCGTTGTGCTTCCGTTTCCACTCCTTCGGCAATGACGCCTATCTCCATTCCGTGCGCCATGGCAATAATGGTGCGCACTATCGCTTTGTCGCTACTATCTGTGGTTATATCTCGCACGAATGACTGATCGATCTTAAGTTGATCGAGTGGCAAGCGCTTAAGATATTGCAGCGATGAAAAGCCGGTTCCGAAGTCGTCCAGGGAAAACTGGACACCGAACTCGCTCAACAGGTTCATGGTTACGATGGTGTCTTCGATATTATCCAGCAACATGCCTTCTGTGAGCTCCAGCTTGAGCCGCTTCGGATTGATGGCATGCCGTTGCACAGCATCCTGAACTTGATACACAAAATCGAACTGACGAAATTGTTTGGCACTCACGTTCACCGCCAGTACCAGGTCACGGGTGAGTGGATCCTGCTCCCATGCCTTGATCTGAGCACAGGCTCCCTCCAGCACCCAATGGCCTATCGGCAGGATCAGCCCGGTTTCTTCCGCAAGTGGAATGAATTCCACGGGTGAAACAATTCCGCGCAATGGATGATTCCAGCGGATCAACGTTTCTGCGCCTATTGGCCGATTCGAAAAATCGATCTGGAGCTGGTAATAAAGGTGGAATTGACGAAGGTCCAGTGCTTTGCGTAATTCACCTTCAAGCAAAAAGCGGCCAGTGATGATTTCCTGAACTTTCTCATCGAAGAAGCGCACGGCATTGCGTCCCGCCTTCTTGGCCTGATACATGGCAATGTCGGCATGCTTCATCAACGCTTCCGGAGCATGTGAGCGGCCACTGAAGAGAGTGACCCCGATACTGGCGGTACAGTTGTATTCGTGTGTTTCAAGCACGTAGGGCTGGCTGATGGCAGCGAGTATTTTTTCGCTAACGTCTTCGGTCTGAGCCGATGCATCCATGAGCTGCCCGCTCAGGTTTTCCAGCAGCACCATGAATTCGTCGCCACCCAGGCGGGCCACGGTATCGCCGTTGCGAACGCAGGACTCCAAACGCAGCGCAACCAGTTGCAACAACAGGTCTCCAATGTAATGGCCGAGCGTGTCGTTAAGGGTCTTGAAATTGTCCAGGTCGATGAACAACAGCGCATTGGTTCTGCCGGTACGCCCGGTGGAAACATATGCCTGTTGAAGACGATCCATGAACAAGCGCCGGTTGGGCAGCTGGGTGAGTTCATCATAGTAAGCCTGATATTGGATCTTTTCTTCTGCTTGCTTTCGTTCTGTTATATCCCGATGGATACCGACCATTCTGGCCGGCTGCTGCACTTCATCCCATTCCACGATTTTTCCAATCGATTGGATCCATATCCATTCTCCAGATTTCTTCAGCCTGCGGTACTCGGCTATGAACGTTTGATTGAATTCAAGGCTTTTCTTGAATTTCTCCAAGGTATCAGATCGGTCATCCGGATGAATATTGGCAATCCAGCCCTGGAGATTTGTCTGAAACAAATCCGGCTCAAATCCCAGCATGTGAGCATATTCAGAGCTAACATGAACCTCGCCAGTCTGAGTATTCAGGTCAAACCAGGACTGACTTGCCGTAACGAAGGCCAAATTTAAACGTTCTTTCTGCAGTTCAACATCAGCTAGTTGGGCGCGCATCGGTTTGAAAATCAGAAAATAAAGTGCGGGAGAAACTGTGGCGACAAGAAAAATCGGGTCAGCGAATTCAAACAGCGCATTCCTCACAGACGAACTCAACACCGTATGGAAATAGTGACTAATGCCTTCAATTGCCGAGGCAATCAAAATTTCACCAATCAGAATAAACGTTGCCATCGCAACTACCGCAGTTAACGGCTTTCTTGAATATTTCTTCAATCTACCCATGCTATTAATACCTGATCAATAAGTTGCGACCATGCCAATGTTTTACAGTGATTATGGAATTGCTGGACGACAACCAAATGCTGTCAAGAGTTGTCGATTTCCGGCCCTATAGCCAGACAGATTTCCGATGTCATTCAATTCCGGAGCAAGGTGACCATTTCTGATTACTTTACCGGTCTTCGACAAGCATCAGTGATGCATCAATTCAATTTTCAAATCTTGATGATGACAGTAAAACTTCGCAGCGGCATGCTATGCCGGCATTCCATTTCCGGTTTTCCGGTGCACGATCCTCATTCCATGATGTGTCAATTCCCCAATTCAGATCGAAAATGGCGCCATTGCCAGCAAGTCCGTCTCATTACCATTTCACCATTGAGCCCGATATTTCGCGCAAAGGTAGAACAAGTTCCGCAGCACCCAACTTGATTGCCTCTTTCGGCATACCGAACACCACGCAACTGTCCTCGTCCTGGGCGATGGTTTTCGCACCGACATCCAGCATTTCCTTAAGTCCGCGTGCGCCATCGTCTCCCATGCCTGTCATGATTATGCCCAGCGCGTTCTTGCCGGCGAATTTTGCGACTGAACGAAACAGCACATCCACCGACGGCCGATGACGATTCACCAACGGGCCGTCTATCACCTCGACATGGTATTGAGCCCCGCTACGCTTGAGCAGCATGTGTTTTCCGCCGGGGGCGATCAGTGCGGTGCCGGGCACGACGCGGTCGCCGTTCTTCGCTTCGCGCACTTCTATCCGGCTGATGCTGTTGAGACGTTCCGCGAAGGCACCGGTGAATTTTTCCGGCATGTGCTGCACGATGACGATGCCGGGGCACACTCGTGGCAATGCGGTAAGTACCACTTCCAGCGCCTGGGTGCCGCCGGTCGAGGTACCAATGGCCACGATGCGCTCGGTGGTTTGCGCCATCGCGTGGCCCGCGGACAGTACCGCATCGGCGGATAATTTCGAGGTGGTCTGTACGGTAGCCGGCGGGCGGGTACCCAGACGCTTGACGTTGGCATGGGCTGCGGATTTCACCGCATGGATCAGGTCGGAAGCGGCGTCCTCCATCTGCTGCCGCCGCGAACCGATGTCCGGCTTGGGCACCACTGCCACCGCGCCCGCCTCGAACGCCTGCATGGTGGTGGCTGCGCCTTCACGCGTGATGGTCGAACAGATCACTACCGGTGTGGGGTGTTCCGCCATGATTTTTTTCAGGAAGGTGATGCCGTCCATGCGCGGCATCTCGACATCCAGCACGATCACGTCCGGCCACTGGCGCTTCATTTTTTCCAGGGCGAAAAGCGGATCCGCCGCCGCGCCGATCACGTTGATGCCGGGATCCTCGCCCAGCACCTCGGTTACCACCTGGCGCACCACGGCGGAATCATCAACAACCAATACATTAATCTTTTGCATGCTCGGTTCCCCCCGGCTCGGTTACGCGTTTTACATGACGCATCCAGACATCCCCGCTCCACAGTTCAAAAATCACGTTGCGATGCCCGTGCATGCCGACATGCTCGGCCACAACATTGTGCCCGTGATGCCGCAACAGATGGCGCGCCGCCACGACGTTGCGGCAGGGCACGTCTACGCACCCCGCTTGCTGTTTCGGCAATTTGAACATGTTGCCGCCACCGAACAGCTTGACCTGGTATTCGCCCGGCTTCGTTTTGGCCGTACGGATTTCTTTCTGGAACAACAACATCGCTTCGTCGGCATAGCGGCCGTCCAGAATGTCGGACGGCCTGACTGAGCGCGCCGGCAGCATGAAGTGGCACATCCCGCCGATATGCAAGCGCGGGTGCCACATGGTGATCGCCACACACGATCCCAGCAGGGTGCTAATGCGCGTCGCCCTGTCGCCGAAATAGAACTCCCCAGGTTGCAGCAAAATATCCAGAACATGTTCCGGCGCAGTCATGGCTTCTGGTAGATCGAAGGCATGATAACCCTCAGTTCGTCCGTCACGCCGTTGAGGCTCTCGGAATGCCCGACGAGGAAATAGCCACCGGGCCGCAGCGCCTGCAACAGCCGTTTGACCACCTGCTGCTTGGTTTCCAGTTCGAAATAGATCATCACGTTGCGCAAAAATATCACGTCAAATTCACCCAACTTTGGCAGGGCCGCATTCAGGTTCACCTGCATAAAGCGTATCCGATCGCGCAGCCTGCGCTCGACCAAAAAAGTCCCTTCCTTTGAGCCTGTCCCTTTGAGGCAGTAGCTGGCCAGATAATCGCGCGGAATGTGCTGCGCGCGCTCCAGCGCATAATGCCCGCTACGTGCCCGTTCAAGCACGCGCGTGCTGAGATCGGAAGCGACCACTTCCCAGGCGTTGTCGCCCAGTGTCGCAGCCAGCGTCATGGCGATGCTGTATGGCTCCTCCCCGCTGGAACATGCAGCGCTCCACACCCGGAATGGCGCACCGCGCCGGTGTGCCGGCAGTATCCTCTGTTTCAGGAAATCAAAATGTTTGGTTTCGCGAAAGAAATAAGTCTCGTTGGTAGTCAGCAGGTCAACCACGATCTGCAACTCATCCTGACCGTCATGTCCGCGCAGTTGCTGGTAATACTCGCCGAAGCTGTTGCACTGCCGCTGCTTCAACCGCTTGCTCAGCCGGCTGGTCACCAACGGCTTTTTCGCAGGTGATAGATGTATGCCCGCAATCTGGTTCAACAGTTGCTGGAAACTTGCAAATTCCTGATCGGTGAGTGGGGAAACTTCCATGATGTTGCCCTATGCGATCGGGGTATTGCCATAGCCTGCTTCGAATCCGCAAAACCGGTTATTGAAGCGCATCACTACCGCACCCCGGTATATCGCCGCGTGAGTAGGCAGTCTCATTGGCTACGCAGCCAAGCTTGTGCCTGCTGCATGGGTAATATTGGCGAGTTCTTCCACCGACAGCACCTTGTCCACGTTCAGGATGATCACGAACTTGCCGTCTACTTTGCCCATGCCGCCGATGAAATCGACCCGTATCTTCGCGCCAAAGGAAGGGCCAGGCTCGATCTCGGCCTCCGGAATTTCCAGTACCTCGTTCACCATGTCCACCACCACACCGATGTCCTGCTGCACATCTTCGTTCATCACCTCAATGATCACGATGCACGTGCGCCTGGACACGTCCATGCTCTTGCGCCCGAAACGGGCCGACAAATCCACCACCGGCACGACTGCACCCCTGAGGTTGATCACCCCGCGGATGTAATCCGGCATCATCGGCACTGCCGTGAGTGTGCCGTATTCGATGATTTCCTTGATGTGCAATATGCCGATTGCAAAAATCTCGCCGCCCAGCATGAAAGTGAGATATTGCCCCTGTTCCTGCTCCGCCGCGACGCCGGGCAGGCTTTTCTGGTTCGCAATTACGCCCATTTTCAGCCCCTTAGAATTTGACGAATTCGGATTCATCCTGTGATGCCATGTGTGCAACAGCTGCCGTCTTGACGCGTGATGCGGCCGGTTTTGCCGCCTTCCCGCGGGAAGGCGCGTTTGCCGGCGTGCCAACGCCAACGCCAGTGCCCACCTTGAAGAACGAGATGGTTTCCTGCAGCTGCCCGGCCTGTCCGCTCATTTCCTCGGCGGTCGCCGCCAATTCTTCCGATGCCGAAGCGTTCTGCTGCGTGACCTGGTTCATCTGGGACATCGCAGTGTTGATCTGCGCCACACCGCTGGTTTGCTCTTCCGAGGCGGCAGTTATCTCCTGCACCAGGTCCGAGGTCTTGTTAATCGTTGGCACCATTTCGCTCAGCAGTTTTCCCGCCGTCTCGGCTTTCTGCACGGAACCGGAAGCCAGTTCGCCTATCTCCTGCGCAGCAACCTGGCTGCGCTCGGCCAGCTTGCGCACTTCTGCAGCGACCACTGCAAAACCCTTGCCGTGTTCACCGGCACGTGCTGCCTCGATCGCTGCATTCAGGGCCAGCAGATTCGTCTGGTAGGCAATATCGTCCACGATGCCGATTTTTCCCGCGATCTGTTTCATCGCAGCCACGGTCTCGGTCACCGCAGCTCCCCCTTCGGTTGCCTGTTTGGAAGCCTGCGAAGCCATCGAGTCGGTGACCTTGGCATTCTCGGTATTCTGGGCAATGGAGGCGCTCATCTGCTCCACCGAGGCGGAGGTTTCTTCCACACTCGCCGCCTGTTCGCTGGTCGACTGGCTCAGGCTCTGTGCCGTGGCGCTCACTTCTTCCGAAGCAGATGAGAGGTTGTCCGACGCACTGCGCACCTCACCGATGATTTGCGACAGCTTATCTACCATGGCGGACATCGCTTTCAGGAGCATGCCGGTCTCGTCGTTGGACTGTGCTTCAATCTTCACTGTCAGGTCGCCCTCAGACAATCGGCCCGCCACATGCACAGCTACGGCAATAGGCTTGGTGATCGAGCGTGTGACCCAGAATGCAACGCCGCCTGCCAAAGCAAGGGCAAGGGCAGCCAGTACAAACATCAGGGTGCGCGCGGCGGCATAATCCTGTCCTGCCTGCTTGCCGGATTCGTCCATTAGATTTTGCTGGAAATCGACCAGGTTCTGCACAGCCTCGCTGTATGCTGCCTCGTCCTTTTTCATTGCGCCCAGCATCAATGCGACTGCACTGTCGTGATGGCCTGCCCGCACCAACTTGACGATGCTGTCCTGGGTTGAAACGAAGGTGATGCGTGCATCCTCCATGGACTTCAACAAGGCCTTGCCTTTTTCCGAACTGACGGTTGCAGTCAGTTTGTCGAAGTCTTCCTTGATCTTTTTGTGCGCATTAACGATGCGTTCATATTCACTATCTACTTTGTCGGGATCCGTTTCCAGCATCATGTTGCGTATGGAACGGGCAATGACGTTGACATTGTCGTGAACGTCGTTGGCCAGCACCGTTTTGGGATATTTGTCCTTTACCAGATCGTCAATGCTTGAATTCAGCAGACTGAGCCGGTTAATGCCGATCACCGCGATCGTGACCAATAGCGCCACCACCAGGCCGAATCCCAGCCCGAGACGCACACCGATTTTCATATTCTTGAACATGTTCGCTCCCTTTCAGATTTTACAAATGTAAGATTGATGCCCATTAAACATTTACAGCCAACCTGCTTTCCGCACCGGCCAGTGCACCTTCCTTTTTTGCCGCCTGTTGGATCAGCGACGGCACATCCAGGATCAATGCCACTTCGCCGCTGCCCAGGATGGTGAAGCCGCCTATCCCCCTGGTGCCGCTGAACACTTTGCCCAGCGGCTTGATCACGGTCTGGTACTCGCCCAGCAATTCGTCCACCACCAGGCCGGCCTTCTGCCCGCCGTAGCGCACCACAACGACGTTCTCGCGTCGCCCGGCCTTCCCACCCACGTCGAACTGATCGCGCAGGCGGACAAATGGCAACACTTCACCGCGCAGGTTGATGTAGTTGTGATCCCGGCTGTCCTGCTGCGCTTCGCCGGCGAGGTCCACGCACTCAAGCACCATATCCAGTGGCACGATATAAGCCGCCCCTCCCACCCCAACCAGGAAGCCGTCTATGATGGCCAGGGTCAGCGGCAGGCGGATGCGCACCGTGGTGCCCCGGCCTTCCTCGCTGTCAAGATCCACCGTGCCACGCAGTGATTCAATGTTGCGCCGCACCACGTCCATGCCCACACCCCGTCCGGACAGGTTGGTCACCTGGGCGGCGGTGGAAAAGCCCGGCTCGAATATCAGGTTATAGACTTCGCGGTCGCTCAGGGTTTGCCCGGTTGTCACCAGCCCGCGCTCGATGGCCTTGTTCAAAATCCGTTCGCGGTTCAGCCCGCCGCCGTCGTCGCCGACCTCGATGACGATGCTGCCGGAGTCATGGAAGGCATTGAGGCGCAGCGTACCCTTGGCGGGCTTGCCGCGCTGCTCGCGCAACTCCTTCGATTCGATGCCGTGATCCATGGAGTTGCGCACCAGGTGCATCAGCGGATCGCCTATCTTCTCCACCACGGTTTTGTCCAGCTCGGTGTCGGCACCGTTGATCTCCAGCACGATGTCCTTGCCTAACTCCTTGGAGGTATCGCGGACCACGCGCTGGAATCGATTGAAGGTTTCACCTATCTCGACCATGCGCAGTTTGAGTGCGCCGTCCCGTATTTCTTCCACCAGTCCCGAAACCCTCGAAGTCGCTTCCTGCAAGGTGCTGTCCTTGGTGCGCTGTGCCAGCAAATTGGCAGATGCGCCCGCGATCACCAGTTCGCCGACCAGGTTGATCAGATCATCCAGCTTATCTGCCTGCACGCGGATAAAGCGTCCTTCCTGAACCTTGGCTTCCTTGACCTGCTTTTGTTTATCCAGTGCGGCATCGACTACCGGCCGCTGCACCGTTTGTTGATCAACCAATATCTCGCCCAGCGGGGCATCCTTGAACCATTGTGACGTCAATCCTTCGTCCAGTTCTTTCTGCGTAATCGCACCGATCTTTACCAGGATTCCGCCCAGCAGCTCATCCTCCTCGGGCAGGGTGCGGATCAACTCCAGGTATTCCCTGATCTTGCTGCGTGGCGGCAGGATGTGGACCAGGCAATCGTCGCGAACAAACTCGAACACGTCTTCTATCGTTTTTTTATCCGCATCGCTTTTCAGCGCGATCTCAAATCCCAAGTAGCAGGATTCGGGATCCATGGAGTCGGCATCCGGCATCGCATCCAGTATGGTGTGCAGGCTGACGATCTCGCCCAGTGTGGTGAGGTAGCGAATGAAGGATAGCGGGTCCATGCCGTTGCGCAGCACGTCCTTGCCGAAACGCAGGGACAAGTGCCAGGTATCGCTGGAAACCTCGCTGCCACCGCTGGACTCCAGCCTGTCATCGCGGAGTGCAGGCATTTGTGCCGCGTTTTTTGCGTGGTCGTCATCATGATTGCCGCCCATCAGTTCGATCAGTTTCGCTGTCAGCACATCTCCGTGATGCTGCTGGTCGGCGTCCAGCTCCCCCCCGCCTGCGATGGCATGATTCACCAGCATCTCCATGTGATCACGGCACAGCAACAACTCCGCCACCAGATCCGGGCTGAAATGAAGATGGCCTTCGCGCACCTTGTCCAGCATGTTCTCCACCGTGTGGGTGAAGCTGACGATCTGGTCCAGCCCGAACATCCCGGCCGATCCCTTGATGGTATGGGCCGCGCGGAACATCGCATTGATCGCCTCACGGTCGTCAGGCGCGTGCTCAAGCTGCAGCAGCAAATCTTCCATCTGTTGCAGCAGTTCGCGGCTTTCCGCAAAAAAGGTCTGTAAGGCTTGATCCATGCTCATGCCATTCTCCCGAGAAAACTAGTTTGTGATGACCACCGGGTCGCCGAAATAAGAGGCCATGTTGTACAAATCCATGATTCCCAGCGTCACCGCCCCATGCGACACCAGCCGCAGGGTCTTGTTGCGGTGTATGGCCTCACGCTTGGCCAGCACCAGCAACTGAAAACCGGCGGTATCCATCTCGGTCACACCGGAGAGATTGATTTCAATCTCCTGCTCGTTGTCACCGCTGATCCCATCGAGCAGCGCGCTCTTGAGTTCTGAAGCCTGGTAGATGGTCATCTCCCCTTCCGGCAAGAGTTGCACCAGCTTTTTTCCCCGCTTTATTCGTATCGGCATGATCGCTCCCGTTATCGTGTGATTGTCACATCACCAACTTGCCGACCGCTGCCAGCATCTGGGCGGGCTGGAACGGCTTGACTACCCAGGCTTTTGCGCCCGCCGCCTGGCCTTCCTGTTTCTTCGATTCCTGTCCTTCCGTGGTAAGCATGATGACCGGCGTAAACTTGAATTCCGGCAGTTTCTTCATTTCCCTGACGAAAGTAATGCCATCCATAATGGGCATATTCACGTCGCTGATGACCAGGTTGACCTTCTGGCCCTTCAATTTGGACAGCGCGTCCTGACCGTCGCATGCTTCGATCACGTCATAGCCCGCACCCTTGAGCGCAATGCTCACTATTTGCCTCAAACTGGCAGAGTCATCCACTACCAATATCGTCTTAGCCATGATGTTCCCTCTGTTAAATTAGAAAAAAGTGATCTCGGATTCAGCATTTGCGCTGCCACTGTTGCCGTCATGATTGGAGCGCTGTTCGGCAGTGGTATAAGTGGCATGCAATTGCTTCATCCATGCCACGGTATCTATTGGCGGGTGTGTTATTCCCAAGGCGTGACTTGCATCGTAGTCCGCCAGCAAAGCATCAAGTTTGGAAATGTCGCCCTCGATATGCGCCAAGATCTGGCCGACGCGGTCTTGAAATTGCAGCGAAACCAGCACGTCTTCAACCTCGGTGCGTATCCCGCTGCTTTCCCGTTGCAGAATACCGGATGAATCGGTTAGTTTGCCGGCCGCCATGCCAAATTCATCCAGTACGCCCTGCACCGATGCCCGCGCATTTCCCATCATGTCAACATCCAGTTTCGCTGACTGCTCTGCATCTTGCAGCGTCGCCGTAATGGCGGTATTGATGTTGACGACCAGCTCACCCATACGCTTACCAGATTCACCTGACATGGTAGATAGCTTGCGCACTTCGTCTGCAACCACTGCAAAACCGCGTCCCGCATCTCCTGCCCGCGCGGCCTCGATGGCAGCATTCAGTGCCAACAGGTTGGTGCGATCAGCGATGCTGCCAACCTCGGCAGCCATTCGTTTCAGTTCGTCTATAAACTTCACCAGCCGCGAAATCTCGGCCAGCAGCGCCTTGCGTCCATCCAGTGCGGATTCCAGAGAATTGATTACGATGCCGAGTTTCTGTTTGCTGCGGTTGAGGATGGCCAGCATTCCATCACTTCCACCTATGTCACCCGCGGTCTGCTGCGAAGCATCCACTGCTGATACGATTTTTTCCTGCATTCCCATGAACCGCTGGGACAGCGCGAAAATGGCGGCTTCGGTTTGTCCCCGCGCCAGACTGATTTGCCGCTCCCAGACCGGCAATACCTGAACGCACAACTTATCCAATCCTTCAACCAGACTGTTGCCGATATTTTGTTGCTGCGCCTGCATGTCATTGCGTACAGTCTCGACAGCCTGCTCCACGCGTCGCCGCAACAACGTTTGTGCATGCCGACCAAGCACGACTCCTGCAGCCATGATTGCGAAGGCATAAGCAAAGCTGCTTGCAACCAGGCCACGCTGCCATATCAGTGCGATTGCCGCACTAGTGGCAAACACCAAAATAGACGGCCACAAGCCACGTTCCGATTTTTGCTCAACCACCTTATCCCCCTCAGGACAGTATCCAGAAACAATGGCCATATTCGCCAACTCGTAGAACTTGCAAATAACGGGTCCGCCGCCCGACCAACCGATGCTGCGGATAATCCAGTTGTCCCGCGCAAATGACTTTGCGGATGCACCCAGAGATTGCCCCACAACGTATTTCCGTCATCCGGTTGGTTGCCACGAATTTCTTTCATCAAAATTTTTAACCAACATGCCAATTAACGTCACCCTAAATATTATCTTTAACTTATTTACAAATTGTTACATCATCAACCTCTTGATAAAGCGCAATTTTGTACAACCAATCACGCGCCAAGAAACTCATTAATGAAGCCCTATGCAATTTTTACGGCGTACTTGCCTGCAGACTTCGCATGTGGAATTGCCGGTACCGCAAACGGCAGGCCTGGAGAACGTGCCTGCCAGCTATGCTGACCGACCGATTAAAATTCGGAATTAAAAGGTGATTTTCGGAACTACTGATGCCTGGAACGGAACTCAACCAGCCGTATCTCGATGAGCCGCGCACATTGCGGCTGCAGAGGTCGTACTACATGGAGGTGCATATCAAATTACAGTGAAAAAGGAGCTAGCTGCCAAGCTAACCCCTTTATTATTGGTAGGCACGAATGGACTCGAACCATCGCCCCCCCTGAATGTGGAGCGGAAATAGCTCCAGTATCATCCAATCGCTGAATTTAGAGATGCGTTGCCACACAGCCTCGAGCCATTTTCGACAGTCAGCCTTGTTTTGCTTCCCGATAAGAGGCATTCACCACTTGCCAACTGACTGCCATAGCTGCCCAATATAAACGGCTACCAGGAAAGGAATACTTCAGCGTTGACAGCACAGCTTTGCTTTTCGGCAGTTTCTCATCCAGTTCTTATCGATTAAATTTCGAATAGCATTTATAGCGATTTCGCCCGCCTGATTTGGCCTCATACATCGCGGTATCCGCGCATCTCAACAAACCTTCCAGGGTGGTTGCATCACTTGGATAAATCGCGATGCCAATGCTTGCTGAAATGTGATATCCCGTTTCGTCATTTACAAAGAAAAAGGGGCGGGCCATCTCCTGGACGATTTTATTCGCTACGCGTTCAGCCTGGGTTACGTCCCCGATCTCCGGCATGATGACGGTAAATTCATCTCCGCCCAGACGCGAGACAGTATCGGCCTCCCGGACGCAACCGCTGATACGTCGTGCCACCTCCATCAACAAGGCATCGCCATTGGCATGCCCCAGATTGTCGTTAATTTCCTTAAAGTGATCCAAGTCCATGAATAACAGTGCGACCGGGAATTTGGTGCGGTGCGCCATCTTGATCGCCTGCCCTGCACGGTCAAGAAAAAGCCTGCGGTTGGGAAGGTTAGTCAGCGGATCATAATTTGCCTGCCATTGGATCAGGTCATCCTTTTCCTTCTTTTCCGTAATGTCGGTGAATTGCGCCACATGGCGATACACACTGCCATCGGCGTTGCGAAGAACGACAATATTGACGGTCTTTATGTAAATACCGCCACTCTTATGCCTGTCCCATATCTCACCCTGCCATTGCCCCTGTTCCAGAATGGCCTGCCACATTTGTTGGTAGAACACCTTGTCATGGCGACCGGATTTCATCAACTTGGGGTCTTTTCCCAGCACTTCATCACGGCTATAACCAGTGGCACGGGTGAAGGCAGGATTCACATCCACGATATGATTGTTCTCGTCTGTCACCACAATCGCATCTGCGTTTGATTGGTAGATTAAAGCGGCCAGCCTCATCGATTTTTCAGAGCTGCTTAATGCTTCGGACATCTGGTTGAAGGCCCCGGTAAGTTCCCCCACCTCGTCCCTGCCACCTTTCTCCAGTGCAATTGGGACAAACATTTCCAGGCTGCCACTGTGTTGCATCGATTCCATCGTGGATTTAAGTTTTTTGATGGGCCGCATAAACCGGCTTATCAGCCAACTGATCGCAATGAACAGCAGGATTTGCAGCACAATCTGCCCCATCCACAGCAAATCTCTAGTGCGATTTATTTCTTTATAATCCCTGGTTAAATCAATGGTGATACTCGCCGCGCCATTAACCGAACCCACTTTCACATGATGGCACGCCAGGCAATTGGTGCCGCGAAAGTCTTTGCTTACGATAAATGGAATCACTGCACGCAATGTTGGAGCATTTTTATTTTGCGTTAGCAGAAACTGGTCCCGCTTCGATGTTATCGCGCGGCGATCCATGTCATCCATGGCTTGCTCATCAGGCAGGCCAATGCCGAACTGATCCTGGACCTGCTTGGCGCGAATGATGCGCAACTCCTTGATATCGTCGGATGCGCCCATCTTTTTGATGTAAAGACGACGGTTGTCCGGATCAGAAATTTTGCCGGTCACCATCAACATGTTCATGCCGTTAATTACGCCATCGGCAGAAACCATGGCACGCCTCCTGGCTCCTTCAAGAAGCTCGCCCTTGATATGCTCCATGACCCAGAAATGAGCGAAAGACAATGCAACGACCAACAATATCTGGATGGGGATGTTGAGCTTGATAACAATACCGAGTGAATTCCAATAATCTTTCATCTTTAATTAACTTGTTTAGTACCCAACCGGAGGACAACTTCGAGTGATAGAATTTCGCACCGAGAAAGGCTTATATTCCTGACAGCCAGTCACGAAGCGCAAATCTACGCACAATGCAGTCGGTCGGGATTCACGGCAGGCAGACGTTCTGCTATATCCGAAAACACCATTAGTGCTCAACCATGCTTTAGTAACGCCTCGAATTGAGTTATCGGCACTGGTTTGCTGAACAGGAATCCTTGATAGTGAGTGCAGCAGTCTTTTAGCAGCAGCTGCCGCTGCTCTTCGGTCTCCACACCCTCGGCAATGACGGTGATGCCAAGGCTTTGTGCCATTGCGATGATAGTACGAACTATCGCTTTGTCGCTGTTATCTGTAACAAGATTTCGTACAAACGACTGGTCAATCTTGAGTTGATCTAACGGTAACCGTTTGAGGTATTGCAGCGATGAATAGCCCGTGCCGAAGTCATCCAATGAAAACTGGATACCAATCTCACTCAATACATTCATGATCTTTATCGTTTCTTCGACATCCGCCAGCAACATGCCTTCGGTCAGTTCCAACTTAAGCCGCATCGGATTGATGGCATGTCGTTGCACGACATCATGTACCTGAGCCACAAAACCGGCCTGGTGGAATTGTCTTGCACTCACGTTCACAGCCAACACGAGATCACGGGTAAGCGCATCTTGCTGCCACGCCTTAAGCTGGGCACAAGCCATATCTAGCACCCAAAAGCCAATCGGCAGGATCAGCCCGGTTTCTTCTGCCATCGGAATGAATTGAGCGGGTGATACCATTCCCAGAACGGGGTGTATCCAGCGGATCAAAACCTCTGCGCCGATCGGATGGTGCGTACTGTCCACCTGAATCTGGTAATAAAGTTTGAATTGTTGGTTCTCAAGTGCTTTGCGTAATTCGCCTTCCAGTGCGACACGGGCTGTAATGCTGGCTTGCATCTGCCGGTTGAAGTAACGCAAGGTATTGCGTCCGGCTTTCTTGGCCTGATACATGGCGATGTCAGCCTGTTTCAGCAGTTCATTTATCACCTGATCCTGGTCATTGAACTGTGCGGCGCCATTGAACAGCGTCGCACCAATGCTGGCGGTGGCGTGGTATTGGTGAGTTTCAAGCAGATATGGCGGCTGGCTAAGACACCCGAGTAATTTCTCGCCGATTGCTTCAGTCTGTGCCGTCGCTTCAATCGTTTGCTCGCTCAGGTTTTCCAGCAGCACCACGAATTCGTCACCGCCCAAACGGGCCACCGTGTCGCCTTCGCGCACGCAGGAGGTCAGCCGTTGAGCGATCTGTTGCAGCAGCAGGTCACCGACATGATGACCGAGTGAGTCGTTGAGGGACTTGAAATTGTCCAGATCGATAAGCAGCAGCGCACCTTCCCTGCCGATACGTGCACTGGAAGCCAGTGCATGTTGAAGCCGATCCAGGAGCAGCCTGCGGTTGGGCAGATTGGTGAGATCATCATAGAGACCAAGATAGCGGATCTTCTCCTCTGCGGCCTTGCGTTCCGTAATATCGATGTGAGACCCGACATAATGGCTCACAATCCCGTCCTCTCCTTTTACCGCAGTGATGGTGAGCCATTTTGGGTAGACCTCGCCATTTTTTTTCCGATCCCAGATTTCGCCCTGCCATGCACCAGTCCGATTGATCGTCTCCCACATCGCGCGGTAAAAGCCGGCTTTGTGGTGGCCAGAACTCAGCAGGCGAGGTGTCTGCCCCACGACTTCTTCGGACGTATAGCCTGTGTTTTCGGTAAATGACTTATTCACCCGCAGGATGATCCTGTCGGCATCTGTAATCATCATGCTTTCGTGTGACTCGAAGGCGGCGGCTGCGATGCGAAGATTGGCCTCGGACTGCTTGTGTTCAGTGATATCGTAGTTGACCCCGGTCATTCGAATCGGCACGCCTTCAACATCGCGCACAACTTGTCCCAATGCCTTGATGTTGCGGATTTCGCCATTGTGCCAACTAACACGAAATTCGGTGTCGAAGGGGATCTCACCACGCAATGCCCGCTGCATCGTTTCATTGGCTTCAACGCTGTCTTCCGGATGTACTAAGGCACGCCAAGCTTCATAGGCACCGCCAAACTCTTCTCTGTTGGCACCGTACAATTTGAACATACGGTCGTCCCATATCAGGTTGTTGTTGACGACATCCCAATCCCATATCCCTATTTTCGCGGCGCGTGTCGCGACATCCAGCCTTTCCGCAAGACGGGCATTTTCTTCCCCGGTCAGCTTGCGTTCATATTCGCGGTCATAATTATCCAGAGCGAAGCTGATATCCATTGCCATTTTGACCAGGAGATTCTGTGCCGCCTCATCAAAAGCATTCGCCTCATCGTCGTACAGGGTGAAGGCACCGATGGCAACACCCTTGCGATACAAGGGGAGCGAGGCTGAAGCGCACCAATCGAATTCTGCACCTCGTTCATGCCAGGCTGCGGTAGCCGGATCATGCTGAAAATCCTGACACCATATTGGCTTGCTTTCACGGATTGCTGTGCCGGTCGGCCCCATTCCGCCTGGGTTATGAGCCACTATCGAAATTTCGGCCCCATTCAGATATTCGATACCGGCGCCAAATGAAGCCACCGGCTTGACCAGGTTGCGGGTCTCGTCAATCACCCCGATCCAGGCCATTTTCATACCGCCGAAACTGACCACATCGCGGCAGATAGTGGAAAACAGTTCCACCTCGTTTGTGCAGCGCACGATAGCCTGATTGCATTGGCTGAGCGCCGCGTAAATCTGGGTTAATCGCCGCACCTTGTTCTCGGCAGCCTTGCGTTCGGTGATGTCGCGGCTTGATGCAAAGAAGTAAAGCTGCCCCTCTATATCAACGCCGGATATGCTCACTTCGACATTGATCAGTTTGCCGTCCTTGCGCCGGTGCACGGTCTCGAATCTTGCGTTTTTGCCAATGAAGCTCTGCAACCTTGCTAACAATTCCTGCTTCGAATACTGTGAATTCCAATCGGAAATATTAAGAAGCATTGCTTCTTTCCGTGTATAACCCAATATCTCGCAGAAAGCATCATTGACTTCCACGATATTGCCCTGTGTGTTGATTACATGGATGCCGTCTTGAGTGACGTCCATCAACGTCTGAAGATGTTTCAACTTTTCTTCAGTTTTCGTCATAATCAATTGGCCTGTTGTGATGCCTCAGAAACTAGGCAATATGCTGCACATATCCAGAAATACCATTCAGCTTGCATTGAACCGTACTGCTGCCCCTGTTTAATCACGGAACTTCATATCTGCTGATTGCCAATTCTCAAGCAGCCGTTGGAGAAGTACCTATTCATCTTAACCAACCAGTTCATTCAAATGTTTTGTATACAGTTGGAACATGGATAATCCTTGCACTTCTCGCAGAATAGAATGAAGCGTCTGTTATTTCACAACCCTCCCCTTCGGCAAAGGCGGTCAATGCATTATTAAAACTGTTGAGCGCATCCCACATCAAGGTTGATAGCCGAAAACAAGATTTCAGCGGGGTGCGAGCACACATCCCTTCCGAGTCGATTCTGCATTGCAACCGGTGCATGCGACAATTACCGCCACTGTTTGATATATAGCTCTCGACAACGTCATTTCGCCGCTGATCAAATTCACCCGGATGCATTTTTGCCAGTAGTGCCCGTTCATTGAAATTGAAGTTTTCCATTAGCTCGACCTTTATTTCTTGTGCCAAGAATGTTCAAACATCGAAACGTACGTGGTTCACACCATCCCCGTGCCGTTACAACGGTATGGACTGTTGTTACGCAATTCTAAATCGGGATGCTAATTCATCGAGGTTTTTACTGAGCTCCGCCATCTGCTTTGCCGATTCTGCTGTTTTTGAGGAAGCGGCACTGTTCTCCTCTGTTCCTTGAGCGATTTTCTCGATGCGCTGGGCGATGTCACGGGCAGCCAATGATTGTTCCTTTATTGAGTGCGTGATGTCGTCTACCGCACGTGCCGCGTGCTGGGCTGCATCGCTAATGCTACTGACTGAATTGCCAGCCTGACGTGCCAGCTCGACACCGTCGCTGACGCGTTTCACCCCGATTTCCATTTCGTTGACTGCTTGCTTGGTACCATCCTGTATCTTGGTAATCATGGAGGATATCTCTTTGGTCGAAATGGCGGTGCGTTCGGCGAGTTTGCGCACTTCGTCGGCGACAACCGCAAAACCGCGGCCTTGTTCACCTGCACGCGCTGCCTCAATGGCGGCATTCAGTGCCAACAGATTGGTCTGGTCGGCAATCTCGCGTATGACGTTTACAATACCGGAAATCCCGGAGGAATATTCCTCAAGGCCGCGTATCTTTCCACCGACATTGTTCACTGCGGTGGCGATGTGTTCCATCTCGGTAGCTGCACTGTGGATGATGCGCCCTCCTTCAACGGCTTGCGCACTGGAAGTTTCGCTGACACGATGCGCGTCGTTGGCGTGTTCGCTCACTTGATCGATCGAGACCGACAGCTCTTCCATTGCCGCCGCCATGCCGGAAGCTGCTTCAGATTGCATCTGCGTTACTTTTAGGCTTCCGTGTGCTGATGCAGAAACATCGTTAGAACTTTGGTTCAGAGAGGTTATTCCATCACGGACACTCGCGATCAGTTCATGCAAGTTATTCCTCATTACAGAAAGTGCGGCATTCATATCTCCCAGTTCATCCTTGGTAGGAGGGGGCAGCGGTTGTGTCAGGTCCCCGGCAGCAATTGATTCTGCAGCCTGTCGTGATTCAAGCAACCCATGCTTGATTTTGTGAATTGTTAGCCACGTCTGTATAAGCAACGCTATCGATCCCAACGAACCTATCGCAATAACAGTCGACACGCCAAGGTCATACCATCCGGCCGCAATGACCAACATAAGCGCAACTACCCCGCTGCACGCCATCAACCATAGTTTTGTCGCGATTCCGACGCTGAACATTCGCACGAGCCTAGCCAAAATATTGCCACTCACCACCTGTCCTTCATCAAGACGTATGCTGTTATCGTTGCGCATCCTGGCATAGAGGTTTTCTGCCGCACTGGTTTCCTGATGCGAAGCTGCAACGCGCACCGATACATATCCTGAGCGGTCTGCCAGTGGCGAGGCATAGGCGCGAACCCAGTAATGGTCACCATCCTTGCGACGGTTCTTAACCAGACCACTCCACGGGCGGCCTTTCTTCAATGTATCCCACATGTCGCGAAAGGCTTCTGGTGGCATATCAGGATGGCGCACAATGTTATGTGGCTGCCCCATAAGCTCCTCTTTGGTGAATCCTGATAACTCAACGAAGGCATCGTTAGCCCGGATGATCTGCCCCTTGAGGTTGGTGTAGGAAATGACTGTCTTGCCCTGTGGAAAGGGATATTCACGACCAGTTACGGGTTGGTTATTGCGCATATCTGCTCTCCTGATGATGAGCTTACATTGCGGGCTGTACGGTCTACATGTTTCAAGCAATAATGGTTAAAGTAGTTGCTATGGCCTGTTTGTGGAGATTCACTTTCGATGCCTTAGCATTTATTTCTAGCGAAACACAATTAACACCGGTCATTTTCACTCGCCCCTTTTCGCTTGCAGAAGGAGATTTTTTAGTTGATTTTGATAATTTAGCTGTCATTACCAGAAACAAGGGGGGTGCTATAACCTTGTATTTGGGAAGGTTATCGGCGTGAATCAAACTTTCTTTAGAGTATTTTTGTTCCTGCCTGAATAATTCAGAAGTGGCCTCGTAAATTCAGACAGCCGGTTAAGTGTTAGCCTTGCTCAACCCAAGCCGTGCAGTTCACGGCAAACAGAGGAGCAAGCGCATGTGAAGGACGAGAAGGAATCACGCACCGGGATTCAAGGCCAAGGTGGCAATAGCCGCGATCAAGGGCGACAAGACTCCGGCGGATTTGGCTGAACACGTTGATGTGCACCCCAACCCGATTTCGGAATGGAAGCAGCAGTTGCAGGAATCAGCAGCCGACGTATTGGCAGCGCCCCAAGAATAAAGACCGCTGAACCCGACCTCAAGGTGCTGCACCAGTCGTTCACTAGCATCAGCTAACGAACCAAGAGATGGTAATCACTTCAGCATGATCTAGCAGTTGCATTTTGGACTTACCAACTTGCGATTTCAGTCTGTATTCGCAAGCGATACTACGCCCAAATCCAGAATAATCTGCCGTACGCATGTCTGTGACTCCCAAAATAGCGGGTACTCTACTAGCACAATATACATGACGAAAAAGGTGACGACAGCACAGTTGCTGTTACAACCTCTTCATTCTTAATGGGTCATGCATCAACAACAATCGGCCTTTCCCTTTAGCAATACCTCATCAAACCGCTCAATCGGAACTGGCTTGCCAAACAGGTAGCC
>Ga0307375_10001748_pt1 | contig 23235 bp, 16 predicted proteins | sample TR1MG_FD_202531 | JGI IMG/M metagenome (GOLD analysis project Ga0307375, IMG submission 202531) | Soil microbial communities from Risofladan, Vaasa, Finland - TR-1 | ecosystem: Environmental > Terrestrial > Soil > Coastal area > Acid sulfate soil | place: Finland: Risofladan, Vaasa | collected...
GCTTCTTCACTTCCCATGCGTGGCTCCCGACTATGCGTGCTCCGAGCAGGTTTGGAAAATAGTTCCAGCCAAACTTCCTGCTGTGAATTTCGAAAGGATAGAGACGATTTGGAACACTCATGAAAAGTACCCCTCCCGGTGCGATCACACGGACCATCTCCTGCACGCAGAACTTCCGCACATTCGGGTCTGTGACGTACTCCAGCACGGAGCAACAGATGCAAAGATCAAACTGGTTGCTGGAGACAGGCAACGCCTCACCTTCGCAAATATAGTCGAACCGGCACCTGTCGCTGACTCCGTACAGCCTCGCCCGTTCATGGGCGATAGACACCTCCGTTGAACTGATATCGGTCCCATGGCACAGGATTTGGGGAAATATCATTGCCAGGGCTATTGACCCACTGCCCGATCCACAGCCGAAGTCGATGACGGTGCGAATGTTGCCATCGACACAAGTCAAGAGCCTCGGAACAAAATTCAGCAAATGATGGTCAACGCCACGCAGGTAACGGCCCACACCTTTCGCACCCTTGAACCGCCACGGCGATTTCGCTCGAACGTTGTCAACGAAATCACGGTAAGGCTTGGAGTCGGCGACGCCCGCTGCCCTTTCGCGGGCTGCATCCAAGCTGCTCGCGTACGGTACGGGTGAACATCCAGGGAACCCCATGGCCATCTCCGAGTTGCGGGAAATCCCGAGCCCAGGCACTTCGCCTACTTGACAGCTTGTTCGTTATGCAACAAAAGCGTGCACATGGAAAACCTTTGATCGGAATGTAGAATAGTACGCCATCAAATACGGCGGATTCAACGCAACCGTCCGGCCACCACCGGACGGTGGCGGAATAATGCGTTCTATTCGCCAATGAGACGAGCGACGCTCATACGCTTCTATCCTTGCGTCCGCCGAACGGCCATAAGAGCTTGCGTGTGAACAAAAGGTATTTGAATGTATGCGGCGGCCGCAGGCTACCCAAGTGGCAACGCCAGGCCCGCATGTACCTACCATGTCCCCAATAGGTGGCCGCCAGATTGTGAAGGGTACGTAAATATTTTCTATCCGCCTTTCGTCGCACTTTGGCTTCCATCCTGCCGTCATGCCGCACCAGTCCCAACAGATCCAGCGCAGCTTCATGTTGCTTGATCTGCTTGGACATCGATCCCGGCGTATCGTAGTAGTGCACCGTTGCTACATCCATGAAATGCAAACGCTTGTTCTGCGCACAGAGCTCAAACGCCAGATGTGTCCATTCCTGATGACTCCAATCAGAGTTCAGCATGCTGACAGGAATACTTGCCGTTCTGAATATGCACGCACCGGGGGACAGCCAGCACTCGTCCAGCAAGCTCAGGGCGGGCTGATTGACATGGCTGGCAATATGAGTGGATTCACTGATGACGCCGTCGTCTTTTATGAAGTAGCCGTTGTTTATCAGAACATCATAATCCGAGTGGCTCTCGAACCACCTCATTGGTTCCAACAACGATCCTGCTATCAGCATATCGTCATCGTCCAGATACATGAAAAAGGGTGCCGTCACCAATCGTCGGCCAGCAGCACGTGCCAGCCCTGCTGACGCCTGCGGCTCATGATGCAGAAATACACCTGGCCGGTTTTCCAACGCCCTCAGAGTAGCGTCATCGAATCTCTGACCATTCACCACCACAATGGGCCGGGCGATGACACCATCTTGCTCTTCAATGCTATCCAGCGCACGGAACAATAGTTTGGACCGCGGCGCATCCCCCAGTGTTCTGACTATCACATCTACAGAGAGCGACATGGCCTTATCCTAACTCTGAAAAGTCTGCAGACGGTTACGGAGGAAGGATAGTGCCTGCCGCAACTCATCCATGATGGGATGTTTCACCTGCATCACGCCCAGCAACCATCCAATTCCCGCACCGAAGACTGACACGGCAAACGCCGGGACCAGGTGCTTGGAAATGAGCCCTGGCCAAAACACGACAGCGGCAGGAACTATGCAGGCTGCCACCGTTACTCCAACGCTCGGGAGCAGCGCCACGATAATTCTTCTCGTACTTACCCCGTTGTAGCCGATTATCTTCCGATAATAGAGAATGGTTGCAATGCCATAGACCAATACTTGCGAAGCGGCAACAGCCTCGACACTGTAAAGTGCCGCCACGATGGCTATCACCAACCGGGCAAGCTGGTACTGAATTTCAATGGTTGTCACCACACCAACCCGACCGATCGCAATGAAAAATTGATTGCATTGGTATATCAATGTGCCCACGATTGCGGCGCCACATAGCCAGCGCATCAGCGGTACCGCCGCATCCCACTGGCTTCCGAAAAGGATCCGTATGATTGGGAATGCCATGAAGGCGGAAAAGGCGAAAAATGGCCAACTGATGCCGGTCAGATAGACAAGAGAGCGCAAATAGAGCTCCGGTGCCGCATTGCGCTCGCGATGTTCGAGCGCGAAAGCCGGAAACGCGACGGCACCGATTGCGCTGACCACCTTCTCCCGGAATATGTTCACGACGCTGTAGCCACGCGAATAAAAGCCAGCATAGGCCAATCCAAGCATCTTGCCCACAACGAGATTGGCTGATTGTTGCCCGAGTTCACTCACAATGTCTGAGACCGTTCGGTTGACGCCAAAAGGCACCACAAGTCGCCATTCTGCCAAGCTCAGGCCTCGTGCCCGGTATTCATGTCCCCAGATCGTACAGCCCACTATCCACGCCATCATGGCTGCGACCGATGCCCAGGCCATGCTCATGTAACCAAATCCCGCAAAGGCCAAACCAATAGTCACACTACTCCTGACCACGACTTCGCCTGTGCGGATCTTGTAGAGCAAGCCAAACTCCATGTTCCGCTGCAGTAGCGCCATGGCAGTCGTGCCGAATGGTGTCAGAATGAACGTCGCGCTCAGCACTCTAATGACTCGGCCGACGCCGGGGTCTCCGTAGAAACCGCCAATAAGCCAGCTCGTGGCATACAGACCGGCCGCCAGAAGCCACGCCAGTATGAGATTGACGGTAAACGACGTACGGATCATTCCCTCATGCAATATTTTTTCCTGGACCAGATACTCGCTGACCCCAAAGGTTCGCAACATCTGCGCCAATGCGGTTAGCCCGACCGCTACCGAGAATACCCCTATCTCCTCAGGTGTAAGCAAGCGGCTCACAATGATGACGGTGAGCAAATTGAAGACCAGGCTCGTATATTTTTGTGCGAACGAGAGTATGAGTGCCCCCCTCAGACTGCGTTTTGCTTTCGACATGTCCGGAAGGGCCTGTTCATTATCGATTCGAGAGTCAATGGATTGTCAACATGCCAGCAGACACATTATTTTTCAAGAATTCATATCCCAGATAGACAAGGACAGTTATCATGGCGGCCAAACAGGCGCTTCCCGTGACACAAAGCAGGAAGTTTTTCCAACCGTCATTCCATGACACCAACGCCCTGCTCCAGGTTAACCAGATCCCGGTATGAGGCACATGGGCTATCGATTGTGGCATTGCATCCACGTCCAGATGCCGACAGGTTTGTTCGACTGTGCCGACCTCGATATCCTCCTGCTCGCGGAGCCAGGCAAGCAGGGCGGAAAACCGGCGGACGACACGTCGATTAGGCCTTCCGTGCCGGGACAGGCTGAAGCTGTGCATGAGTATAGATACGGTAGGTAGCCCCTGCTGGATTGCCTGGCGCACGACATGCTTGATTTCGGGCAGCGAGCACCCCTCGATATCCAGAATGCGCCTGGAGCACCAACGCCCCACGCGCAACTGGTCATAGTAGGTAACCGGAATCTCCCAGATCTTGCCAACACGCCGTGCCAGGTTGGAAGCTCCAATTTCGCTGACAAGTGGCACAGAAACGCGACTTCCCGGCGAAAGTGAACAGTCCGCCACCATTCCCGCGGCTTCAGCGGCACGCACTGTATCCACATTGGCGGAAAATGCACCTGCCCGGTGACCAATCACTCTCTTGCCCGTCCACCCCTCGATTAACGACATTCCCCTTTCGAGAATCGCAACCTGCTCGTCAAAGGGTGCTTTGCTCATCCCATAAAATTGAAACATCGGAAGAGGATGAGTATGCAGCTCGAGATCGTGCCCGCGTGAGTGAATAAGTCTCGCGGCGCGGGTCATGACCTCGTCGCCGTGTTTCGCGACTTCGTATACATTCAAGAAGAAAGTCCCGCGTGCCTGCTGTCTTTCCAGCAGATCCATCATCAGTTCGATGCCAAATTTTCCTCGACACCCTGGAAGCTCGCCCATTACATCCTGGCGCGATTCACCATGACTTCTTGTTTCGACATCGATAGTAAAAAGAAATGTGGTCTTCATAGTTTGAAGCCAAACCACTGGCCGCACGACCGTTGGCCAACGGAAATCTTCACTCAGACATCTGTCGTGGGATGATGGCGAATTGTGGTGCTACTTTATAATTCGGCTTGACTGACCTGTTGTCGAATCGGAGCCATGCTTTCATGGCCCCGGGAACGTCAGAGCCAGCGGCGGCTGCCAGCCCAATCTGAAAATTTGCCGCGAATCCGGTGGCTGACTGTGGGTAACCAACCATGACGTTTCTGGCATACCGATAGCCACGTGGCTTGCTGAGTGCCATTGCCATTCTATCGCTGTTGCACGTAACGCCTCGTATTTCAGGAAACGTATTGGAGTAGACATCCCGCAGCGACTCATAGAAAGGGCTTTCCCTTGTGTCTCTGACCTGCAATTCATATGCGGATGCCATGATCCAGCAGAAGTCGTGGCTTGTCATCAAATTGACCTGGAATGCAGCCACCCAATTCAACAATTTGTCCGCGCCACGAAAACCGAGATCCTTCAGATTACCTACCGACCAGGTGAAGAATGATTCCTGCCACGTGGCAATCCCCGTCCCTGGGCTTCCATGGTTAGGATAACCCACGGCGTATCCGTTGGTGATGACATGCAGGGCATTCGCGGATGGATTGTCGGTGTAGTTCTGGTTATACCAATGGATGTTGTTTTCGACCACGCGATTCAAGTAGCTTTTGAATGGATCGTTGTCTGGAAGAATATACGCAGCATAACCAAGCGTACGTAGCGCCCAGCCCTGTCCCCTCAGCGTGTAACTGTAAAGGAGGCCGTTTGCATAGTGTCTATAGGAAGGGTTCTGCTGGAACACTACCCAGTCGGCCCAAAATTTCAATTCTTCGAGGTAGTACCAATCTCCGGTGACAAGATATGCAACATAAGCCGGTGACGGATGATGCGCTTCGTTCGCGCTCAACGGTGACTTGCACTGGGCCTTGCATCGCGGGAAATTGTCGTTCGCATAAGGAGAAACCGGGCAACGCGAAACTTCAGCAGGTTCCACCAGGGTCACGCAGGGGTGGATTTCAACCGATATGGGCTGGCCTGTGAGCTGATCGCGATAGTGGACGCCATAGGAGCCAAGCGCGTCGCTGTTTGCCAGCATCCATGCGTAGGTTTGTTGCGTAGGATCGACGACATAAGCGCTCGTCCAGCGCGGCAGCGGGCCAATTGCCGGCTGCGCTCCCACGTTCGACATGTCCTTGGTCTGGTCGCAGCGCTGCATCGGACCACAGTTCTTCTGAATGCGTTGCGTTGCGTCCCTGAATATTTTTTCTGACAATTTAACGGGCTCATATCGCGGGACCGCCAGGGTGGCCTGGAGATATCGCGGGTCTTGGCGGGCGTATAACGGATCGGGTTTGCCCCACCAGAATGCCTTGTGCCAGCGTGCCTGCCGGTAGTGTTCCAGATGGTTGATGGTATAGGGGGATTGACCGGCCACCTCTATTTTTGCGTCATACGTGACGTTTTGCGGATCACGTGCATACGCCCAGTCATTCTCGACGATCACGTCCACCCGCACACGGGTTACCGGGGCCGGGCCGTACGCACGCACGGCAAAGTACACCGCAATGTGGGAATGCGGCATATCCTGCTGATTGCGTATCGGCCCACCGACTATCCATTCCGAAACCAGGGGGCCGGACAGCCACTGGCTGCACTCGCGCCCATAGGGTACGCATGACCGGGTCAGTGCGGTGTGCTGCAGGAGAGCGCGCGCATCGAGATGCCAGTGTTGCCCGGAAATCGTGACGTCGACGGTGGCGCCGAAGCCCGATCGCAACAAATCGTCAAGCGTCAGGCTCTGGGCTTTGGCATCGGTATCGGCTACCGGCCGCAAATTCAGTGGTTCGGAAGCGTGGCCGGCAAGCGTCGGTAGCAAGACGGTCAATATCGCATCCCGTACCGACCCGTCAGGATTGCGCGCTTTGATATCGGATTGTGTCGGCAAAGCCTTGCCGTGCTGATAAGCGACAATCATGCTTCCCTTTGGAATATCGCCGGCCCGAAACGGCTCTCCGAAGGTGAGCGGAACCCGCCGGAGCGATTCGCCAGCCAGATTGACCGCGGTAACAGTCGCTTGCGGTTGATGATCAACGGGCAACGGGGAAGCCGTCGGCCCTGGACCCGCGGTTTGCCCGCAACCGGCGACCACCGCGCACATGGGGTTTCCCTGTGCAGTATCGGCGACAGCATGTGGTTGACGATGATCGATCGAAGCGTCAACCGTCGATCCCTCGCGCGCGGATTGCGAGCAACCGGTGATCCCGGCGCACAGCGCGATACATGTCGTACAGCGCAAAAGAAGCATCGCTGCGCGGAGGATCGGCTCGGTCATGTTTTTATGCTTAACCATTGACGGTCGCTACTTGTATTCGGAGATGGCTGGAAAAACCTTGCGCGCCAAATGCCACGCTTCACGGCTCAGCCTGTCGTGTGCAACATAAAGCTTCCGTGAAAGTATTGATGGCGGATGGGCGATGCCGGTTAGGGGGTAGCCTGCCTGCTGCAGCGCATCGCCGGCTACCGCTTCGAACATGGCTTGGGCACGCGGTGTCATGGTTTGGCGCCAACGGGCGATTTTGTCCAGCTTGAGCAGTTGTGCGTCGCGCATGAAGCGCTCGGTGACCGGGCCAGCGGGCGCCCCGGTTATGAATTCTTCAAGAAGTGCGATGCTCGATTCCGGCTTTGAAAGCAAGTCTTCGTAGTTGATTTCCAGATACCTGCCCGGCATGCTCATTGCGTCCTTCCAGGCCTTGAGAAGATAGTCGCGCCAATGAATCGCCGCCGCGTAGGTATTCTGATGGCCCCATCTCATATGTTTGTGTGACAACGCACAATCTCTGCCATCGCGCACCACATGCACGATTCGGCAGTCTGGAAAGTGTCGATTCAGAAGATCCAGATGCCGGCCAAATACAGGATATTTTGAACCTATTCTGACCTTTCCCATTTGATCGGCGATCTGCCGCAATACATCCAGTACGATTGCCGCGAAGGTCGTCGAAACAGCCGCCACATGCTGCCAGTCGATCTCGATGGCATAATTTTTTTTCAAAATCGAAAAGAACGGGTCTTCGGAAATATCCTTTACCAGACGTTGATGATTATCGCCTCTCTGCAGATCACCGTAACGCACGAGACGCAGACCAAAGGAGACGATGAATTGACCTTCGTTGACGAAACCGGCATTGAAGTAATCACATAAAAGCCGATTTACCCATGTGGTGCCAGAACGGGCAAACCCCGTAAGAAATATGGGTGTGTCTACCCTCGAATCGCTCACCGCCGAAACGGTTGTGCTGATGGGTGACGAGCTGCTCAAGGCCGGATTCACCCTGCGTTTTCCGCGGCCACTTGATCCAACAATCCAGCGAGCATGGCTGCGCCCTCACGTCTCGAATACCTGGTGATCACATCCGGCTGGACATGCGGCGCCTGACCTCGATGCAAAGCCTTTATGAATGCAAGCAACTTTTCCTGAATTGCGGCAATGTCATCGAGCTGGACCAGCTCCGCCCCGCCAGTGTTACGCAATACCGCCGCGGTATCGCCATGTTCTCCCACCAGGGCGAAAATCGGTCGGCCGATCCGCAGATATTCATAGAGTTTTGCCGGAATCTGCTGATCATACTGCCTGCCCTGGAACAGCAGCAGCGCATCGGCCGTGGCTTGTTCCATCAAGGCTTCGCGGTTGGAAACTGGTGGCGCCAGAACCACCATTCCGTCAAGCCCCAAACGCTGTATTTCAGGTGCGTATATTGCCTCGGAGCCACTCGCGCGCAGCACAATCCTCAGATTATCGGCAGCAACACTTCCCAAGGCTTTCAGACGCGCAACCGCGGTAAAAAATGGAACGGGGTTGCGCCCTTCAGGATACAAGAGACCGCTATGGAGCAGCACCAGTGGCCTTCCCATCGTCGCTGGCGCATGCGGAAGGTCGATGAATGCCATCTCGTCGTAGCCATTCGGGATAACCGACATACGTCCTTCTTCGTAGGGCCCCGGGTAACGTTCCGCATAGGCGCGCAAGGCACCGGGGGTGGTGAAAACGGCACGCGCCGCACGACCCAAAACTCTCGGCTCCCAACGGTGCTGCGATGCCAGCGAAAAGGCATTCTCGGCGGAGACCGAGCTGGTCACCGGGTCCCTGAAATCCGCAATCCAAGGCAGTCCGGAAATACGGCTCAAGGTCCGGGCAATGCAGTGTGCGGTCATGATGGGATAGGTGGACCAGATCGCGCGTACCCGGTGGCGGCGGATGAGGCGCAATCCCTGCCACACCGCCGCCGGCCACCAGGAGATCCAGCGATCGGGCTGAGCCAGAAAGCCAGGATATTTCCCACCAACACCAAAGTGGCGACGGGCATCGAACGCCAACGTGCGCCTTACCAAACAGCCCTGGGGAATGACGCCTGCGTCCACCGGCGCGGTACGCGGGTAAGCAAGTTCACGCGCCGACAATACGATGGGGTCCCAGCCTGATGCCGGTAGATACCGGGCAAAGCCAAGCGTGCGCAGGTGCCCGCTACCCATGGCTGCCGGGGGAAAATGATAGGCGATCATCAAGACAGGACGTCCCATGGTTCCGCTCCTAGATCGTATTGGGCGATTTTTCGGCGGGCATGGTCGACACGGCGGGTATTGGAGCCTTGATCGATTGACGGCCTGGGATCTGCTGCATGCAGTGGCCTACCAAAAGCGCTGACAGCGCCATAAGTTGATAAGTCAAATCAAAATAACTCATGGGCAGGAACGCCCCAGCCGTCATGAAGGCCACCAGACCGACTTGCAGCATGGATGCCAGATCGAAGGCCCATTTCATGTCCGGAATATCACGAGTCCCTTTTCGCACACGGCTGCAGTTTTTCCAACTCACAAAAAGCAGCATCAGGAACAGAACCAGCCCGGGGAAACCCTGCTCACCCAGAACCCGGAAATAAATGCTGTGTATCGCGCGGGGGATCGCACCTTTTGGACCGTAGCGCTGCCACAGGGCATCGCTCTTGTACACGTCGAACCCACCGCCCAGCAACGGATGGTGCGCGGCGACATTGGCCGCGAACTCGTAGGACTGGATCCGCGTTTCTCCTGAATCCGTCTGCTTCGCATGGTGCAATGTATCCATCCTGTCCGTCCATTGAACGGGCATGAAATGATAGGCGGTAAAACCCACCGCCACGATCACCAAAGCGACCGCCAACCGACCTCGGCTCTTCAGGAACAACGCACCGGCGACGATGGCCAAGGCAATCAAACCGCCACGTGAGTAAGTGCCCAGCACGGCAATACCGGTCAACAACATGGCGAAACCCAGGCCAATGCGTACGAATTTCCATGTGGAATGCAACTGCAAATAGCGCATGAACGGCAACGTCATGCATAACGCAAGCGCTAACGCGTTGTTGTCAGCAATGAAACTCCGGGGAGGTCCGAGTACATGGTTTGCGCCACCATGCAGTATCGTGAATACGCCACCCTTGACACCATAAAATCCCAGCGAAACCACTACCATCCATACCAGCCAATGCATGCGCTCGCGGTTGTTGACCAGCATCAGCGTGACGAACACCATGATCAGAACCTTGGCGAATTCCAGCCACTTCTCCCATGCCGAATCCGGTACGGCGGCATAAAAAGTGGCCAGTCCGGTCCAGAGCAGGAATGTCACCAGCAGCACGCTGATCGCCGACCACGGGATTCTCTTGCTTTCCTTGCTGAACAGCAGGCTTGCAAGCGTGACGATTGCAACCAGCTGCACCCAGGGGAAGCTGACGGCAAAGCCGTAGCACAACCGGTTTGGATTCATGTAACTGAGCCAGGACCAGACAAGCAGGCCCATATACGGACGCATCAGAATGTAGGGAATCATTCCGAAGATGAACAAGGCGAGGGCAATATCGCGCATGTCGCTAATCCGTTTCGAGTTGCAGCATGAGCGCATCCATGAAGAACTTCGCTGCCCAGTTCGGATAACGGTTCTTCATGTAGCCACCTTTCAGCGGATGGGAGCCCGGCATTCCGCCGCGCACTCCCCCATCGGCTGCGGTCAAGTCCTGGATCGACAGATTGAAGCGGATGGTGTTTTCCGCCGTCGGTTTCCAGGAAGGATCACCGGTTGCTGCCGCCAGACGCTGCCAGATGATGGCCATTTGCGCATTGCCGGTCATACAGGTCCAGCGACTCGCAGGACGCCAGGCGGAGTCCAGCCGCCCGGGCAATGCTCCGTCGCGGCGTTGGGAGTGCGCTACGGATCGGGCCATGCGCGCAGCGGCGTCCACAAATGTGCCTTCGGCAGCCATCAAGCCGACTTCCAGGATGCCGCGGGTCGCATACGCGATGGTATGCGTGAGCGGCTGCTCGTTGTCTTCCAGATCGTTGTTCTCCAGCCAGCCATTGGCACGCATCTGGGTGAGCGCCCACTGCACATTGCGTACTGCTGCATCCAGATAACGCGGCTCCCCAAGGACGTGACCGGTTTTGGCCAATGCGAAAGCCACCCGCGTGTTGTAGGTATTCACGGCATGCGCAGAAAAAGGTGAAGCGAAGCGCCGCCACGCGCCATCCGGATCCTGGGCAGCTACCAGCCAGTCGGCCGCGCGCACCGCAGAGTCACGAAAACGCGCATCTCGCGTCTGCTGCCAGGCAGATAGCCAACCGAACAAGACCTGCCCCGTGTTGAAGATGGTCGGCACCACTTGCTCGGCGTCCAACGTACCGGCGCGCACGCCGCCCGCGGGAAGCTGGATCGCGGATTCCCACTCGGCCATGCGGATCGCACGCTCGCGGTACTCGCTCTGACCGGCAAACTCCGCATAGCGAAAAAAAGTCGGAATGATGTAGCCGGTGGTTTCCGGGTAGGCACCCGCCCAATTACGTTTCGTCACGTCGTAATAGGCGCTGACGCCACCGCAACCGGTGGCGTCTTGGGCGCGCGCCAGCCATTCGGCTGCGGCTCGCAGTCCACGCCGCGCATCTACGGCCGGGCGCCTCAATCGTCGGGACAGGAATCTGGCAACCGTACTCATGGCTTGCACTTGGCCGCTTGCGATCGTGGCATCATCTTCGACGCCCGGCTGCGCAGCGCGCGTTGGACGCGCCCCAAGCCTTGCACGAGGCAAGGCATGGGATCACTCCACCGACACAAGGCATCGGCCACGCGGCCTCCGCGCGGATAGCCTTGCGTGATCCGTTGGTGCTGTGCGGCTGCGGACTGCGCATCTTCGGATCCTACACGCCATACGACAGGCCCCTTTGTCACTGCCGGCGCCGGGAAGGAGAAATCCAGTTCGGAGCAATAGGCTGCATACGGCAAATTGACGCCGTTCAAGGTCGCCACTTCTTCCTGGTAATCCGTGCGACCGATGGTCGGCTCCACCATTCGGAATTCACGACTCTGTGCGTCGCGCTTGTACTCCATGCTGGCCATACCTATCACGCCCGCGGCCTGGAGAAAGCGCGCGGTCATGGCGGAAAGTTCCTCATGGACTTCCGGGGCCGCCACGCAACTGGCCGTACCGCCTACCTGCGGCGGCCAGGAACGGATTTTGCGGCCGGTGAATGAACCGGCAACCTGCCCCTGTCTGTTGATGTATTGCAGACAAAAATAAATATTCGAATCCGGCCCCTCAATCCACTGCTGCACCACGACGTCAGCCATCACCGGCAGGACACGGCGAATCAACTCGACAGCATCTGCAGCGCTGTGCACGCGGTAAGCCTTCTTGAACCGCCGGGCGTATTCCGCATGCCGCTCGCCGGGTTTGATCACTACCGGATAATGCAGGTTCTCGAGCATCGGCAGATCCGCGAGCGTGCGAACTTGCACCAGCGGCGGAATCGGGCTTCCGAGTTGTTCGGCGAGACGCTGGAAACCCTGCTTGTGCAGCAATGTTTCCACGACGTCCCTGGGTGGCAGGCTGAAACGGTAAAGCGCAGACAGCCGATCGCGATGGCGCGAGACTGTCTTGACGCTTTCTTCCTGAGTCAGAAGCAACACCGGGCGCAAACCGGAAAACTGTGCTGCGCCAAGACGCACAAGTTCTTCGACCAGTATCTCGCCGTGCAGGGAGCCTATCTTCAACGCCGTCGCGGCCCGGGTGTGCATTGACGGACACCGCCCGTCGGAATCGAACAACCACACCGGTACCCCCGCACCTGCCAAGCTGCGCGCCACGCCCAAGCCATTGACCCCCGCACCCAGAACTACCGCAGGCGTATCAGCCGTCATGTCTGCCCCCCTTCGCTCCGTCGATGAGAGTCGAGTACGCCTGCATAGACATCCCGATAGCGTGCCACACTCGCCGACCACGTCCGTTCGCGCTCCACGAATTCCCGTCCGTTGGTTATCACTTCGGCCCAGTGCCCGGAAGTTTTCAGCAGTTCGATCAGACAACGCGCGACCGCCTCGACCGACCCGGCGGGGAAAAGATGGCCATTGTGGCCATCGCGAATCAGCTCGCGGTGGCCACCCACATCCGAAGCCGCCACTAGCTTGCCCATGGCCATAGCCTCGATCGGCTTCAGCGGCGTCACCAACTCCGTCAGCCGTCGTGAGACCCGAGGATAGACCATGATATCCATGGCGCTGTAATAGCGGTTGACTTCGCTGTGGGGCACGCGGCCAATGAAATGCACAACGTCCTCGATGCCGAGACGGGCGGTCAACGCCTGCAAATCGACTTCCTGCGGTCCGCCGCCCAGTAACAGCAGGCGCACCTGCGGCACCTCGCGAAGTACCAGCGGCATCGCCCGCAGCAGCACATCCAGTCCCTCGTAGGCGTAGAACGAGCCGGCGAACCCCAGTGTGCTCCCCCGCGTGAGTCCATATCTCTCCAGCAGCCCTGCATCGGCGATGGCAGTGAAACGGAATTGGGATATATCCACCGCATTGGGAATCACGGTGATCTTGTCTGCGGAAATACCGCGCTTCAACATATCGTCGCGCAGGCCGGCGCAAATGGTGGTCACGGCGTCGGCACGTCGCAGTGCACGGCTTTCCAGGGCACGCGTCAACCGATAGCGCGGCCCCCACTCGCGCGCCGTACCGTGGTCAACGGCGGCGTCTTCCCAGAATGCGCGGACTTCATACACCACCGGGATGCCTGCGTCCCGACCGACCGCGAGCGCGGGAAGCGCGTTCAGCACCGGCGAGTGCGCGTGGATGATATCGGGATGGACGCCATTCACCACTTCGGCAAGCCGGGTGTGCAGCGCCCTCATCATGTAGCGATACTCGACAATCGGCAACGTCGCCAAGAGGCCGGGCGCCGGCGGCGTGCGGTTAAAAATCCAATCGTCGACGTGTTCCTCGCGCTCCGGTCCCTTGCCCTGTCTGGTACCGGTCAGCTGAAATGTTTCCCATCCCATGGCTCGCTGCTCGTTGAGGATGGCGAGCGTCCGGAATGTATAACCGCTATGCAGGGGCAGCGAATGATCGAGTACGTGCAGGATACGCAACGGCCGGTCGGTGGACGCTGCCGGCAGGGCTTGACACCGCGCGACGCTCAGGGTGTCGCTCATGGCTCTGCTCCGGGCTTTTTGCCACCCGCTGCAGCCAACAGAACCTGTGCATAAAGCGCGTGCTGCGCCTCCACGACAGGCCGCCATCCCAGCCGCTGCGCAACTCCGCGTGTCGCAATGCGCGTCGGTGCTCGGTCCCGCAGCCGCAACCATGCCGAGGTGACGGCTTCGGCACTTCGCTGAGCGGCGATTTCTCCCGCTTCAGGTGCATCCAGCAATTCGGCAACGCCTTCAAAAGGCGTGGCCACCACCGGCGTGCCACAGGCCAGGGATTCCAGTACCACATTGGGCATGCCTTCATGGCTCGATGCGAGTACCGTGGCATCGGCCGCGTTGTAGTAGTCGCAAAGCTTCGCATGGGGGATGGTGCCGAGAAACCGCACACGCGCGCCGATATCCAGACGGTCGGCCAACTGTCGCAAGCGCGCTTCCTCGGGACCCTGGCCCGCAATCAACAAAGTCACTTCAGGCACCTTGGCAATCGCCGCCAGAGTGATATGCACACCCTTCAATTCGATCAGATGGCCCACCGCCAACCAAACTGGACCCTTTAGGCCCAGTTTTTCACGTATCGCGGCACGATCCCGTGGCCCGAAACGATCAAGATCAACGCCGTTGCGCAGAACTGCAATTTTTCCGGGATTCACGCCCAGCGCCGCGAGTTTGCCCTTCAACGCCTGCGACACGGTGACAATCGCAGCAGCGCGCTCCGCCGCCCATTCGATTTGCCGTCTGGCCCGGAGATAGTACGCTAACACATTGATGTCGCTACCGCGGGCCGTGATCACAACCGGTTTGTTCATTGCCGTGCCCAACTTGGTCGCTGCCACGCCATCCGGATAAAAGTAGTGTGCATCGATCAGATCGAAGTCGATCCCGCTGGCTTTCAGTTTCCGGAATACCGGCAGAAGGGCGCGATACATCAGGAATGGCGCGATGCTCATGCCCAGTTTCGGAATCACCGGATAACGAGGGTGACTGATATCAATGCCGTAGCGCTGCTCGTGCTCGGGCACCCTGGCGAACGCCGCATAGGCACCAAAACGTTGATGCCGAAATGGAAACCACGGCACTGGCGCTATGACCGCCGCCGTAACCCGGCCGGAATCTACCAGGTGGCGTAGCCGCTCCTCGACAAACACACCGTGCCGTGGCTGTGCGGCATTCGGATACAGGCTGGTGAATACCAGTAGATGAATCTTGCGATTGCCATCCGCTTCGGCACCGGTTCCGGCAGCATGCCACGCCGCGTCGAAATCCTTTTTTGCTGGCGGCGCAACGCCATCGTCGACACACTTGACCAGCACGGTACTCATGGTGTCGCCTCCGACAGGGGGACCACCGGCGTCTGCACTTCGTCGGCGTAAAACCGGTACAGGGGGCTGGTTCGGAAAATCCGCAGGATGCGTTCGGTGACTTGCGGCGCCAGCTCCTCGCGCCAGCGTCCGGCCGAGACCTGCGGGCGTTTGAACACACTGTAATAGCCCGTGTCCGTCGCCTGGTTCGTTGGCTGCGTGCTCGCACGGATAAAGCCCTCGGTCTGGGACTGCCAGTCGAGACCGGTAAACTCGAACATACGCCGGGTCATGGCGAGGGGCTCGGCGCAGACATCCTCATACCGCAGCGTGAGCACACGCTCGCAACGCTCGACATCCGCAAGGATCTTTTCCTGGGTCAGTACCCAGCGCCATGCCAGCCGCTCCTCCGGCGTGAGCCGCTCGACATCGTCCAGATTGAGTCCGCGACTTTTTCCAGTGGATGTGGCCAGCAGCATTCTGAGCAGCCACAAGTCTTCCGCGCTGGGTATCAGATCGCCGAAACGCCTTGTTGTCTCGCCGCGCAACACCGATGCGACATAACCGCAAGGATGACGCATCAAATGAATCGCGCGGGCATTTGGCAGCGCCTCCATGCATACACCCAGCCGCCCAGGCGACTCGATGGACTTCCACACGAGACGCACCTGCGCACAGCCATCGGCCGTAGGCCGGTAGAGACACGGGACGTTTTGCTGGACGCGGCTTGCGGCTTTGGCGAAAGCTACGCTCACACGGTACGCGTACAGGGCCGCAGCGGACTGGTAGCCCTTGGGGAACAACGGCTGCTTGCCCACTACCTTGGGACAGCGCAGCTCTGGCAGTGATGCGACAAACCGCTCCAGCTCCTCGCGATACTGCGGCGCAACTTGCGTCTCGGGATACAGCGGCAGGCTCAGGCGCCGCACGCTATCCGGTTCATGGCGGTAAAGCGTGTCCGGATGGCTGTCGAACAGTTTGCCGATCCAGGTAGTACCAGAGCGCGGCATCCCGAACACGAGAATGCAGCGGTTCATGACAGTACCCCGGCAGCCAGGACCTTGCTCACCGGCCCGGAAGGTATAGTGGCAACAGGTTGCTGCATGCGGCGCAGAAAAGCGTCCAGCATCAGCAGGCTCCACAGCGTCGCGCTGTGATCGTGCCGGCCCGCCACATGCTGTCGCACCAGCCGATCGAGCATGACCGGCTCAAAATACCCGCATTCAGCAATGGCTCCCGAAAGTAATGCCTCCCGCACGCGCTTGGAGAGTGGGCCACGCAGCCAGGCCGCCAAGGGGACACTGAAACCCATCTTGGTCCTGTAGAGCACCTCGTGGGGTATATCCGGCTCGAGAGCTTTCTTCAGGAGATATTTGCCTGTTCCTCTTTTCAGCTTCAACCCGGGCGGCAAAGAAGATGCCCATTCGACCAGACGATGATCGAGCAGAGGTACGCGAACCTCCAGGCTGTGCGCCATGCTGGCACGATCCACTTTGGTCAGGATGTCGCCGGGGAGCCATGTCTTCAGGTCCAGGTATTGCGCCAGCAGCAGCGGATGATCCGTGGGCGCACGTTTTGCGTGGGCACGAAACACGGCGAGCGCGCTGTAACCTTGAAGTTCGCGCTTGAAGCGCGTGCTGTAGAGACGCTGACGCATCGCCGCTGACGTGATGCTGACGCTGTGGTAATAGGCTTCCACGTCGTCGCGGGCAAGGGCCTGCAGCGTGGTCTTGGCACGCAGTGGGCGCGGCGCCCAGTCGGCCTTGGGATAGATGCCCCCCAATAGTCCAAACATCCGTTTTCTCAGCGACAGCGGCAATCGTGCGCGCAGGCTGCTTTCCCATGCATGCAAGCGGTAGCGCCGATAACCGGCGAAATTCTCGTCGCCACCATCGCCGGACAGCGCCACAGTCACCTGAGTGCGTGCCAACTCGCACACGCGGTACGTCGGCAGGGCCGAGCTGTCGGAAAACGGTTCGTCGTAAACCGACGCCAGCGTGTCGAGGAGCGCGTAATCGTCGGCGCCGACCTGCCGCTCGAAATGCCGGGTATGCAGATGCCCGGCGACGCGACGCGCATAGACGGTTTCGTCGAAACCGCCATGATCAAAGCCGATGGAGCAGGTGCGCACCGGTTGGCGCGATGCCCGGCTCATGCTGGCCACCACGGCACTGGAATCCACGCCACCGGAAAGAAACGCCCCAAGCGGCACATCCGCAATCATCTGGCCCGCCACAGCTTCATCCAGCAAGCTGCGGAGTTGCGCTGCAGCCTCATCCTCGGTCATGTCGGCGGTACGATCAAAAGGCACATCCCAGTATTGCTGGGGAACCGGCTCGGGATCGTCGGCGCGCCAGTTCAGCCAATGACCGGGCGCCAGCTTGAAAACCCCGCGATAGATGCTTTTCGGATCCGGCACGTAGCCGAGTGCCAGATAGTCCTCCAACGCCTGCGGATCGAGCCTGCGTTCCACACCGGGATGCGCCAAAAGCCCCTTGAGTTCGGACGCAAACACCAAGTCGCCGGCGCTTGTGAAGCCATAGTAGAGCGGCTTGATGCCTATTTGATCGCGTGCCAGATAGACACGCTGCTGACGCATGTCCCAAACCGCGAACGCGAACATGCCAACCAGACGCGGCAGGCAGGCTTCACCCCACTGCTGCCAGGCACGCAGCAGCACTTCGGTATCGCAGCGGCTTTGAAACACCACACCCAGCGCTTCCAGCTCGGCTTTGAGCGACTGGAAGTTGTACAGCTCGCCGTTGTAGACCAACGCCAGACCAGCCGCTTCATCCACCATCGGCTGCTGCCCATGGTCCAGATCGATGATGGACAAGCGGCGATGCGCCAGGCCAACCCCCTCGCCGAGGTACAACCCGGCTTCATCCGGCCCGCGGTGACGCTGCGCATCCCTCATTGCCAGCAGAATGCATTCATCCACGCAGACATGGCGAGACGACACGATTCCTGCCAAACCGCACACGTCAATTCTCCTTGTGTTCGGTCAAACCGGTGATCGCACGCGGCTGCAGGGCGTACGACCGCCGACCCAATAATTCATCGTACAGCGCTACATATGCAGAAACCATTGTGCTCAGACTGAATTGCGCGACGACACGGGCACATCCAGCGTCGCCATGTTGACGTCGCAGATTTTCATCTGCGACATAGGCGCTCAGAGCCTCAGCCAGGGCGTGCGGATCGCCGGCCGGCACCAGCGTACCGGTCACGCCGGCCTCGACCACCGAGGCGACGCCCCCGACGTCGGTCGCGACCACCGGCAGCCCGGTGGCCATGGCTTCCATCAGCGTGAGCGGCATACCTTCGGCAATGGAAGACAAGGCAAACACATCACATTCCGCCAGCAAATGCGCCACATCACCACGGTTGCCAAGCAACCGCACCGCTTCCGTCAAGCCAAGCCGAGCAATCTGTCGTTCCAATTCCCCGCGTTGTCGCCCCTCACCGGCGATGATCAAGCGGGCGCTGGCATTATTTTCCCCGGCTTGCCCACGCAAGAGCTTGAACGCGAAAATCAAACCTTCGTGATCCTTGACCTTGTCAAGGCGTGCGACATTAGCGACAAGCACGGTTCCCGGCGGCGCAAAATCGCCTAGCCGTTTACGCGGTTCGAACCCAATGCGTGCCCGACTGAACTTGGCCAGGTCAATTCCGTTCGCGATACAGGTTATCTTGGACGGCCGGATGCCCACTCGATCCGTAAGCCAGATCTGCAGGTCATGCGACACCACAACATACCGCCTGATCAGTGGTGCCATCCAACGCCGCAGCCATTGGTATCTGGGACTGTCGCCTTCCGGATCGGTAGCATCGCGCCCGTGTTCGGCGTGGATCAGTCGATGCACGCCAGCCAATCTTACGATCGGCGCCAGATCCAGCGTCCCGATGTTGTATGTCTGCACGAGATCCGGTTTCAGCGTCCGTAAGGCGCGCCAGAATCGAAAGTAGCACCACCAGTCCTTGCCCGGCTTCTTTTCAAGCGACAGGCACGCTACAACGGCATCCTCGATTTCGTGGCGCAGGGCTCCAAAGCCGGTCAGCGAAATCACCGCATGACGGTAACGATCCTGGGTCGCATTGACCAGCGATACCACGACGCGCTCCATGCCACCGGTGTCCAGCCGGTAGACCACGTGCACGATCAGCGGTTTGTCGTTCACGGCTCGTTCCCCGCAACCTCGGGTCGCCGCTGCGCCTGCAAATCCGGCGCGCCTGCCGCAGGCAGCGACTTCGCAAAAGCGTGCAAGTTCGCCCGTGCCCGATCCGTAGCGCCGTTGGCGACCAGCGACGATAATGCCCACACCGAAGATCGCGGTACATGCCCACGCAGTACATCCGACGCTTGCAGCAACTTGGTCAGCACCGGCGAACGGGTACAGCGGCGATCGACACAATACCAGTACCACACCAAGCGCGGACCGTTTGTACCCACCAGTCGCAGCTCCTCGGCAGTCGTGCCCCGCCCGTTGGCAAGATCAACCTGTTGACCGCCACGACTCAGAATCTTCGAGCGCGCCGGATCGTAGAGGTCGTTTCCGTACGTAATCAGGGTATGCCCACGACGCGGTTTGCCTGTATAGACGGCGTGATACAACTCGACGACATCGCCGTGGGTAGCCGCTCGATACGATGCTCGCACCTGCCCAGCCGCCCCCTTGAAAGTCGGGTGCCAGCCGTCTTCTGCATCCATCGGCCCCCTCCAGCCCGCGATCGTCGGCGCGGTCAAGTGCATGGTTTCCGACGCTGCCGGTGATGCGAGTCCGGCGGCCAATACCGGACCCGCGATCAACAGCGCGATAGCTGCCAGCCAAACCACGCTCCGCGCGCCGGCGAATGTGTCGTCATGCGCGGGGAAATGCTCATGAACCAGAATGCTGTCCCGGAAAAACCAGCCGGCCAGCAACAGCAGTAACAGCACGGTACCGAAGAACTGCCAGCCGAATATCAGGTGATCCGTGCCGGTGGCGTATTTCAGTCCCCAGGTCTCGCCGATCAGTACGGTGAAATACACCCGCAAGCCGTTCGCGATAACAGGCACCGCTGCCGACAGCGCCACGAAAACCACCCGCTTCCACCAGCGGCGGTACATCAGGTAGGCATACAAGGAGCCGAGGGCGGTGCAGGCGATGAAGAATTTCACGCCGCTGCATGCGTCTGCCACCATCCATACCGCCGAGGGCGTGATGATCTCGCGGCCATTGAGCAACACCGGTGTGCCGGTCAACTCCAGCGCGCGCACGGCAAAATGCGCCGTGATGTCTTGCAACGGACCCACCAGCGCATCGCCCCAGGGGACCGCGAACACCACCAGATAGCCGAGCGGGAACGTCAGAACCCACAGTGCACGCCATCCCCAGCATGCCAGCACCAGCATCGGGAACAGGGCCACGAACGCGAAATGCTGCGCCAGATTGATATCCAGCAAGTGGCCGGCATACCAGACAAACACCAACAAAGCCATCGCTGCCAGGCCCCATACGCTCGGCGCGGGCGGGCTCGCCCGGAGTCGATGCCGCAGGTTGAATGCCACCCACAGGCTCAACGGAAAGATCAGAAAGGCATACTGGTACGTTCCATCGTGATCCCACACCCACACCAGCGATTGCACGGTCTGCCAGTAGCAGGTCAGCAACGCGATGACGGCAACGGCGAAAGCGGCCACAGCCAGTACCCAGCCGGGGCGGCGCACGGAAATATCTGTCATGGCTGCAAGCGGTCTGTTCAAAAGCGCGCCTCCAAGCCGTCAGTGCACGCGGTATCCACAGAGGCCGCCGTGGGCTGAGCATTGCACAGTACGCTTCCATAAATGCCGAGATTGCGAACCCAGTCATAGCGGGACAGAACCTTGGCGCGGGCCGCCGGCACACGCACGGCTTGCGGCGCATCCAACCAACGCAAGGCTTCCGTCGCCAGGACCTCGGGCGATGCGTCGATGCAGCCTCGGCGACCCTCGAAATCTTCGATACCCTCGTAGGCTTCAGGCGTTGCCAGCAACACCTTCTCCATGGCCAGCGCCTCCAGTACCTTGTTCTGAATGCCGCGGGCAATGCGCAACGGCGCCGCCACGACATGTGCATGTGCCAGGTATGGCCGCACATCCTCCACCCGCCCCGTAACCGTGACGCCTGCGAGCTGGCCCAGCGCGCGGACCGCGGCTGTCGGTCGGCTACCCACGATGTAAAAGCGAGCTTCTTGACGCCGGGCGAATATCAGCGGCCAGACTTCGCGCGCGAACCATTGCGCCGCATGCACATTGGCGCGGTAATCCATGGCACCCACGAACACCACCACCCTTTCTCCCGGCTGGTAGGGACTGGAACAGGTACGTTGCGGATCCCAATACTCGGCATCCACCCCATTGGGGATACCGTGCACTTTGCCGGCCGATTCCGGCACTTGATTCCGAAAAAAACCCGCTTCAGCCTCCGAAACCAGCACGCTGGCGTCAAATTGAGCGGCAATCGCGCACTCGAACTCAGCCAGCCGCCGCGCTTCCCGCCGGTAAATCATGCGCGTCACGCCACCATGATTCTGCGCATATTGGCGCCATTTGTCGGAGTCTACGTCCACGAAATCCATGACACGACGCAGTTGGGCGTGCCGCAAGACAAAGGGTGCAACGCCGGACGAATAGCACAGGGCCAGATCCAGCTTGTGCTCGGCAAGTAGCCGTTCGACCCAACTTCGCATGACGCGGTCGTGGTAAACCCCGACGGTGAGAGCTTCACCCCGCATCAGCGAGGAAAGCGCGCGCCAGCCCGAACGCCAAGGCCCCAAGGGCCGGACACAAACCTCGGCGCACAGAGATTCGACCGGGGCGAGGTACTGCCAGTCGGCCGGATCGTCCACGAATGTGCCCAGATACACGTGATAACGTTCGGCGAGCCACCGCAATACATGGTACGAGCGAATCTTGTCGCCCTTGCTGGGTGGCCACGGTATCCGGTGGCAAAGAAACAATACCGATCGCACGAGCTAACCCAGATCCCGCGCGAGCCATGGGCCCAGCGCACAACTCACGGGCAGCGGCAACTGCTTCCAGGCCTTGATGAACAGGTCGTATTTTCTATTGTCAGGGCTGATATTGGGGACCCCCTTGGCGCGCACCAGGTAATAGGCATAGGGCAGCGGCTGCGGCTCGAAACCCCAGTGTTTCTTGAAATGATAGGAACCGCTGTCCTGCTTGCTGCGGCCGTAGTCGAACAGGCGCGCGCCACGCTCCACCGCACGTTGCATGACCGCCCAGTACATGAAATCGTTGGCCTTGAGATCACGGCCACGCGCCACGCTGCCACCGTAATAGGGATGCACTTCATCGCGGAAGTAGAAGCTCATGACCGCGGACACGGGCTGCCCTTCGTGCGTGACCACGGTAACCTCGCAATCCTCGCCAAACGTCTGCTGTAGTCTCGTGTAATAGTTGCCGGACAACACGGGCGTACCCAGATTGCGCACGCTCTCGGCGTACACCCGATAAAAATCGGCAATGCTGCCGTCATGGTGCGCCTGCAGGCCAGCGCCAATGCCCTTGCGGACCATGGCGCGCTGCTTGCGCGGGATCGCCTTCAGATTTTCGTCATGGTCCGGATGGATCTCTTTGCGGAAGCTGACGTACAGGTCCTTGACTGGCCAAGCGGGGGGGCGCATCTCGCGGTTACGCAGTTCGAGATAGTCGACTCGCAGATGGTCGGCGAGGGCGGTTGCGGTCTGTATCAGCCGTACCTCGCTGTCCGCGTCGCAGGCCACCACGCCGCCATAAACGCAAAATGGCGTCGAAATCAGCGCGTGGCCGAACAGATGACTGCGTATCTCGGCGAGCGGCAGCACGCCCGTAATGACCCCGCACCGTTCCGCATACAAATAATGGCAGCGGTGGCCGAGCACCTGCTCAAGGATGCCGCACCAGGCGGTACGATGGAAAAACGTGGCCTGCGGCGCATCTTTGACAAACGCGTCCCAGCGTCCTTCGTCACCACTTCCCATACGCTTTATGACGCAATGGTTGGCGAAACGACTGTCGTCCAGACGGTCGGACATATTG
>Ga0307375_10001749_pt1 | contig 23234 bp, 18 predicted proteins | sample TR1MG_FD_202531 | JGI IMG/M metagenome (GOLD analysis project Ga0307375, IMG submission 202531) | Soil microbial communities from Risofladan, Vaasa, Finland - TR-1 | ecosystem: Environmental > Terrestrial > Soil > Coastal area > Acid sulfate soil | place: Finland: Risofladan, Vaasa | collected...
CGGCCCAGTTATCAATTACTTCGGCAAACCGTTGCCCACAGCCCAATTCCGGCCGGTTGAAACCCTCCTGATGTACGGTGGATGGTTCAGCGAAGGCACCCTGGAAAAGATCATCTCCAAAAGCACCGACACAATTTGTGAAATGGAAGTTGTCAATCAAGCCCGTTATGTGCCCCGTGCCAAGGCCGATCCCAATGGGACCAGATGGATCCGTATCATCGCCACGACCGCAGTTCAGGAAAAACATGGTCTGGTCGGTTATGTAACCAGTGAAGCCGATGACCGCAAAACCTCGATGTTAGAGGTTGTGGCCAATGCAGCTCTGGATGCCCTTCGAAGTGGAGCCGATGTATTGCAGGTTGTTGCCCAAGGTGCAAGCAGAGATGCCGAGTCCAGTGGTTGGGGAATCGGTTTCAATACGACCATGGCCTCCGATTTAGGAAATGGTAACGGCACCATGGGTCTTGCTTCAGGTGGAACAGGTTATTCGTCAGCATGGGCCGGCATGAGAGATAAACCCTGGATTCAGGCGAATGCTCTCGTATCCCCGGAACCCGTATGGAAAGATCTTGACGCTGCAAAACCAGAGAAGAAAGCTGAAAAACCGGCTGCTGAAAAACCGGCTGTCAAAGCCGCAAAACCTGCCGCCGAAACTCCGGTGAAAGTTGTAAAGGCTCCGGAAAAACAAACTGGCAACCATGTCAGTAATTAGTAGATGTTTTTAATCTAATTAGGAACAAAATAAAAGGGGTGTGCTAGATGTACCACACCCCTTTTTTTTCACTAGATTTCACGAAAGGATGTGTATGAAAAAGATTGAAGACATAAGAATTCTTGTAGTTGGTGATATTATGATCGACAAATACGTAGTTGGGGATGTTAAAAGAATATCACCAGAAGCACCAGTTCCAGTTGTGAAAGTTACAGAAGAATATGATACTCTTGGAGGGTGTGGTAATGTTGTAAGAAATATTGCAGAAACTGGAGCACAAGTTGATTGTGCAGCTTCAATTGCAGATGATAATGAAGGGTGGAAAATTGCTCAACATCTAGGTCAAATCGGCGCAGGCAGTCTATTAGTTAAACAATCTAAAATTACAATAGTTAAAGAAAGAATTATTGCTGATCAACGAAAGATTCAAATGATTCGTATTGATAGAGAGACTACTGATGAGGTAATTGAAGCTCTACCATTAATCGAAGAAATAAAATCCAGAAATAAAAAGTATGATATTATTGTTGTTTCAGATTATGCAAAAGGGGTTATTACTTCGGAACTAATGGAATATTTATATAAATTCAATCTTCCTGTTATAGTCGATCCCAAACCGCAAAATGATTATCTATATAATAGACCATTCATGATCACACCAAATAGAGAAGAGTGGAGGCAAATACAACTTAAAGATAGAATCAGATCTGAATTTGTTTTAGTTACTGAGGGCAAAGATGGAATGACTCTTTATGATTATAGAAGCTCTCCTATCGGTACTTTTAAAATTGAGGCCGAGCCAGTCGAAGTTTATAATGTATCTGGTTGTGGCGACGTCTCAGTAGCAATTGTATCAACGTGTCTTGCTATTGGAATCAATCATTTACGAGCAGCTAAGATAGCAAATAGGTGTGCTGGATATACAGCATCTTTACCAGGAACTTCAATTATACCAAAAGAAAAATTTGATATGTATATGGAAGAGTTTTCTAATGACTAAGAATAAAAAAATTTCAAAATCGTTAAAAGGGAGAAAGCTATCTAAAGAACATAATGATATGAAGTGTAAATGAGAACAAATAATAAAGACGTATTACTATGAAGTTCAATCATAATGAGGAAAAATAAAATGCCAAGATTAAATAAATATTACGAATCACGTTCAAATGATAAGCGATTTAAGTTGCTACATGAGGAAGCTACATATCTTGATATTCTGAAAGGTAGGAGCGGTCTTACAGAGAAAGATCCTGATGCTGAAATAGTTGAAGATTATGAGCTTGAAGATGGGCAAACCATGCTTAATGAAGGAAAGTTCGGTGCTGCGATCAAAGCAGGTCGTGCTATCGCAACAAAAGGTGCAGGAAAAGTCTCTAGTGGGTTGGGGTTGAAGCAAGCTGCGATAGCATCTAAAAGATCAAAAATGATTGCAGCAAATTTAGCTAAAGCTAAAGGAGCCCCAGCAATCGCAGCTCAGAAAAAAGCTTTAGCTGGAGCCAAATCACTACAGAAAGTAGCTAGACGAAAAGCAATTCTTAAAACTGGCGGAGCTGCATTAGCAGTGGGCGCTGCTGGTGGTTATGCTGCTAGTAGAAATGAAGATATTGAATTTACAGATGAATATATTATGAATGAATGGGCGAAAGAAACCCTTGGAGAAATCAATATTTCTGTAGCCAGAACTGCATCCAAAGAAGCCCTCAAAAAAGCAGCCATGCTCAGAAAAGCAAGACTAACACCGGGACTAACTGGAAGAGCAGCTAAAGCAGTAGGAAGACCGGTAAGAATAGGAAGGTTATAAATTATGGCATGCTGTGGAAAAGCTAGAGCAGTTCAAAGATTAAAAACCGCTAAAAAAGTAGCTCTAGAAAGTACTGCAAGTCTTGGTACATATAGAGCTCTTAAAGATAAAGATCCTGCATCACTTCCGCCTAAGCTCCTCCTAGATTATCATCACAAAACTCATATGCTCTATGGAGGAGCAATAAAGCGAGTCCCACCAAATAAAAAATTCATCAATTCAATTGTTGACATACATGACAAATTAGTAAACGAAATGTTAAAACAGGAAATGAAACATAACACGCCTCTAAAAAAGATTTAATTTTAAATAATTCAACTTCTATATATATTAATTGATAAATAGGAGTTGTTCGTGAATATTTTACTAGGAGGTGTCATGTATAAACCATATACCGTTCATCCGGCATTTACGCATAGATTTTTTCTGTCTTTATATGAGACAATCGTTATATGTTGTTTAATATTTTTACTTCCAATTGTTGAAATGAGCGTATGGAATGTAGAATCTCTTAGACAATATAATTCATTTATGGTTCCGGTTATCGAAGAATCTTTTAAAACTCTAGCAATTATTTTGGGAGGAACAATTGCTTTAGGTTTTACAATTCTTTTTGGAACCCTTGAAGCAGTAAACTATATTTTTCATGCGCTTAGCAAAGGACCTGTTCACTATTCATTTATTATATTTAGAATCCTTTGCATTTTTTTACATCTTGGACTTTTGGGAATCCAATGGCAAGGGTTTAAATTGTATAAAGAAGGAAAAGGATCCCTCAATTGGTTAATTGGATTCCTCACAGCATACACAATTCATTATTTTTGGAATGTTGGACTAGGTCTAGTAGTATTAAAAATTGTTCAAAATGTGTGTAATTATTATGAAACGGTTTTAAAGTTGTTGTTTACACTCTTGGGTTCATAGAATCTCAAGAGAGGTGCTCGCCCTGGTTTCTCCGCTCGACTGGGGCGAGTACCATTTTAAAAGGAGGTACAAATTTGTTAAACATTAAGCAGAATGGTCCAAAAGAATGGTCAGTAATAACTGAAAAACACGAACCAATAACACTCTTCCTCTCTCCTTCCTCAGTTACAAATAAATTCTTTATTGTAACCAAATTTATTGAGAGGGTTGCTGAACAACACGGGGAAGAGTTCAGCGACTGGTTTGCGACTTTATTGACTGCTTGTCAGGACGAAAAGCTGAGACCTAAAGCGATAGTTGATAGTCTGCCTCAAATTAAAATGTATGTTGATGCTTATATTGATAAAACAGCATTCGACTACAGTCAATTTGTTGATGAAACAAAAATTAAAAAGAACTCTATTCTGTTTCTGGCAGACGAAATTCAAAAAATTATCAGGTTATCATGTTACCTCAAAATCTATTCTGTAATTTCAAATAATGATACTTTGAAATTAGGAAAAGCGTTACACCGAGATGTTTATAATACGTTAGCAGCAGATATAGTTGAAACTGATATTATAAGAAAGATTTATGATGTAATTAAAACAAAGACTTTCAGGTATAATCTCACTGATAAATTCATGTGGGAATATATTAAAAATGTTCAGGGTAAGGATATTGGTATCCATATTATTGAAATCTTCAATTTTATTATGAATAATATTCTAATCCTTTGTGAAGAAGACAAAAATCCGATTACATATTTTGTTGGTGTTATTGATGAATCAGTCAAATGGTTTCTTAGATCTGTCTATAAAGGTTCAATCGTTTATGATGATAGTATCTCAACAGAAGATATCCAGGGCATCAATACCGACAATTTAAAAACATATAGTTACAACGATACTCTTGGAAGATTAAAGGGTATTGCGTATGAAAAGATTTATGAACTGCTTCAGAAGCAAGGCACGATGACTATGGAGAAGGTTGATGACGAAGATGAATTTATTGTAAGTTTCCATGAGCGAGCCTCAACAATAAATTATATTTCGCCTCTTTGTGAGACCCTAGTGTATCCTATTCTTTCAAAAATGACAGACATTCCTTATCATCATTTTAAAACTCTGTCACCAGAGCATGCTGCAGTTATATCAATTTATATGCAGATATTGTTCAGAAAGGTATTTGGAACGGAATATAAAAACATGCTGGGGCTGCTCAATTTTTATCCTTTAAGGAGTCCATCAATGTCGACTACTTACAAGATAAAAGCTGTTCACAATTATATCAATATACAGCAGGAGACAATGAACTTTTACGGGTTCACCACAAAAATTCTCCCTCACAACCTTCTCTGTCATTATGTTGGAAGAGTATCCAGAGTTGACTTTTGTGATCTCTTATCTGGAGCCAAGATGGGCGGGATTCCACTTTCAAAAATAGAACAGGATATGATTCGATTCTATACTTTTCTGTTTGCTGGAAAGTTGGATACAGAAATAACTGAAATGACTAAGTTAATGAACGCAGACTTCTAAGGAGGTTATATGAACAGATACTTTTTAATGGGAACTGCAATTATTATCCTTACAGTTGTAGTTGCTATTATTAATTAAAAATGTGCGGGAGGGAGAGACAAATAATCATACCGGTATGATTATTTATCTCGTTTGACCTCCCGCTCCATTTTTTCGGTTACTTTTTTTTAGAACAAATTAAAAATAGTGTATTACCTCAATTTCGGAGGAGATTAGTAAAATGACACATATAAACAGAGAATTAAAGATGCTTTCAAAGTTATTAAAAGAAGCAGAAGATTTAATCCAGCCAGATGAAAGTTTAGACTATCTTGTGAGCAGAGATATTAGAGATAGAATCTATGGAAAGAAACCAGCTTGTTTTATGAAACTACAGCCAATTGGTAGAGATACTTCAGCATATCTCTTTCCAGTTTGTAACAGAGCTGGAATGGAAGATCCAAAAATGATTAGACTTTCAATTCACATGCTTCAAAAAGCAATGACTGATTCAAGATTTGATCCTAAAGATATACAACTAATGTTAGGAAAACTTCAGCAAAAGGGAGATACATTTCTTAAGAAAATCCCCTTACCAATGTCAGTAGATGCAAAAAAAGCAAAAATAGCAAAAATGTTTGATAATATCGACAAATATTTAACATTGAGTAAGACAGGAACAATATAAGGACTTATGAATGATTGATTTCTTAGATCTTAACAAATTTAAAAAGGGTTTAAAACCAGTAAAGTCTACTGAATATTTCTCTAAACCTGGTGAGTTCCATCCAGATGGATTGTTCTCTGAAGTCATTTTTGGGCCGGAAGAATCTATAGATAGAAAGAAAACATTCTCATATCTTAATCTACATACTCAAGTTATACACCCAACTGCATTTCAGCTATTGACCAAACTTGATATGAAAATTAAAGATTTTCTTTCCTCTCAAGAAACATTTTCACTTGATTCAAATGGAACAATACAGAAAGATCCAAATGGAGTAACTGGAATATCTGAGTTTTTAAAACTATTTCCAAAGATCAAATTTAGAGGGGGAACTCCAGATAGAGAAAAATTCATAAAAAAAGTACAAGATGCGTTCGTTGCAAAGACTTTATGGTTAGAAGTAATCCCTATCATTCCACCTGAGCAAAGACCTGCAACCCAAGACTTAAAAGGTATGTGGGTAATAGATCCTTTAAATGATTATTACATCTCAATAATGAGAAAAGCGAGTCAATTAAAAGGAGCGGCCAAATCTAGTGCTCTTTACGATTTGTTAAATTATGAAATACAAAAATCTGTTTTAGATCATGATAAGTACATTAGAACATTAATTCAGAAGAAAAGAGGATTAATTAGATCACAATTACTTGGGAAACGAACAGACTTTTCAGGTCGAGCTGTTATTACTCCAGGTCCAAATTTAAAAGTAAACGAGATCGGAATTCCTTTAATATTAGCACTCAGTCTTTTCGAACCATTTATCATTCATAGATTATTCCATTCTGGTCAAGTTGATTCCGCAGAACTTTCCGCTGAAGTTCACAAATTTACTCAACTAGAGCTTTCAATTGATAGTATAAAAATGGTTTTCAAAGCAATAAAAGCTCGAGATAATGTTCCGAAGCCTTTATATAACATAATCTTTGCGGCGACAGAAGTTGCTATGATGAATCGTGTTGTATTGGCAAAAAGAGATCCTGTTCTTCATGCAGAGGGTGTTCGCCCATTCAAACCCATATTGATAAATGGAAATACAATTCAAATTTGTGCTTTGCAGGTTGGTGGATATAATGCTGATTTTGATGGTGACACAATGGGTATATTTCATCCAATCACAAATGAAGCTCAAAATGAGATTCAAACTAAAATGATGAGGTCTGAGGGAGGATCAAATTCAAATGCAGTAAACTTTGAGTTGTCAAAAGAAATGGGAGTTGGTTTATACTTATTAACAAAAAATATAAAAAGAACCTCTTCTCCTGTTGCAGTAACACAAAAAGATTTAGAAACCGCTACAGATCCATATATACCTGTTAAATTTATGGGTAAAAATACAACAATGGGAAAAGCAATTTTCAATGCTACAATGCCACAGGGAGTTCCGTTTTATGATGGAGTTGTAAATAAATCATTTGTTAATAAACTTATTCCGATAGTACTAAAACAATTTGGTCAAGAAGTAGCAATTAATACCTTCTCTGCTTTAGAGAGAATAGCATTTAAGTTTGCAACTATTATGGCACCAAGCATAACATTAGATGATGTTAAACTATCACCTGAACTTTTAATATTAAAGAAACAGTTAAAAGGAGCATCGGTTGAAGAAGCAGATGCTATATTAATTAAAATGGAAAAAGCTTTAAACGAACATTTTAAGAAAACCGGTTCAGGTATATATGATTTTGTAGAATCTGGTTCTACAAAAGGGTGGGGACAACCGAGACAAATATTTGTAGCAAAAGGTAATATAGCAGACCCAACCGGAAAAGTTCTTCCCCCAATTGTAGGATCATTTACTGAAGGGTTGACAAACAAAGAATACTTTTCTGCAGCATCAGGATCCAGAAAGGGAATTATTGATCGTGTTGTTAATACATCAGACACAGGATATATGGCAAGAAAGTTAGCATATGTAACCAATACTGTTGAAATTGATAGATTACTTAAAGATTGTAAAACTACAAGAACCCTTGATCAAAGGCTAAATAAAATTCTGATGGATCGTCTAACTGGTCGTTATGTAATCTATGGTGGTAAACTCGTAGAATATGAGTCCAGTAATTTTAAAATAGGTGATGTTGTTCATTTAAGAAGCCCTGTTTATTGTCAGTCTTCAAAATTGTGTCATACCTGTTATGGAAAATTATTAGAAAGACATAAGAGTCCATATGCTGGTATTATAGCAGCACAACTTATAGGAGAGGCAGGAACGCAAACAATCATGAAAACATTTCATACTGGCGGAGCAGTTACCCTTATGAAAAAAGATATGATCGGAGACATTATTCAAAACGATCCAGTGGTCGGAAAACCTGTTGTTGTAAAATATTTAGAACAACAAGAAAATTTTCTAGTTCCTAAACAAGACTGCACAGTTACAATTACAGTTGGAGATTATCGAAATCCTGCAGATTTACAATTCAATCCACAAAAGACTGCTTTAACAGCAAAAGGTTTAGTTTGTACCGTTGAATTTAAAGATGCCATGTTTAATATTATTCTAGACTATCCAGTCATTTTACAAGTATATAACTTGGAGCAAATAGGAAAAGAGTTTATCAAGTTACATTATCAGAAAAATAGTACGTTGTTAGAAGCTTCATCTGAAATGGATAATACGAAAAAACAAGTTCAATATGCTGAAAGATTAATCAGCGGAAGAGAAATATTTAAAGACGCAGATCATTTATATAGAAAACTTCTTAGAGTATATGCTCCTTTGAGAGATATGGACTCAGTGCATTTAGAAGTTCTTCTTTCACAAGTATTAAGAGATAAAACAAATCTTGGAATTCCTGCAAGACTAGGAAAGAAATGGGATCCTGTAATGCTAAATATCAAACAAGTAGTTTTCAAAACTAGTTTCATTCAAGGATTGGCGTTTGAGAATATTAATGAAGCTATAAGGACAGGACTGATCACTGAAGAACCAGAGGAAACAAGTGTATTAGAAAAAGTATTAACTGGAACATTAGCGGAAGGTGCAACAAAATGATAAATTTTCGTGTATGGAGACAATATACTCATATAGTTGACGGTGTCAGGTTTCCGTTGATTAGTAAAGAGCCATATTTATTAGTTTACTTTGCTGAAAATACTTTGTTAACTGATGATTATGCTAATCTTAATATAAGAAAGGTAGACATCAGAACAGTTGTAGTTCCTATGACTAAAATTCCTAGAACTCTTTTAACTGCACAACTTAGAAAAACATATAGAAGTTTAGGGTTAATGCCATATACAATTAAACAAAAGATCCCAACAGGTAAGAGCGCAATCATTGATTTATCTCCTTACTTTAGAGCAATTCAGACAACATTCAAACCATCAAATTATCGTCAAAGAGCTGGTTTCTTTATTCTAAATTCGATCAAAGAAGTGTTTTCTGCATACCCAGATAATTATCAAAAGATCCTTCTATATTCTATAAATACAGCAAACGATATGAAACCATTTATTGATCGAAAAATGTTTCCTCTGTTGCGTGAGATGCGAAAAGAAGAGAAACTTCCTTTCGATCATATGATGATGGCGTATCTCACAAATGATTCAACTAGATACAGACTATTAATAAAAGATGGGGAATACAAATATCCAAGAATCCTTCAGTATATGAAAACAATTAAAGCAACTGAAGGTGAAGACGAAGAAATTGAAGTGAGCACAAAACAAGCTGCTAGAATAGTTGTTAAATCAGTTGAAAAAGATTTAGATCCCAAAACAAAAGGAAATGTTCAAGATGCTGTTGAAGATTACCTTTCAAAGGATGAAGATGAAGTTATAAAAATAACATCCGGTGATTCTAATAAAAATGATATAAGAAAGATAGCAACAGCTTCAATCCTATCTAAAGTCAGCGGTAACTCTGATAGAGCTACAAGTATTTCACAAAATATTCCAGCTTCTAGACAACAAGCTGCCCTTAAAGCTGTTAATAAAGGATTTGCAAATGAGATTATTCCATCTCAAAAATCAATCGATCTAAGTATAGACCCAAGAGTAACAGCATACAGTCCAGAGAAAATTGTTGGTAATAAATCTCCTGAGCATGTATATGAAAAAAGGAGACTAGATTTTGAAACCAATTTAAAAAAGGATCTAATTAACGCTTTCAAAGTTTTGGAAAATCATCCAATCCCAATCAAGTTCGAGAAAATGGAGCTTGTTGAAAAACCCCAAAGACGCGGCGAACTTATGAAGTCAGATATTAATATAGCAAAAATACAATTAAGAGATAAATTCGGAAACGTTCATAATATTGAAATGGAGCTACCAAAAATAGATCCAAATACAGGTACATTCCGTCTATATGGGCAAAAGAAAGCTTTGATCAATCAGTTAGTCCAATGCCCAATTACTTTTCCTAAACCTGGTCAATCAAGATTTGAAAGTTCATATTCAAGATTTAGAATTTATATTAAGGAATTAAGGAATAAGAAATATTTAGAAAGTTATATGATCTACAAGATGCCATATATATTTTTAATCGCATATAGTTTTGGGTTCGATACGATGATGAATATGTATAAAATAAAATATGAAATTGTTGATAAAAAACCAACCGGAGATTATGTTAATAAACTTGGTGATGGAAGATTTCTCGTATTTACCAATGTAGATTCAGACTTAAAGAAATATATTTGTGCTTCATTTGCTCAAGGTAAAGCTGATCAATTTAAAACAACCTCTTTATTTCCTTCTCCAGAATATTTTGAAAAATGGATAATTAACCATACTGGCAGATTAAATTCAACATTTCATATCATGCAACAGGTAAATAATATTGTTGACCCAGTGACAGCTCAAGTTTTAAGAAATATGCAATTACCATCTGTCCTACCAATGATTATGAAATATATGTCAGAAAAAGTAACAGTGGGATATACGATTGAGAGAAATGATTTAGCAAATTTAAGGATACGAAATTCAGAAATTCTTATTCATCTAGCACAAAAACAAATTAGCGCAGCATACACAACTTATAGAGAACAGGTAATTTCTGGAAACGAAGAAGCTAAATTAACAATTAATTCTACTAAGGTATTATCTGAATTTAGAGATACTGAGTTAGTTGTTAATATGGAATATGCAAACCCAGTTGAAGAAATGGCAACTATGACTAGAACTTCGCCTGTCGGTAAAGAAGTAAGTGGTATTCCTGATAAAAGAGCAATTTCAGAATCAGCTAGAAATTTGCATGATAGTTATTTTGGAAACATTGATCCTCTTGATACTCCAGAAGGAGGTAATATTGGATTAGTACAGCAACTAACAATAGATGCTTTAATATCTTCATCTCGTGGATTGTTTGGAGTTAAAACATTAAATGATAATGAAGGAGCTGGAATGTTATCAACAACAACTTGTATGATTCCATTCCTTGAAAATACTGATGGAGCAAGAGTTATTATGTTAGCTAACCAAGCAAAGCAATGCCTACCTCTTAAAAACCCTCAAGCTCCTGTAGTTCAATCTGGTTATGAATCAATATTAACTGGAGTTTTATCTGATAGTTTTGTAAAGAAAGCACCTTGTGCAGGAAAGATAACTAAAATAACCAAAGATGCTATTTATATGAAATGCACAACTGGGCAAAATAAAATAGTTGATATTACACCGATGCATTTAAAATCTGGTTCTGGAAAAGATACTTTGAGCGTATTTAAACCAACCATTAAAGTAGGTGATGTGGTTAAAAATAACTATGTTATTGCAGAAGGTGCTTGTATGTCCAATGGGTCCATTTCGTTGGGAAGACCTCTTCTGATCGCGTTCATGCCGTATAAAGGGTATAATTTTGAGGATGGTGCAGTCGTTGGTCAAAGTGTATTAGATAGCGAAAAATTAGTTTCTCTTCACGGTATTGAAATTGAAGTTCTAGTTTCTGAAAATGATAGAATTCTTCAACTAGCAGGAATAGGTCAAAAGGTTAATAAAGGCGAAACATTAATCAGAAAAACCATTGGTGAAGTTGAACAACTAATTGGTTTTGATGATGATGAATCCGAGCAAATATATTCTGGCCAATATATCAAAAAGAGTCCCGGTGGAACAATAGTTGATATTGAGGTGTATTCAAATATTCCTTCAAGTAAATTTCCCAAAATAAAAGATCTAATTGATAGAACTGATAAAAAGTTTGGAAGAGCTGGCCGTGAAAAGTTTACAGTAAAAGGGGAAACAATAAAAGGAATCCTATTTAAATTTAGAATTGAGCAAGAGCTACAGATCGAGGTCGGTGATAAATTATGCAATCGTTATGGAAATAAAGGTATTATTTCTCTTATTGAAAAAGATGAACTTATGCCAAGAATGCCAAACGGTGATAGAATTGAAATTATAGTTAATCCTCTAGGTATATTGGGTCGTATGAACTTTGGTCAAATATACGAAATGTACTGTGGATTAATATCAAGAGAATTAGGACGAATAATTCCTACGTTAAATACTAGAACTAAAATTGTTCAATTGCTGCAAAAAGTATACTCAAATCTGGATATGTCACCAAACAAGAAAATAACTACTATGCTGGTATCTAATTTAAACAGACTATCAATGGAAAAATTTAAAGTATTAATTAATGAAGTTAAAAAGACTGGTTTTTATCCTATTATTATTCCGCCATTTAAAGCTCCAGGTGCCAATGATATAAAGAAAGCTTTAGATGTTCTGAACTTAAAAACATCATATACTTTAACTTTACCAGAGTATAATGTAAAAACAAAGAGCCCGGTCAGTGTTGGATATATGTATATGTGTAAACTTGAACATTTGGGCGGAGAAAAAATTTATGGTCGTAGTACTGGCCCTGTAACGAGTAAAACAAGTCAACCTACGAGTGGCAAACAGCATGAGGGTGGTCAAAGATTGGGAGAACTTGATACTTATTCATTTATCTCGTATAATGTTCCCCATGTCTTAGCAGAATTTATGGGACCATTATCGGATGATTATATAACAAAAGAAGAGATTTTAGCTGACATTGTTAAAAATGGAGAAGCTGGATATAAAGAACCAAAGATTTCTCCTGCAAGAGATTTATTAAATTCATATTTTGTATCACTTATGTTAGAGAGGTAATATAATGTTTGAAGATAGAGCTCAAAAAATCCTACTTGGTAACTCTATTCCGTTACAAGAAGAAGATTTAGACGATGCTTGCGTCGAAAGTGAATATGGAAAACCTGTTGAAGAAGAAGCATTGAAACAATATTACTTTATTACCATAACTGATAAAATTGGAAAAGAAGACTTTAAAGAAAACTATCTTTCAGTAATTACCCAAATAAAAAGAGAATATGATGTTCATAAACAGCAGATGCTTGGTGCAGCAATATTACATCAAGTTCAACAAGTATATGATTATATGCCGCCGAATAATGTTGATATTAATAGCGATGAAGACATTACAAATATATTAAATTTCATTCAATTTATCGAATATGATCACGAAGAGTTCATTCTGGGTATTTGGGAATATTTAAATCCAGAAACAAACTTAAAAAATTTCCGAAATTACTGTGAACAAAATGGCAATAAAATAATTTTAGAGATTGAAGAGCAGTTAGAAACCAAATCATTTCCTAAGTTAACTGCTGATTTTTTAAGAACATATAATAAAGACGATATGATACAGTGGTTTTGTGATCGCTCTGAAAGACTGAATACAGCAATATCATTGAGAATATTAGAAAGGAGTACAAATGGTTAAGATAATAATTAAGAAAGGTGACTTTGTATTAACGGTTCCGAGAACAGAATTGGTTGAAGTATCAGAAACTGCAGACGGAATAGCATTTAATTTTAAAGGTGGGCTTCAATTATACTTTACAGATAACTTCATGCCAAGCTCAATGAAGCAAATTATCAAAAATACCTCAGATAGTTATCCAGGAAAGAAGTTAATTTTTGATCTGAACAACCAAAGACAGCCTGTTTTGGTTGATGCGACCTAATCCATTTAAAAAAATCCAAACTATATATATTAATAAGAAATATAATGAAACCGCTAGTTTAATATCATTTTTAACTAGCAACGTTAATTTTTTCGGGAGACTTGATATATTTCCAGACCGTCGATTGGAACGACAATCCTCTATCAAAGGATCTTACAGGGTTCGAATCCCTCTATGCTTGCCAAAATGAGCATTGAAACAAAAATATTTCTATTACTCCCGAATTTTTCTGCTAGAAGACTTTGTGACTTTTCAGGATTGTACTGCTAATACATAACCCAACAAGTCATTCACTACTTCTAGCTTCCATTTTTTATGGGATGCACCACCATTCAAACTGGTCCGGCCTAGACCAAGAGTTTTGTGGATATTGCATCCCACCATTTTGTCACCAGAAGACTTTATATAATTTCAGCATTTGACCTTAGTCGGTCACCAGGCATTGAAGCCATTAGACTGATCCTTCGGGATCGCACATAATTATGTATTCCACTTCTGGTACAATAATTTTTATGCCCATAAAAGAGACTTGATATAAATTCAGAAATTAGCTCATTTGGTAGAGCAATTGCCTTTAGAGCAATCGGTAATAGGTTCAATCCCTATACTTCTGGCCAAAAGCCTTTTATGTCTATTACTCTTTAGGGCACCATCTTGGGGTGACTTGGTGTGATTTTAGAAAAATCTTCGGACTATTTTAATAATCACACCTAGTTCACCCCATAACTTTAAAGGGCATTTATGCTTATATTTTTCAAGTAAAAAAATTAGATATAAGATACTTCCGTCGGAAAAAATTTGAAAGGAGAAAAGGATCAAAATGGCAAGTACACCAGCACTGAAAATTGATTCGGGTATTTTACAATATGTACCAAAGGGACAATTTTATGAAGCGTCCGATGCCCAATTTACTGCAGTCATGTCTATGTGGAAACACTTATTTAAATTTGACCGCACTCTATTTAGTTTGATTACTTTATTAGGAGGAACTGGATTTTCAAAGGGTGCTATGAATCATATGTTACTTGCCAATTCACAAACTGGTACAGGAACAGATCTAGTACCATCGGCCCTTCCGGAAGAATTTGAGAAGAATATTATCCGTTATAATCTCGAAAAACTTTCTGAAGAAAGATTTGCCAGAGCTATCAAAAATCTAATGATGCTGGCAGGCGGTGAGGGATTTGTAAAAGTAAACAACGCTAGAACCCGTAAGCTTATTTTAGAGTTCATTTTTTCAAGAGATAATAAAAACTTGGACTCACTTGCAGTCAATTTTAAAACCAAGTTACGGAAACTAGTTCGGCATGCTCTTGGTAAACAAACCATTCACAAAATCGTCAATGGCGATGAGGATCTATTTCAAAAATGGATTGGTCGTTATAACAGACTTGCTTTGCCTGTAGTTGAACATCTGTTCGATAAACAACCTCAACTTCGAGCAAAAGCAACTGGCAACTTTCCATTGATTCGCCAATACTGGTATATGAAGAAAGCAGCTGCAGAAGGGAATGTCGAAAATTTCAAGAAGTATATGAAAGGAATGCCACAGAGAACCGTTATCGGATTTAGAAACTCATTTAAGGTTCCAATCGCATTATCAGAAATCTATGAAAAATCAACAATGTCAGATCGTGAATCTCTACAATCGGAAGCAGCAGTAAAACGTAGTGGAGCAAAAGCAGTAGAGATCAACTATAAGAAACATGACGTATATGATTTATGGAAATCATTTTACTTCAAAGTTCTATCTGGTGATCCAGAAAATGTGGACAAGATTGCTGAAGCAATCGACTATGTAAGTTCAAAAGCTGAGAAAATTAGTCTTGGAGAATGTGTAGTTATTATCGACGCTTCAAGATCAATGGTAGGCAGTGATGAACGAAAGCTACATCCATTCTTGACTTCCCTATCAGTGTTATCTATTTTGGATGATGTAAAGGAAGTTATCTATGTCGGAGGAAAAACCGTTGAGACCCCAATAGGGAGAAATGTGGTGATACCAATGAACCACACAGATCTATGGAAAGGACTTATTCGAGCTGTAAAAACAAAGGTTCCAAATATTATTGTATTGTCTGATGGTTACGAGAACGCCGTAAAAGGCATGTTTAAACATGCCTATGATTATTTTAAAAATAACGGGCGTGTATTTAACCTGATACATATGAACCCTGTATTCTCCGCCGAAGCAAAATCAGGCACAGCTCGGATGCTGACACCAGATGTTAAACCTCTTCCACTATCCGATTATAGACATATTGAAACTGAATTGATCTTCAACCGGATATTGGAAAATAAAGAGATGGTGAAAGCTCTATTAGTCAACAAGTATCAGAAATTATTGGGAGGTATAAAAGATGTCACTATTTGATCAATTAGGTTTTTCTGGTATTGGAATCGGGCCAGTGCAGTCAGAAGATGAAATGACTGTTATACCAATCGTCGGTTCTACAAGAGGTGATGTGGCACGTCCGCAAAATCTACAATTCCAAAGAACAACATCGTATGGTACTATGGTATTTGAGAATAAAGATAATGATCATGAAGCAATTATTCCATCGAACTTTATGGTTAGAGGTCGTGGAGCACAAGATCATGCGATGGCTGGATCCGGAGTCGTGAGGAAAGGACAATCAAGATCATTCACTAATGCTTGCTGTGTTGAAGAAAGTCAAGGCGGTCTTTTACGTGGTGCCGAAAAACAAGATGTGCTTCCTGTGGAACTTCGTAAAGTTCTATTAGATACATCAATCCGATCAGAAGACAGATACAGTAAACTATGGGGGAAAATTAGTGGATGGTTACGTGGTCTAAATGTTGGATCGGGTGGACGAGCGCATATCGGAGATTTCTATGATACTCCAGCTATTGGTGACGCTCTCGAAAACTTTGCAGCAGCATTTGAACCAGTACAAAATCAGATTGGCGCTGTTATTATGTTTAATGGAGTCCCAGTGGGTATTGAAATTATGCCTTCCGCAGAACATTGGGAAGTATATTGGAAATATTTAATTCGGGGATGTTATGGCGCTGAGCTCGTTCGTCTCAAAATGCTTGGAAAAATTCGACCATCAGCATTGGTACTTCCAAATATTCCAGAAGGATCAGACGATAATAAAGTTGAAGAAATTATGGATAGCTTTGCATCACACATTCAGCAAGAGTTGCTTCCATTGCTGGAAGGTATTCAGATAAAGAGTCAAACATCATTAGATCAAACCGGTTCAATGAGAACTACCCTATTAAGAACAGATTCCGATGGCGGCGGCGATTTGGTTCAGCAAGGCGACGAACCAGTTTATCTTTCACTTGTACTTTGATCAGAGAGGTAGCAATGCCGGAACAAATCGAGTTCATGGAACGTAAACTACGGAGGAGAATTGAGGAATTTCTAAGAACTACAACCTTGGAAATGTTAATTAAAATAGCGGATATATGTAAAATAAAGGTACCAGAAAATCTCCGTAAAAAATATGCAAAACCGGATGACACTTGCAAGTGATCATTTATTGTTGCATACCGGAGTACTTTTGGGTAAAACGCAATACTCTGTCACATAGTGATGGTTGTGAAGCTTTTATCCCTACTAATCAATTATTAGTTGGGTGAAGCTATACAACTGTGCTATGTGACAGAGCTTCCCAGAATGCCCACTCATAGTTTTTGTTCTAATTAATGAAAAGGAGTGAGTTAATGAAACAAGTATCAGTAGAAAAGTTTATTGAAAAATTGGGTTGCGATGTTTACCCTATTACCATTACGAAGTTTTTGTTAAACAAGAAAAAGATTCTATCATACTTTTCAAAGGCAGCCGACGAACATTTTGAGATAAGAGTCAAGTATACAGTTGATAGTACTGACTGTCCAATCTGCAAAGAAAAAGAATCCGAAGGGATTTTGTGTCGTCAGCATACATCAATTGATAGAGTGTTGAATGGTCGAAATGTTGCTTTCGATCTAGATACTAATATCTTTCTATATAAAAACGAAATCTTCAGAATGGTTGGGTCAAAACTCGTTATTATATACTGCCCGCACCCAAAATTAATCACAGGGGAACTAACAGATTCCAAAGTAAGAAAAGTTAATCCAATTACAATCGAAGACCCCGAACTGACTAAGTTACCTAATTATGACAGGTTATGCGATTTTATTTCAACTGATCTAATGGATCAGTATATGAAATGTTGGTTTAACAATGAGTTTTCTTTGGTAACGATTCCAGAGGATCGAAACTCACAAAATTGGTGTTTAATCCCTAATAAATAGGGATATTATTTTACAAGGAGGATTTAAAAATAATGGCTGAAAATTTTGAAGAATATTCTGACCTGGCAGACACTGGATTTCAAGGAGGAGGAGGAGAGAAAACTGCTCCCGAAGATGAATTTTTCCATAGTGTTTATATCGCAGGTCAATCAAGAAAAAACCATCTGGGTATAATTGAAGAAGCAGGGAAGTTTCAAGTTCGAGGTTTCGCATACAATCTAGATGAAGTTCATATGGTAATCATACATACCAAAGACATTTTGGCGAAAATTAAAACTGTTAATAAACAGGATACAATCGAGTGCTTCTCATATAAAGATGGAATTCCGCCATGGCATGGGACATCAAAATTGGGGGATGGAAGTTTTCGTCCTTGCCCTATGACCTCTGCTGAGAGGGGAGCAAATGATTTCTGTAATCCTTGTCGGGCACAGATTTTGATTGCCGGAATCTATTGTAATAAAGATGGATCTCCAATACTTACAGAAGAAAGAAAACCAATATTTGTATTTATTCGTGGAAAAGGTATGAGATATAGTAATGTCTCAGAATATTTAAATGATCTTTTCAACGATGAGACATTGGTTCCGTTATTTCAACCAGTTACCGAACAAAGTAAAGAGTTTGAGAAGAGAGTCGTTAATAACAAACGATTCATTACGAGAATAACAAGAGATATTGAACAATCTTCATTTGGTGGTTCCGTGAATGTCTTTGTACTTAAAAGAGCTGGCCAATTAGATGACGGTACAGTCATGAAAATATTGAAGCTCTCGAAAGAAACAAAGGTTAAATTTAATGACAAATTTGATTGGTCTAAATCAAAACAAGCCGCTGGAGCAGCTAGCGGTTATAGCGGAGTTGTTACCCCACCGCCAGTCGAAGGTGTTTTGACTATGGAAGATGCTTTGAAAGACGATGAAACAACAACAGTAGGAGCAACGGAAAAACCAAAAGAAGCTAATCAAAAGACATTTAGTTTTGATGATATTGAATTCTAACATTTGAAAAGGAGATACTCGATGCCTGATAACGACACCCGAGAAGGTGAATTATCTTACCAAGAGAGACTTAACATTTCGGTTGTATCTATTGGTAAAACGAAACAATTACTAAAAGACGACATTAAAGATACATTAGCTGCCTGGCATTCAGGAAGAAATGTCGATAAACAATGTTACCATATTATTGGGCCGGCAGGCGTTGGTAAGACCCAAATCTGCGATCAGATTGTTGAAGAGCTGACCGAAGAAGTATTTGGATCTCACAATAAAAAGAATCCCGATGATCAGAAAAAGTTTGAGATTATCATGATCAAATCTCCGGTGTTATCAAGAGATGATTTTATTATTCCATTCCCGGTAGAACAAGGGGATAAAACTATGGACTTTAAAATGCTATATTCTGATTGGGTGCCAAAGGAAGTAGGGTCATATGGCATATTCGTCATTGATGAATTTTCCCGAGGCGACCATCAGCTTCAACAACTGTTATGGCAAGTCCAGAATGAATATGCAGTTCACACGTTTCAATTTCCAAAAGGGTGGTTTGTTGTATCGACCGACAATCCGGATGACTCTGAGTATTCAATGGATAATCTTGAGGATGCCGCAGGTCTTAGAAGGCAGCTTCATTTGTTTGTAGAAGTTAATGCACAAGACTTCTTAGACTATGCTATCAAGCAGGATTTCCATCCCTATGTCATTGAGTTCATCCAAACCCACCCTGAATATCTTTATGATTTCCAGTCTCAAAAAATCGGAGCTGTTTACGCCAATCCAGCCAGTTATGAAAAACTATCTGACCATTTATGGAAAATGCAACTCAGGCGTGGATTAGATTTCGACGAAATAGAAATTAAAGCTTCTGGCCTGTTAAATACAAATATGACCAGACTATTTCTTGAGTTTGCCAGAGATCAGAAGGATATAAACCCCAAAGACATCTTTCAAAAATTCAAAACTGTAAAACCAAGAGTTGAACAGCTATTGAAAAACAAAGATGCTTCAAAACTTGGGGAAATCATGGTCGGGTTTTGTACTTATCTGTCAACATCAATGCCAGAATTTCACGATACCGAGTTAAAGAATACACTCGATTTTCTATTAATGATGCCAATTGATACAGCTGCACTATTTATTTCCGCGATCGATGGATTCGATAGGACTGGGCCGAAGTTCAAATATATGACCAAGATTCATTTGGCTCTTATGGACAGATCACCCAGATACAAATCTGAATTTATTGATCCTCTTGACGCAGCTGGTGAAGGAAAGAGTAGATGAGTAAGCTAACAATTAACTCAGGCGAACGGTTGAATAACCTAATAGCAAAATTTGTGCTCAAATACAATTACTGGGGGTATCTATTTTCCCGCATCAGAAAAGTACCAAACAGGTCAATCCCTTCAATAATGGGAGTCGGGCCGGAATCAGATGGAACGGTCTCCCTTTATTATCATCCTGACTTGGTTGCAAATACTGATGATAAAAATCTAATAAAAGTTATCGAGCATGAAGGATTCCATTTATTGAATAAACATATTCCAAGACTTGTAAGAATTCTAGCAAATGAAACTACTAAAGAAAGAATGTCTTTGAAGTCACAAGTTTGGAATGTTGCCGCAGATTGTGCTGTAAATGGACAAATGGGTTTAAAAGATCCTATTATTATTGATAATCGTCCATGGCCACCTTGTAGAGCAGAAGCTTATAATATGCCAGCAGATAAAACTTCAGAGTGGTATTTTTATGAACTTCTAAAGAATAAAGTTAAATATATAAATGTTCCAATGATTGGTGATCATGGAAAGTGGTTTAGTAATACAAAAGGAGTCGCTGATCAAAGTGCTCTTGCTAGAAAATTAGATCAGCACCTTCAGAATATTATTAAAGAATCTGTTAAAACATTCAACAGAGAACGGGGAACACTTCCAGCAAATGTAGCACAGTTGATCGAAGGTGCATTAGCTCCACCCAAAGCACCATTTTATCAAATCATTCGTAAACTTGTACGAGGATCCAGATTAAGTAAATTCAGAAGATCGCCTACGAAAATAAATCGAAAACGAGTTTACGTATTTAAATTGGGAGGTAAAGTCATTCCCAATATATCTCCATTTCCAGGTAAAACAAGAGATTTTACTTTTGACATTGTTGTTCTCATTGATACATCGGGAAGTATGTCAGAGGATAATATTTTGGATGGTCTTTCAGGTGTGAAGAACATTATTGAAAAAGACCGTAATTGCTATACAACTGTATTAGAAGTTGATGCAGGTGTGGAAAAGGAATATGAAGTCAAAAAGGTACGAGATATACAATTTAATATTAAGGGTCGTGGCGGGACAACTTTAAGACCAGGTCTTGAAAGAGCAAGAGAGTTGGGTTGTGATATTTGTCTCGCCTTTACAGATGGGTACTGTGATGATATAAATAGAATCCCCCGAAGAGCATTACCCAAGAAAACTGTTTGGGTAATTAATAAAGGGGGAACAGCAAACTCAGTTAATAAGACAGGACCAGTTATCTGGATTGATTAAAACGGAGGAAATTTATGACCACCACTTATGGTGCAAAAGATGTTCGAGTATTAGAAGAGGTTGAACATATACAATTAAATCCTGGAATGTATGTTGGAGAGACTAATAACCCAGTTCATTTAATTGAAGAAGCTTTAGATAATGCTTTGGACGAAGCTCTGGCAGGTCATGCAAAGATTGTTGCTGTCATAATCGACACCAAAAGCAACACCTTCTCCGTACTCGACAATGGTAGGGGTATTCCAATTTCAGACAATACTCCTATCATTGTCTCAACCAAACTATTTTCAGGAGCAAAGTTTCAAGATAAAAAATCAGCATACGAGATCAGTTCTGGCCTTCACGGAGTTGGTCTCGTAGCTGTTAATGCTTTGAGCGAATTTTATAAAATTGAAATATACAGAAATAATAAACGCGCAGTGTATGATTTTGTAAAATCAAAATTAAAGAAATCGAACATTGATAAAGATTATAAAGGACAAATTCCATATTCAACAAAAATTGAATTTAAACCAGATAAGAAATACTTTGAAACATTAGCTCCGGATATAGATAGGATTCGGAGAAGATTAACAACAGCTTCAGCAGAACTGGAATCTAATATTCAATTCGTATTGATAGTAGATGGAAAAAAAGAAGTGTTCCAGTTAACTCAAGTCCAACACTTTAGCATGAGTTGTTTCAGTAGTAAAGAAAAACTAATTGGTCATACTTTAGACTCAGAGAAAAAACCAGAGAGATTCAGAGTACTGTTTGCTTATGAGAAAGAAGGTCCTATCACCCCAAAAATTATATCATCAATTAATCTTTTGCCTGTTGATATGGGAGGGACCCACGTTAATTTCTTTCAAGATATATTGAAAGACTTTTTTCAAGCTAAAGCAAAAAAGTATGACTATAAAATTCAACCGAACGATTGCTTATATCGGTTGAGAGCCTATTTAATGATGAGCATCCGAGAACCAAAATTCTCTGCCCAAACAAAAGATAAATTAACGAACCGAAAAACAGATTTCGATAAATATACAAAAGACTTCAAAGATCAACTCGAAGAAACTTTCAATACATTTGAAGATCAATTCAAATCTTATTTGGATATGTTTCAAGAATATAGAAGCAGAATTGATGCTAAAAAAATTAAAACGAATGGTACATCGAGTAGAAGAGCATCAACACAATTTACTAAACTTCGAGATTGTACAACGAGGATAGGAGAACTATATATTGTTGAGGGGGAATCAGCGGGCGGATCAATCATTCAATCAAGAGATCCCAAAATTCATGCAGTCCTACCATTAAAAGGAAAATCAATTCCAAATATAACCACAAGGAAAAATATCTTAGAGAATAAAGAAGTTGGTGAATTAGTCAAAGCAATGGGGACTGGAGTTGGCCCAGCATTCGATTTATCTAAAATCAGGTATAGTAAAATCATTTGTGCTACAGACGCCGACCATGATGGAAATCACATAGCATGTTTAGTTTCCATTCTGATGGCCATTCTGTTACCTGAGATTGTAAAAGCTGGAATGTACTATATAGCGCAGACTCCATTATTTGCAATAAATGATGGAAAGATATTTAAACCTTTATGGACTGATAAGGAAGTAGAGAACGCAAGAAAAGCTGAGAAAAAGATTCAGCGCTACAAAGGGTTAGGAGAAATGAATCCAGCTCAACTCAAAATCACTCTATTGGATCAAGCAACTAGAAATTTGACTCCAATTACATATACTGATAATATTGATGATCTGGTGAAACTATTTTCTAGTGCAGAAGAGAAACGAAAACTTTTAGAATAAC
>Ga0307375_10001750_pt1 | contig 23223 bp, 18 predicted proteins | sample TR1MG_FD_202531 | JGI IMG/M metagenome (GOLD analysis project Ga0307375, IMG submission 202531) | Soil microbial communities from Risofladan, Vaasa, Finland - TR-1 | ecosystem: Environmental > Terrestrial > Soil > Coastal area > Acid sulfate soil | place: Finland: Risofladan, Vaasa | collected...
GGCGGCATGGGCGGCATGATGTAAATCATGTCTGCCGGGTCACTCTTCGGCGATTCGCCAGGATGACCCTGTGCCTATTTCGGTCATCTCACTGATGCCAAAACGCCCCGATCTCGGGGCGTTTTTTGTGTGAAAAACAGATGTTTGCGCCGACGGTTAATAGCCGACGTCAGGCATCGGCTGGTCGTCTCACAGCCATTTCATCAGCCCCAGTTCATAGGGGTGCAATTGCGCCGGGTGGCAGGGCACCAGTCGCAACCGGAAATTCTGCAGACCGGACAGGGAGACCTGAATCGTCAGATGGTAGACCTGTGTGCGGGGTGGATTTCCTGTATCGTCGGTGTTCGATTCTGGCGATGAATTTGTTGAGAATCTTTGCTGTGTCAACCAGTTGTCGTGTGTCTTGTTTTGGCCGAAAAGACATTCGACGACGACTTCGCTGGGTTGAAGTCCGTTCAGGGTGACCTCTACTTCCAGATGAATTTCCTCGTCACTGTGGATGCGGTGAGGAACGTCATTGACGAGCCGCCCGGATACCCCGGGCCAGGCATCACGGACCCTATGCTTGAATGCGGACAGGCTTTTCGCCATTCGCCCCTCATCGGCAGAGAGCGTGACACCGTGGCGGGCGGCAACCAGATAGTGTCGAGTGATGTAATCACAGACCATTCGTGCCGCGTTGAACTGGGGGAGCACGGTATGAATCGCGGTTTTGGCAAAACGCACCCAATCGATGGGAATCCCGCTCGGGTCCCGTTTGAAAAACAGGGGCGTTACCTCATCTTCCAGTAATGTCAGGAGATCGCTGGCCTCTTCGTCATCGCAGTACTCGTGGTCGAAACTACGGTTATACGGCTTGATTGACCAGCCGTTGGCTACGCCGGCATCGTTCTGGTAACCCTCACCCCACCAGCCGTCGGCCACCGAGAGATTCAGTGCGCCATTCAGGCTGGCCTTCTGGCCGGAGGTTCCCGATGCCTCGAGCGGGTATTCGGGAATGTTCAGCCAGACATCACATCCTGCGACGAGCTTCCGCGCCAAGGCCATGTCGTAGCCTTCGAGCAGGAGAATCCGGCCGTGAAACTCGGGCTCGTTCGAAATCTGCCAGATCTCGCGTATCAGGGCTTTGCCGGGCTCGTCCGCTGGGTGGGCCTTGCCCGCAAACAGGAAGATGATCGGGCGATCCTCGTCCGCCAGTAATCGGGCCAGGCGTGCGCGATCACGAAACAGAAGATTGGCGCGTTTGTAGGTGGCAAATCGGCGAGCAAAGCCCACGATCAGCACGTCCGACGCACGTCGGTTCAAATAGCGCAGGGTGCGGTCGATCCGGACGTCGCTCAACCCGTCACTTTCCAATTGGAAAGTCAGGCGTTGACGAATATCCCGAATCAGGTCGACCTTGAGGGCACACCGCACCGACCAGAAGCGTTCATTGGGAATCGTATCGACAAACGACCAGAATGCCTGATCGCGCAGATGCAGCCGCCAGTCGCGGCGCAGGCTGTCAAAAAGCAGAGAGAACTCACGGGCCAGAAAGGTGTCTACGTGAACGCCATTCGTGACGTAGGTGACGGGGTTTTCATCGGCGGGCACTTCGGGCCAGAAATCGCTGTCCATCTCGGACGCGACCCGCCCATGGATCTCGGAAACACCATTGTGTTGCCGTGACCCGTGCAGTGCCAGGGCCGTCATATTGAACCCGGCCTGATGCGGCTGTCGCCCCAAGGCCAGAAAAGCCTCCTGCGTCAGGCCCAATTCGGGGAGCAGGGCGTCGAAATATTCATGGATCAACTCATCCGAGAATACGTCATGTCCGGCAGGTACGGGCGTATGTGTCGTGAATACAGTCGCCGCCGCCACCATCTCTGTGGACACTTCCGGGGCATAGCCTTGCTGAGTGAACTCACGCAGGCGTTCGAGGACCTGAAAAGCAGCATGTCCCTCATTGATGTGCCAGGCGGTGGGCTTGATGCCCAGCGCTCTGAGCGCACGAACACCGCCGATGCCGAGAACAATTTCTTGTTCGATCCGGGTGCGACGATCACCGCCATAGAGCCGGTAGGTGATCTGCCGATCTTCCAGGCTGTTTTCGACGATGTCGGTATCCAGCAGCAGCAATCTGACGCGCCCGATTTGGGCCTGCCACACCTGGGCCATCACGATGCGTCCGGGGAAGTTCAGTGAAACTCGGACATTATTCCCCTGTGGATCGGTTGATTTGCTGATGGGGAGCGTGTCGAAGTCGATGTCCTGATAGGTCGCGATCTGGTTGCCCTGCGCATCGATTTCCTGCTTGAAATAGCCCTGACGGTACATCAGGCCCACCGCGACAAAAGGGAACCCAAGGTCGGAGATTGCCTTGCAGTGATCACCGGCAAGAATGCCGAGGCCGCCCGAATAGATCGGCAGGGATTCGTGAAAGCCATATTCCGCACAAAAATAGGCAACGAGATCATCGGGCGCGAGTTGATCGGCAACATCGCTCGGCAGTGGACGGGCCAGGTACTCGTCGAAGTGACGGCAAGCATCATCGTAATCCGCGAGGTAGACCGGGTTCTCGGCAGCAAGATCCAGTTTTTCCTGGGCGACCCGGAGCAGAAAAAGTCGGGGGTTATCCTCGGTTTCCTGCCAGCAGACCGGATCGATCCGACTGAACAGGTACCGAACCGAACGGGTCCAGCTGTAGTACAGGTTATGCGCCAGCTCGTCGAGCCGTGCAATACGGCTGGGTAAAAGCGGTGTGATTTCCAACGTGTAGATCGATGCATTCATCGGTATGCGTATTCCTTGGCGACGAGGTGTGGTGACTTGCCTGAGCGGCGTTTCCCCAGCGGGACGCTTATCTAACTTATACCGTGTTCATTTGATACTGTCATGTCAAAACCATGAAATGGAAACGATCTTCACTTTTCATATTCAAGTTTTTTGCGTGATGGCCGACACAGGGACTGTCGGGCAAAACCAGGTGTAAGAAACCGGCGGGCAAGACGGATTAAAAAAACAATAACAGCCCTAAAGTTTTCCAAACCTGCGCCGATAACTCGAGTACAGAACAAGCTCGATGGCATTTTGCCAAATACATTGCTTCAACGAGGATCGAGATCATGCCAAACGTAATCAACACCAACATTCTTTCCCTGCAGACCCAAAATGCTTTGCGTGCCAATGACACTTCCATGCAAACTGCCATGCAGCGCCTGTCCACTGGTTTGCGCATTAACAGCGCGAAGGACGATGCGGCTGGTCTGGCCATCAGTGATCGGATGACCACCCAGATCAATGGTTCCAACGTGGCTGCACGTAATGCCAACGATGGGATTTCACTGGCGCAGACTGCTGAAGGCGCCATGGGCGCACTGACCAGCACCCTGCAGCGGATGCGTGACCTGGCGGTTCAGTCTGCCAACGCCACCAACAGCACCTCGGATCGCCAGAACCTGCAAACTGAATTCAAGCAGCTGCAGAGCGAATTGGGCCGGATTATCGGTAACACCCAGTTCAACGGCAAGAATGTCCTTCAGGGCAGCCTGAGCGGCTCGGCCAATGCCAAGTTCCAGGTCGGTGCGAACACCGGTGCGACCAACCAGATTGCGTTCTCGATCGGCAATCAGTCAACCCGCGGTACGGCGAGTGGCGGGATCAAGTCTGTGCTGGCAACCACCGTATCTATCGGTAGTGCAGCAACCTTTACCAAGATCATGAGTGGCATCAGCACTATCGATAAGGCGATCAACTCGATCGACACCACCCGCGCCAAGCTGGGTGCTGTGCAGAACCGCTTCCAGATCACGATTGACAACCTGAACACCTTCGTGGTTAATCAGTCGCAGGCACGTTCGCGGATTCTGGATACCAACTTTGCTCAGGAAACCTCGGCACTGTCCAAGTCGCAGATTCTCCAGCAGGCCGGTAATGCCATGTTGACCCAGGCGAACCAGGCACCGCAGGCTGTATTGTCTCTGCTTCGTTAACCCCAGGAGCCCGTAGGCACTAAGGATGGTGCAGTAAAAGCAAGAGTTTGGGCGGGTGGCTGATCGACGGATGAGTCGCCTGTTACAACGAGGAAGCTAAAAATGAGTAGTATTAACTCAATATCAAATTCCGGCATCCCGCCTTCATCGCAAGGTCGGGATGCTTTGTCTTCTTCGCCTGGTTCATCGGCTCCGTCTGTGGGTGTGGGTATCCAGCCGGCCCCCGTAGCGGGCTCTGCTACCGTGCCCGTGCCCATCCCTGGGTCGGGTGCCAAGGCTGCTGGAGGCACCCCCCAGCCGACAAAAGATCAGGTGGATCAGGTGCTTGAGGGCTTGATCAAACAGCAGGCCGGCAAACCGACGTCGGTTCAGTTTTCGGTGGATGAGAAATTGAATCAAGTGGTCATCAAGGTGGTTGATCCGTCTACGCAGAAGGTCATCAAGCAGTTTCCTGCTGAGGCTATTCTGAAAATGCGCGAAGACATGCTGAACTTTGATTCCAAGTCGCCAACAGGTTTGTTATTGTCAGAAAAAACCTGACAAAAATTATTCAGTTCTGCGCATTGACGCGGGATTGAGGAGGTTGTGATGTCTGCTACTGTATCTACGTCGAGCTCGACTTCTCCGAGCGGGATTTCTTTTTCCGGACTCGGCTCGGGCCTGGATATCCAGGGCATTGTCACGCAACTGGTGAGCGCAGAAGGCGCCCCCCAGCAGCAAATACTCACCAATCGACAAACATCCTTCAATGCAACGCTCTCGGCGCTGGGTCAGTTGAAGAGTGGCCTGTCCAGTGTTCAGACGGCCGCAGATGCCCTCAGAAATCTGGATACCTTCCGCACACGAACCGCAACAGTTTCCGATAGCACCATCCTGAACGCCAGCGCTATTCCGGGTACGGCATTGGGTACCTACCAAGTTGAGGTGGACCAACTGGCGACCGCCCAGAAGCAGGCTTCCACGGGATTTGCGGCAGCAACCAGCACGGTGGGTTCCGGAACGCTCAATTTCAGTGTGGGGGGCAGTGCCTTTTCGGTGAGTGTGGCTGCGACGGACACGCTGACCAATATTCGTGACAATATCAATGCGGCCTCGGGTAACAAGGGCGTTCAAGCCTCCATTATCAATGTGGATAACGGTACGGGCGGCACGGTCTCCAAGTTGGTGTTCACCTCACTGAATACCGGATCGAGTAATGCGGTCACTGTTTCTGCTGTCGATTCCGACGGGAATAATACCGATGCCAGTGGTTTGTCGCAGCTGGCTTCCAATAACCTGACCCAAATTAGCGCGGCTCAGGACTCCATCATCAAGATTGATGGTAATCAGGTGACCAGTGCATCCAATAGTGTCAGCTCGGCAGTGACCGGGTTGACATTGAACCTCACCAAAGCAGTGGTCGGGACCAATGTGGCTGTGACGGTGGGGGCGGATACCAGCCCGATCACTACGGCACTACAGACCCTGGTTACCAACTACAACCAATATCAGACCACGAATGCCGGTTTGACTTCCTATGATCCGACTGCCAATCAGGCGGGTCCTCTGTTGGGCGATGCGACAGCGAATGGCGTGAACAATGCGCTGCGTTCGCTGATGGGGCAGAACTACACGACGGGGAGTACCACGGTTCAGAATCTGGCCGATATCGGGATCCAGGTGGATAAAAACGGCGTGATGACGCTGGACACCACTAAACTGAATCAAGCGCTGACGACAGACCCTAATGCCGTCAAAACCATGTTGACCGATTCCACAAACGGGCTGAGTGCCAAAGTCGACAACGTACTCAACCCCTATCTGCAATATAACGGCATCCTGGATAGCCGTACCCAAAGCATCAACACCCAGTTGCAATCGATTACCAAACAGCAATCCGATTTGCAGGCCCGGCTGAACCAGTACCAAACATCCTTGATGGCCCAATTTACGGCTATGGATGCGTATGTGGCGCAAATGAATTCATCCATGAGCTTTTTGGCGAAATTGAATTAGTCATTGAGCCTCAAGTTATCGCCCGGTTGGCCGATAATCTAAAGTAGTACGAATCATCAGTCGGTACCCCCTGTTTCAGGGAGTGTTGATCCCCGCTTCTGGAGAGTAAACAGTCATGCACGCTAAAGCTTATGCGCAAAACTATCGTCAAATTGACCTTGCCGCCGAAGTCGAGCAGGCATCGCCGCACCGGCTGGTCGCGATGCTGTTCGAAGGATTCCTGACTCATGTAGCCAAGGCCAAATTCGCCACGCAGGCCGGTCAGTTCGAACTCAAGGCGCGCAATGTGGATTTCGCCATGAATATCCTCGTAGGTCTGAAGGGTGGTTTGAATAAAGATGCCAGCCCGGAGCTCGGAGAGCGGCTGTTTGAGCTTTATGATTATTGTGAGCGCCGTCTGCTGGATGCCAGTGCTCGTCGCGACATGGCTGGGTTTGATGAGGTGGATCGGCTGATTCGTCAAATCAAGGAAGCCTGGGAGGCGATTGAGCCACAGGCAGAGGTTCGGCAGGCGACTGCGCTGGCCGGTTGATTTGTGTGGCCTTGATCTGATGTCCATGCCATTACCCGACATTTTGATCGATCGACTATCGATGCTTCAGCGACTGGGCGCAGACGTTGATGCAGAGGCGGAGCGATGGTTGGCAGATCAAACCGGGGCCTACGATGGGGTGGCCCTGAATTCGATTGCCGAAGCCCGGCGTGTGATCGAGCTGACGGTGGATATGGCCGTAGCGAAAAATTGCGCGGAACATCCGTTAATGCTGGCCATGCGAGCCGAATGGGAACAACGCTTTGCGCGAACGCGAGCGGCCATGGAAGACAAGCAAAAGGCACTGACTGAATCGTTGCGACAGCATGTACAACAAACACGCGCTGCACGCGCTTATATCAATACCGAAGGATTGGGGTACTAGTCAAAAAACACGGGCCAAGGGCGGTTGAGACGCCGCGATTAAAAGAACACGCTGTACACAGGCGCCATCGGGATTCCCGGCGGCGCCTGTGTCGTTTTGGTCTTCCGTCTCGGTCCCGGTGTTCCTGGATTATTGCTCTGGTATCTGGCGGGGACTGGCGGGCGACGGGCTTTCACCCCGCAAGGCGTTCAGGTCGGCCTTGAGATGGGGTTGATCGGCCGGGTTGCAGTAGGTGACCAAGGCTAGACATTGCTCAATTCCTTGATCAATACCGAGGGTGTTGAACAGGGTCGCAATCTGACGGATCCGGATCGGATCACCAGGGAAGCGCGCCAGATAATGAGAATAGGCCTCGATGGCGTGCGCGTAATCACCCCGCAGGGAGGCCAGCTGACCACTCAGTGCCCAGTGGCTGGGGTTGAAAAGCGCGGCCGTATCCAGTGCCTGATTGGCCTGTACCGGATCATCCAGCAACAGGCTGACCGCAGATGTCCGGATGAGACAATGATCCAGCAACAGTTGATCCTCTCTGGAATCGGCTTGGTTCAGTACGTGTTCATATGCCGTCATTGCGCGGCTGGGTTCGTGGTTCAGTTCGGCTAGCAATCCGCGCAAATAGGCCGCGTAGGGCGGCGCCTGCCGGGTGTCCGGGTGCTGTGTGAGGGCCTGCGCCAACGAAGCCAGTGCACTTCCGTTGTGTTGGGAAAAATGCATTTCCGCCAGGCGCAAGCTGGCCTTGGGTGATCTGCGTTCTTCATTGCGTTTTTGATCGGCGGCGAGCAGTTTTGTCATCTGCGCATCGAAGATCTCAGCAGCCTCGGCTGTGATTTGGGTGGGGAGCGCCCAGTTGGTCGCCAGCCAGAGTACCCGTTCGGGTTCCTTGCCTTCCACATACCGCGCCAGAATCAGAGCAGGATCCTGTTGGCGGTCCTGTTCCATCAAGCGGGTTTCCAGACGAAAGTCGATATTGGACAGAACGGGTTGCAGGTTTTTGGCGGCTAGCTGGATGCTGTTGTAAAACCGGTTGGCCAACGCTTCTGCCTGTTGGGCATCCAGCGCAAAAAAATCGTGGGGCAGATCGGTGGCCACCAGCTCCCGGTGGGCTATGGTTTTGACGAGGTGTTCGGCCTCGGGCAATCGCGCGCGCATCAGGCGGTCGATGGCGCGCATGCGACGTTGATGGAGGGATTGCCGGTCCGGGTTGATCATGTTGAAGAATGCCCGATTAGACTCCAGGGCGAGCTGCGCCAGATTTTCGATTTTCTGTACCTGTTCCGCCATGGTTTTCAGTGCAGTCTGCACGCGGGTGAGGTGATCGATCACGGCTTGCGCGGATACGGGTACGGCCGCGTCCAGAGGGCGGCGATCAAAAGGCCCGGCGGGCCAGTCGATTTCCTCGAGCGGCTGGAATCGGACCCCTTTGATAGCTGCCGCGTTGGGTGATGGGTTGATCAGCGAGACGCCTTGAGGCATCAAATGCTCCGCCATGCTCTCCAGGGTTTCGATGCCGGCAAAATAGTCCGGTGTCGTCCAGGCAATCTGTCCCCGGTTGGTGGTGACCTTGACGGCGGTGTAGTCCAGGAGGGGGCCGGCAGCCGCTTCGCTGCTGCCCTGGGCATGGGTTTGCCCATCGGGCGCATGACATAGATCCAGGCCGGCAAAGGCAATCTCGGTAAATCCGAGATAGGTGGCCAGCATGACGCAGGTGTGGGTGACGGTTGGTCCGACAGACACGAGATTGCCGACCGGATTGATTGTTTGTGCGGGTTTATCCTGTTCGTCGGGGGATACGGGTTCGTCCCAGGGCAGCAGCAGATCGGTGTGCAGCATCCGATGTGGCCATCGGTTCACGATGCCGGGATAGGCATGATTGCCGGCGACCAGGATGGTCTGAGGGCCGAAACCGAACATGTGGCGGCTGACCGTCAGGCTGACCGGGTAGGGATCGACCGTGGCGATCAGGTCCGGGTGGATGTCGACGGCCAGCAGTCGCGCGCTGATGCGCGATACGGCGATGAGAAATAGTCGGGATCGATTGGCCTTGATCCAGTCGATCTGGTCGTCCAGTGATGGCCCTCCCGCCAGGATCAGTGCCTTTTTTCCTTTGAAAATGCCCTTGAGCGGCACGAGGTTGGCAAAAAAGCTGGGTGTATTGGCCAGCTGTGCGTTCAGGAACGGCGCCGTGCCGAGGTTGGCCGTGACGACATATCGGCGTCGAGTCAGTTCGGCATCGAATTGATCGACGAGTTCGAGGTAGTCCGGTGTCGGGTGATCCAGAGCAGCCAGGGAGCGCTCGAATGCCACCCCGTTGATGCGAAAATAATCGTTCAGCAGCAGCAGTTCGGTGGCCTCGTCCCATTCCTCGGGCGTGATCAGGTGAACATAATCGTCCAGTAGGGCGGCAACCGCCGGCGTCCGCTTCAGGATGCTCGCCAGGGGTTCTGGTTCGATGAATAGCCAGCGGGAACCCCGGGGCAGTGGCGACTTTTCCTGAACAAAGCGGATAAGCTGACCGGAATCGCTGCCGATCATGACATAGAGCCGGTCCTGCTGATGCAGGCGGTTGCGGAAATGCGCCTGTAAAGCCTGTTGTGCCGGGCTGGTGCCGGGAATGATCGTCTGTTCGGCAGAGGGACTGAAATGCAGTCCGTTGAGCGCCGGAAAAATCCAGTCGCCCGCCTGGGTTTGCACGAGCTCCTGCGGGTTGTCGCCGGGCGTCAGGTGGTCGGGGATGGTCACGGTCGCGGGGGGCATATCGGTCATAATGAACGCTTTGGGTGTCGATTCACGAATCCTTGAGCGGCTATCATAACGAAGCGCCGCCCGACTGTGCGGGATTTGGTCATAGATCGGGAATGCCGGCATCGAGATACAGCCTCGTATGAGGCTGGATTGAATGGGTAACGCCTCTGGATTGTTGCCCGGTGTTATTGTGTTCGTGCCCGAATTCTTGAATGATTGGTCCTGGCTGAGGTTTGGGCCGATCTTCGGAGATTCGCCTCTGGTTTACTAATGGATGGTGTCATGTCTGGAACGACCTTATCGAAATCATCCCGCGCCCTGGTGACCGGCGCTGACGGCTTTATTGGTTCGCATCTCGTGGAAATGCTGGCAGCACGCGGTTATACCGTCCGGGCCCTGGCGCAGTACAACAGCTTCAATGACTGGGGCTGGCTGGAGGGTACGCCGTGCCTGGCCGAGATTGAGGTGGTTTCGGGCGATGTCCGCGATCCCCATTTCTGCCGGCACATGATGAAAGACGTGGATGTGGTGTTTCACCTGGCGGCACTCATCGCGATTCCGTATTCCTACGTTGCCCCGGATAGTTACGTAGACACCAATGTGCGTGGCACCTTGAATGTCTGTCAGGCTGCACTGGATGCAGGGGTGAAACGCGTCATTCATACCTCGACCAGCGAAGTCTATGGCACCGCCCAGTATGTGCCGATCGACGAGAAGCACCCGTTGCAACCCCAGTCGCCCTATAGCGCGTCCAAGATTGGGGCTGACGCCATCGCACAAAGTTTCCAGAATGCCTTCGATCTGCCCCTGACGGTGGCGCGTCCCTTCAATACCTATGGACCGCGCCAGTCCGCCCGCGCGGTGATCCCCACCATCATCAGCCAGATCGCCTCGGGCAAGCCCCGAATCGAACTGGGTGACATGAGTCCGACTCGCGATTTCAATTACGTCGCGGATACCTGCCGAGGCTTCATCGCCCTGGCCGAGTGCGATGCGGCCATCGGTGAGGTGGTCAATATCGGTTCGAATTACGAGATCACAATCCGCGACACCCTGCATCTCATTCGTGAACTGATGGGCAGCGAGATCGAAGTAGTGCAGGACGATCAGCGCCTGCGTCCGCAAAACTCCGAGGTTTTCCGCCTCTGGTGCGACAACAGCAAGATTGAAGCCCTGACCGGTTTCAAGCCGCAGGTGGATATCCGCGAAGGGTTGGCGCGCACCATCGAATGGTTCACCAACCCGGACAATCTGCGTCGTTACAAGGTCGATATCTACAATGTCTGAGGGGTTCGTTCGCTTCGTCCGTGAACTTTACGGTGAGCCAGATGCGCCGATCCCGCTGCATGCGCCGGTGATGGGCGATCTGGAAAAAATGCGCGTGAACGAAGCGATCGACTCAACGTTCGTCTCCAGTGTGGGTATCTTTGTCACTCAGTTTGAACACGAAGTCGCCCGGTTCGTCGGTGCGAAATATGCGATAGCGACCGTGAATGGGACGGCAGCCCTGCATGCGGCGCTGATGGTGGCGGACGTGTTGCCCGGCGATCTGGTGATTACCCAGTCGCTCAGTTTTATCGCCACCTGCAATGCCATCCATTATTGCGGGGCGGAACCGGTGTTCGTCGATGTCGAGGAGGCGACCTTGGGCTTGGATCCCGTTGCCCTGCGTGCCTGGTTGGAACAACATGCCGAACTACGGGCCGATGGCTGCACCTATGACCGTGCCAGTGGTCGGCGCATTCGTGCCTGCGTGCCCATGCATACGCTGGGGCATCCGGCGCGCATTCAGGCGATTGTCGCCGTCTGTGATGAATTCGGACTGGTGGTGATCGAGGATGCCGCCGAATCGCTGGGCAGTTTCGTGGGCGAGCGGCATACCGGCACGTTCGGGCGACTGGGCGTGTTCAGTTTCAATGGCAACAAGGTCATTACCACGGGCGGTGGCGGCATGATCGTGACTGACGACGAAGCGCTTGCTGTCCGGGTCAAACATCTGACCACGACGGCGAAAAAACCGCATCTCTGGGCATTCGAACACGATGAGGTCGGTTTCAACTACCGGCTGCCGAACTTGAATGCCGCGTTTGGCGTTGCTCAGATGGCGCGCCTGCCTGGCCTGCTGACCAGCAAGCGCGTCGTGGCCGACGCGTACCGGCAATGGTGCGGGGCAGCGGGTTGGGATTTTGTGATCGAGCCACAGGGCGTAAATCATGGCGCGCGCAGCAATTACTGGCTCAATGCCCTGCGCCTGGCCGATGAGGGCGCCCGCGATGCATTCCTTGCCGCGACCAACCATGCGGGCGTGATGACGCGTCCGTTATGGACACCCATGCATCGCCTGCCGATGTATGCGCAGTGCCCGCGTGGCGCCCTGCCGATCACCGAACGATTGGCGTCCACCGTGGTGAATATCCCCAGTTCAGCTCGGGGCGATGGGCTCGCATGAAGCGTCGCATTGCCGTCGTGACCGGAACCCGCGCGGACTATGGCCTTTTGTACTGGCTGATTCACGACTTGCATCATGCGGACGACCTGGAACTCCAATTGATCGTGACGGGGATGCATCTCGTGCCCCTGTTCGGTCGGACGGTCGATGTGATCGAGAAGGATGGGTTTCCCATCGCGGCGCGGGTGGATATCGATCTGACGTCGGACGAACCGGCGGCCATCGCCCGCTCGACCGGTCTCGGCACGATCGGTTTTTCCGAGGCCTTTGCCCGCTTGCAACCCGATATCGTGGTGATTCTCGGCGACCGGTTCGAGATGCTGGCGGCGGCCAGTGCGGCGTTCATCCTGTGCCTGCCCATCGCACATATCCACGGTGGCGAGGTGACCGAAGGCGCGCTGGACGAAGGGTTTCGCCATGCGATCACCAAGCTGGCCCATCTGCATTTCACAGCTGCCGAGCCGTACCGTCGCCGGGTGATCCAGATGGGCGAGCAGCCCGGTCGCGTGTTCGAGGTGGGCGCACCGGGGCTGGATCATCTGCGCCGCACGCCGCTGTTGTCGCGATCGGCATTGGAGCAGGCGCTCGATTTTTCCTTGAGGCCGCTAAGCTTTCTCGTCACCTTTCATCCGGCGACGCTCAATACCGAGGATTCCGCGATCCAGTGCTGCGCACTGCTGACGGCACTGGATGCCTTCCCCGATGCGTCGATTGTGTTCACGCTGCCCAATGCCGATCCGGGTGGGCGGGCGATCATCCCCTTGCTGGAAAGCTATGCCGAGCGCCATGCCGACCGGGTGCGGGTGTATTCTTCGCTGGGCCAGCTGCGGTATCTGTCTTTGCTGCGTCAGGTGCAGGTCGTGATCGGAAATTCGTCCAGCGGCATTATCGAGGCACCTAGCTTTGGCGCGGCGACGGTGAACATTGGCGATCGACAACGGGGGCGCCTGCGCGCTGCCAGCGTGATCGATTGTGCACCGCAGTCGACCGAGATCGAGACGGCCATTCGCCAGAGTCTGTCGGCTTCCTTCCAGGCGGCATTGCCCCAGATGACGAACCCCTATGGCGCGGGCGACGCCAGCGGGCGCATGATGACGATTCTGCGATCCGTTGATCTGGCCACATTGCGGCGCAAAGCGTTTTACGATCTTCCACCGGAGTGTGTATGAGTTCATCGATGGACCCAGGGAACGTCCCCGCCGTGCAGGTGATTGCCGAGGCGGGCGTGAACCATAACGGTCAGGCGGACCTGGCTTTCGAACTGGTTGCGGTTGCGGCGCGCGCGGGTGCGGATGCGGTCAAGTTTCAGACCTTCAAGGCGGAAAGCTTGGCCACTCGGGATGCCCCGAAGGCGGCCTATCAGCAGCGCACGACGGGTGCCGCAGAATCGCAATATGCCATGCTCAAGCGGCTGGAACTCTCCCCTGCGTTGCATCGAGATCTGAAGGATGCGGCAGAACGTCAGGGTATCGCTTTCCTGTCTTCGGCCTTCGATTCCGACAGCCTTCGTTTTCTGGTCGACGAACTGGGGCTGAATCTGCTCAAGTTACCCTCCGGCGAGCTGACCAATGCGCCTTTTCTACTGGAACATGCCCGGACGGGCGCCGCGCTGATCGTTTCGACCGGTATGGCGACCCTGGCCGAGGTGGAGATGGCGCTGGGCGTCATTGCCTTCGGGCGGATTGCCGGAGCCACCGACCAGCCCTCGGTGGCCGCCTTTCAGGCGGCCTATGCATCGCCCGAGGGGCAGGCCGCCTTACGGGCGAACCTCACGTTGCTCCATTGCACCAGTGATTATCCTGCTGAGCCTTCGGCGGTGAATCTGAGGGCCATGGATACGCTGTATGCGGCATTTGGCGTCCCCGTCGGCTACTCCGACCATACGCTGGGTACGGCCATGTCCGTGGCTGCGGTGGCACGGGGCGCGCGGGTGATCGAAAAGCATTTCACGTTGGATACCACGATGGCCGGTCCCGATCATGCGGCCTCGCTGGAACCGGAGGCGCTCACCACCCTTGTGGGCGATATCCGTGCCGTGTCCGGGGCCTTGGGCGATGGCATCAAGCGTCCGCAACCGGCGGAATGGGCGGTCGCCCAGGTGGCCCGCAAGAGTCTGGTGGCGCGTACGAATGTCCGGACGGGTACGGTGCTGACGGCCGAACAGGTTGCCATCATGCGTCCGGGGTCGGGCATGTCGCCTCTGCGCTATTGGGATGTGCTGGGGCAAACGGCGCGTCGCGATTATCGCGCCGGAGACTTGCTCGATGAGTAGGGACTCGATGATGAGAGCTCAATGAATAAGTCTGTCGTCATTCTGGGCTATGGCGGGCATGCACGGGTGGTGTTGGATGTGCTCCGGGCGACGGGGCGCGAAGTGGCAGGCATTCTGGCGCCGGATTTGCCGGTCGGCACGCAATGGGAAGGCATACCGGTGTTGGGCGATGACGACTGGACCTTGCGGCCGGAAGCCGCGCAGTACGACTATAGCCTGGGGGTGGGCATGCTTCCGCACCGCAGCCAACTGCGGCAACGCTTGTTTTCGCTGCTGCAGGATCGGCGGTTGGGGGTGCCGGCGCTGGTTCACCCGTCGGCCATCGTGGCGCCGGATGTGGTCCTGGGCGAAGGCACGCAGCTGATGGCGGGTGTGATCGTGCAGCCGGGTACCGTGATCGGTGAGAATGTCCTGCTGAACACGCGTGTGACGCTCGATCATCACTGCCGTATCGGGGCGCATGTCCATGTTGCGCCGGGCGCCATTCTCTGCGGCGAGGTTCAGCTGGCGGATCGGGTCTTTATCGGCGCCGGCGCCATCCTCATCCAGGGCGTGGCGGTGGGTGCCGGTGCTCAGGTGGCGGCGGGTGCGACGGTGGTGAGAAATATTGCGGCCGGAATTCGTTTTATTCCAGGCCGTTTGCCAATCAGGATCGAGGAGGCATGAGATGAGTCCAGAGTGGCGTCATATTCTACTGGCACCGGACGATGACATTCGTCGGGCGATCGAGGTGATCGACGAAGGGGCTAAGCGGATTGCCCTGGTGGTGGATGCCGAGGGGCGATTACTGGGGACGGTCACCGATGGGGATATTCGGCGCGGCATTCTCCGCCACGTTCCTCTGGAAGCACCCATCAGTGCGGTGATGAATACGCAGCCGCGTACGCTGCCGGAAAATCATCTTCGTGCCGAAGCCTTGCAGCTGCTGGGTAGCGCGCAAGTGCTGCAAGTCCCCATCGTGAATGATGCGGGGGTGCTGGTCGGGCTTGAAACCCTTTCGGATCTCATGAAGCGACCGCGCTTGGAAAACCCCGTCTTTCTGATGGCGGGCGGGTTCGGTACCCGCTTGCGTCCGCTGACGGACAATTGCCCCAAGCCGATGTTGCCGGTCGGTGGCAAACCAATGCTGGAGCACATCCTGCAGGACATGATCGATTTCGGCTTCTACCGGTTTTATATCTCGGTCCATTACCTGCGCGAGCAGGTCATCAACCATTTTCAGGATGGCAGCCGTTGGGGTGTCAGTATCCAGTACATCCACGAGGACAATCCGCTCGGTACGGCGGGGGCTCTTGGCCTGCTGCCGAAAGATGCCGTGCAGCGACCGATCATCGTGGTCAATGGTGACATCATGACGCGCGTCAATTATGAATCATTGTTGCAGGATCACGATCGGCATACCCCGGCGGCCACCATCTGTACCCGGCAGTACGACTTCCAGGTACCTTATGGGGTGATCGAGCACGAAGGGCAAAAAATTACCGATATCACCGAAAAACCGGTCCATCGTTTTTTCGTGAGCGCCGGCATCTATGTGCTCGCGCCCCAGGTCGTTCATGCGGTGATGGCCAATACCCGAGTGGACATGCCGGATCTGCTCAAGAATGAAATGGCGGCGGGGCATGATGTTCGGATGTTCCCGGTTCATGAATACTGGCTGGATATCGGTCGGATGAACGACTTCGAGATGGCGCAGCACGATGCGGCATCGGTCCTGCGGCATGACTGACAAACCCCGGGTATTGGCCATCATCCCGGCGCGGGGCGGAAGCAAGGGTTTGCCCGGCAAGAATATCCGCCCCCTGCGCGGCAAGCCGCTGATCGGATGGAGCCTGGATGCGGCTTGGGCATCCCGTTATGTGTCCGAGGTCGTGGTCAGCTCGGATGATCCCGAGATCCTAGCCGTGGCGCAGAGACTTGGCGACCATGTATCTCTGGTGCGACCAGCCGAATTGGCGCGCGATGACAGCAGCAGTATCGATGTCGTGCTACAGGTGCTCGATACCCTGCCGGATTACGACTGGGTCGTTCTGCTGCAGCCGACTTCGCCGCTGAGAACGGCGGCGGATATCGACGCTGCGCTTGAACGGTGCTGGGCAACGAGTGCGCCGGCCTGCGTTAGTGTCAGCGCATCTGTGGATTCACCCTGGTGGATGTTTGGTATCAACGCGCAGGGACGGCTGCACGCCTTCCTGCCCCCGGAGCAGCGCCCGATGCGCCGCCAGGATTTGCCTGAACTGTATTCGCTGAATGGTGCCGTGTACGTGGCCCGCGTGGACTGGCTCCGACAGACCCGTAGTTTTCTCGGTGAAGAGACGGTCGCGTCGGTTATGCCCACGGAACGGGCTATCGATATCGACACGCTGCACGATTTTCACCTGGCCGAATACCTGTTGGATCGGCAGGCAAATCCCCCTCAGACCTAAATGACGGTAGCAATCCAGTTCTGAAGTTGATCGGCGGGGATCACCTGATTCTCGCTTTCCCAGCGCAGACGTGTTTCGAATTCCCCATTCTGCAGTCCGCGCTCGCTGACGACGATGCGCAGGGGAATCCCGATCAGTTCCATATCGGCGAATGCCACGCCGGGGCGCAGGCCGCGATCGTCCAGCAATACGCTGTAACCGCGTGCCGTCAGGTCCGCTTCGAGGTGCTCGGCCGCCGCTTGAACTGCCGGCGCACGATGCCCGTTGATGGGCACGATCGCAACCGTGAAGGGCGCGAGTGGAACGGGCCAGACAATGCCGTTCTCATCGTGATTCTGTTCAATGGCCGAAGCCACGATGCGCGACACGCCGATTCCGTAGCAGCCCATGAGCGGGGTGCGCGGTTTGCCGGTTTCGTCGAGGAATTCGCAGTTCAGTGCGGCGCTGTACGTATCGCCCAACTGGAATACGTGGCCGACCTCGATGCCGCGGCAAATTTCGATGGTGCCTTGACCGTCCGGTGCGGGATCGCCGGCAACCACATTACGCAGGTCGGCGGTTTCCGGTTCGGGCAGATCGCGCCCCCAGTTTACGCCAGTCAGATGCATGTCGTCCTGGTTGGCCCCGCAGACGAAATCCGCCAGATCGGCAGCCGCAAAATCGGCAATGATGGGTATGTTGCTCAGACCGACCGGTCCAATGGAACCCACGGCGCATCCGACCAGGGCAGGAGCGTCTTTTTCGTCGATCAGGGTGAACGGATCGGCGATCGCCGGGTGCTTGGCTGCCTTGATGTCGTTCAGTTCATGGTCTCCGCGTAGGATCACGGCGACGACCGGCACTTCTCGGCCCTGAACCAGCAGGGTTTTCACGATCCTGTCAGCGGGCAGCGTCAGGAAGCGCGCAACTTCGGCAATGGTTTTGGCCTCTGGGGTTGCAACGCGCGCCATCGGCTTAGTCGCCGCAGGTCGACCTGCCGGAGCAGGGAAGGTGGGTGCCATCTCGACATTGGCGGCATAGTCGCCTGCTGTGGCGTAGGCGATGGCGTCCTCGCCCGAGTCGGCCAGCACATGGAATTCATGGGAGGCATTGCCGCCGATCGAGCCGGTATCGGCGACCACGGCGCGGAATTTCAGGCCGAGTCGGGTGAAGATCCGACCATAGGCATCGTACATGGCCTGATAGGTCTGGCGCAGGGAGTCGATATCCTGATGGAACGAATAGGCGTCCTTCATGATGAATTCGCGCGCGCGCATCACGCCAAAGCGGGGGCGGATCTCATCCCGGAACTTGGTCTGAATCTGGTAGTAGCAGATCGGCAGCTGCTTGTAGCTTTTCAGGTCTCGACGCGCATAGTCGGTAATGACTTCTTCGTGCGTGGGGCCCACGCAGAATTCCCGATCGTGCCGATCCTTGACGCGCAGCAACTCGGGGCCGTATTTCTGCCAGCGTCCCGATTCCTGCCACAATTCGGCGGGCTGGATGGCGGGCATAAGCAGCTCCAGCGCGCCAATCCCATCCATCTCTTCGCGCACCACGGCTTCTACCCGGCGCAGCACCCGAAGGCCGAGTGGCGTCCAGGTATACAAACCGGCGGCCAGTCGCTTGATCATGCCGGCGCGTAACATCAGTTGGTGGCTGATGATCTCCGCTTCGGTCGGGGTTTCTTTGAGGGTGTTGAGCGGAAATTGCGAGCTGCGCATGAGGACAGTGGTCTCGGTAAAGTGAAATGGATTCGGCAATTTGACGAAACATTAACAGGAAGGCCTCGCTAACATAACGAGGCCTAAGAGGGCATTTGCCAGTGCGCGTTATTTTGACACGAAACCGGCGTTTTTTTGCGCGCCAGATTTTCGTCAGGTGCACAGTTATTGATCGGATATCCGTGAAATTATTTCACGCAGGCCTTATTGGCTACATCCTGGGCCTGTTTCAGGCGGCCCGCAATTTCAGCCGGGGTAAGGGCACGGAATTTTCCGTCCTTATCCTGAGTCATGAGCTGGTTTTCGGAATTTTGGAGTGTCTTGATCTGGGCCTCGGCTGCTGTGCAGGCCTTTTCGGCCTCTTTCTTATTCACTGCTGTGATTGTCGCATCTGCGGGCAGTGTAGATTTCTTCTGATCCGGGGACTTTTCAGCCTGTTCATCAGAGGCGTTTCCCTCTGGTTTTACAACTGGAGCCGCATAGTCGGGATTGATCTGCTGTGCCTGCCCATTGGGCGGTGGCAGCTGACTGAAGTGGGTCTCCCCTTTTTTATCGACCCATTTGTAGATTCGGGTTGGCCCGTCGGCAAGACTAAGTCCGGCGATAGTTAAAGTCGATACTGTTACCAGTGCGATCAGCGCGGTTTTCCCTAAGCGTTGCATAATCTCTCGTCCTCTGAATGATAGTCCGTTCGCTAGCATAACGGTTTATTCCGATTGTTCAACTGGTTGGCACATGCATTTCTGTGTAAAGCCCCGTTTGGCCTACTTATCTGGCTGATAGTGTCGCAAACGATAAATAGGCTTGATACACTATCTGGATTAACAACATAAAGTGGGAAATGACCTCATGGCCGATCGACGTCTCAAGGTGTTCAACACTGTTGCTCGCTTGTTGAGTTTCACGAAGGCTGCCGAAGCCCTGCATATGACTCAGCCTGCTGTGACGTTTCAGGTACGTCAGCTTGAGGAGCATTTCGATACCCGGTTGTTTGATCGAACCCACAATCGCGTCACACTGACTGACGTCGGCCACGTCGTCTATGAAATCTCGGAACGCATGTTCGAACTGTATGACGAGATGGATCGGCGTGTAAAAGAGATGACCGGTGAAGTCGGCGGCTCTTTGAATCTGGGCGCCAGCATGACGATTGCCGAGAATATGTTGCCGGCTTTGCTGGGGAAATTTCGCGTGAAACATCGCGACTTGGCCATACGCCTCAAGGTCGGCAATACCGAGACTGTCGTCGCCATGGTGGAGCACAACGTTGTCGATCTGGCGATTGTGGAAGGGACGGTCACCAACAAAAACCTTCTGGTGGAAACCTGTCGGCGCGACGAACTGGTTGTCATCATGCCACCTGATCATGTGCTTGCTGACGCTGATGAACTGGGCATCGAGCAACTCATGCCCTACGATTTCATTTGTCGCGAAGAAGGCTCGGGTACGCGTGAAATCGTTCTGAGCTATCTCGTGGATCAGGGATACTCCGAAGGATGGGATGTCTGCATGGAGCTGGGCAGCCCCGAAGCGATCAAAGGTGCCGTACAGGCGGGTATGGGGCTGTCGATCATGTCTTCGGCCGGCATTACCAAGGAGTTGAAACTGGGTCTGCTTAAGGCTGTACCACTGAAGCCCAGATTGTTCCGTGATTTCTCCTTTGTTCGTCAACGGCACAAATTTCGGCTTCCGGCCATGGAAGACTTGCTTGAGTTCTCACGCGACTATTGCCAAAGCAGTTCGCCGATGCTGGATCTAGAATTAATCCAGAAAGCGACCAACACCACCGGGCGCTAATCTTTCCTGAGGATGATGCTTTAGTCGGCATACCGGGGGCACAAGGCCCCAGGCAATAGTATCCACCACAATCGATGCTGATTGCTCGCACAGTCCCGTGCAAAGGTACACATGATCGTCTTGACCCTGTTCAGGCTTTGGGTTTCTCCCGACCTGAAACGTTGTTCAGTAATACCATCTTCATTAGATGATTTACCTCAGGTGTTGCTGAATCAGATCGACGACGACCCGAGGTGACTTTCCTGCCGTCTCAATAACAAGGTCGGCGGCTGCTCGATAGAGCGGTTCGCGCTCAGTCATTAATTCACTCAATTTCCCGATCCGATCAGGCGTCTGCAGCAGGGGGCGCTGCGTATCCATTGCCGTCCGCTCGGCCTGTTGCTGCACCGTTGCATGTAGATACACGACAAAGCCCCGCTGCGTGAAAATTGCGCGATTCTCCTCTCGAAGAATCGCGCCCCCACCCGTCGCCATTACCCAGCTATCCCCTTGCGTAATTTCATGTATCGCAGCAACTTCGCGATCACGAAATCCCGCTTCACCCTCAATTTCAAAGATCAGTGGAATGGATGCGCCTGTTCTGTGTTCGATTTCCTTGTCCGAATCCAGAAAAGTACGGTTGAGCGTATGTGCCAACAGTTTGCCAATGGTACTTTTTCCGGCACCCATGGGGCCGATCAGGATAATGTTTGGTGTATTCATTCGTGCATTTTAACCCAAACAACAAGAAGCCCCGCAGGGCGGGGCTTCAAATGGCGCTCTCAGAATTTTAAATTAGTTGGAGGAGTCGCTTGCTGACATACCATCTGCATCGATAATTTTCGGGGTTACGAAAATCAACAACTCAAAGCGTTTGTTATTATTTTCCTTATCTTTGAATAGGTTGCCGATTCCTGGCAGATCCCCAAAGAACGGAACTTTATTGATGGTGTTGGTATTTTGGAATTCATAAATACCACCGAGAACAACGGTTTGTCCGTTTTTCACCTCGACCTTCGTCGTTACCTCACGTGTCGTGATGGGCGGGTTGGTTGTTCCTGGGAGCATGTTGGTGTAATCCGGCTCGTCCTTCTTAACCTTGATGTCCATGATGATGTTGTTGTTTGGGGTGATCTGCGGGGTCACCTCGGTTTGCAACACGGCTTCCTTGAACTGTACGGTATTGACCGCGCCGCCACCCGTGCTGGTGGTGGATTGGTACGGTATCTCGGAACCTTGTTTGATCATGGCGGTATGGCCATTGGTTGTAATGACCTTCGGGCTGGACACGATTTCACCAGAACCTTCCGATTGAAGGGCTGACAATTCAAGATCAAGCAGGACATTAGAACCCAAAATGGCCAGACCCAAGCCACCGGTCGGCGTGCCGCTAATTGGCGTATTAACCATCCAGTTGCCTGGGTTGGTTGCCGCGGTTCCGGTACCTGCGCCCGCTGTGGGCAGACTGGATCCAGGTGTCAGGCCAGGCGCTGTTGATCCTAGGCCAACGGTACTTCCCGCCCGATTGAAGCCGGATTGAATGCCCCAACGTACACCGAGTTGCCGTGCGAAGTTATCCGTGGCGATAACAATACGGGTTTCGATAAGAACCTGCTTGACCGGCTTGTCGAGTTTTTTGACTAGATCGCGGATTCGATCCAGTGCCGAAGCGGTATCCGTAATGATTAGGCTATTGCTGCGCGAGTCTACGGTGATATTGCCGCGGTCGGTCAGGAAACGTTGTGTTGCATCTGAAGTTTTATCCGAGCCCCCCTGTTTTGATTTAGAGGTAGACTCAAGTAACTTGTCGATATCTGATGCGCGGGCATAGTTGATTTGGACAATATCGGTGACCAACGGAGCGAGTTGCTGTGTTTGTTGGCGGGCTTCCAGCTCAGCCTTGTCACGTGCCACGATGTCTGCGGTCGGTGCGACATAAATGACATTGCCATTTTTGCGCATGGACAATCCCTTCGTGGTCAGGATGAGATCCAGCGCCTGATCCCACGGCACGTTTTCAAGGCGAAGGCTAATCGAGCCTTTGACGTCGTCACTGACGACGATGTTATTGCCCGTGAAGTCCGCGATAAGCTGTAACAGCGGACGGATGGCAATATCCTGGAACTTCAACGTCAGACGTTCACCCGTATACTTTTTCTCGCCGACATTCTGTGCCCCCTGGTTTTGCGGCACTGCCTTGACTTCAACAACCAACCGGTTATCGGTTTGATAGGCTAAGTGCTCGCCTGCATTCCGCGTTTGTAGCGTGATGCGGCTCCCATTACCCATAGGGCGCACATCAACATTTTCGACGGGGGTTGCGAAATCCCGCACATTGAAGCGACCGGCATCGACGCGTGTGTTCGGCAGGTCAATAATGATATTGCTACCCTCACGACGCATCTTCATGGGCGTATTTGGCCCTGACGTCTTGATCAACAAGCGTCCAGCGCCATCAGCCGTTCGACGAAAATCGATCATCTGGCCGCGATCCATGGCGGTTGCCGGGTTCGTGCCACTGCTGATCGCCAGGCCAGTCGCCGTCGTGTTGCTGGCGGCAGCAGGCTTGAAGGTCACCGTAACTTCATTACCCTGAGGGTTAATGGCATAAGGGGTGGTTTGAGACAGATTGAAAACGATCCGTGTTCGATCGCCAGCCTCGGCCATCATCAGGGATTTGACGGGGCCCAGGTCGATTTTCTGGCTACGTTCACCCGTCTGGTTGTTCACACCGGGCAGATCGATAGCGACGCGCGCCGGGTTGTCAATCTGGAAATTATCCGGACTGGTGGCCAAGGGCTCCGAAAGCTTCAGGTGGACTTGAATCGAACCATCAGCCGTGCGGTCTGTGCTGATACCGGTCAGATTGCCGGCCATGGCGATAGCCGGTATTAATGAAATCGATAATATTCCCAGTGACTGCCGTATGGCGGTGCTCAGAAGTCGTTGGCGAGTAGTTGCATCCATAACGC
>Ga0307375_10001752_pt1 | contig 23194 bp, 16 predicted proteins | sample TR1MG_FD_202531 | JGI IMG/M metagenome (GOLD analysis project Ga0307375, IMG submission 202531) | Soil microbial communities from Risofladan, Vaasa, Finland - TR-1 | ecosystem: Environmental > Terrestrial > Soil > Coastal area > Acid sulfate soil | place: Finland: Risofladan, Vaasa | collected...
ACGTACAGGCCGTGGAACTGCCCGACGGTGCGGTGCCGCCCGCCGGTGCCTACGGGAACTTTCTGCTGGGACCCACGCACCCTCCCGCGCCGGAAGCCCAGCGGCAGGCCAATGTGCCACACGGCTCCGTATTTGAGTTCACGATGCGCTCCACAGACAGCCGCATCTTTCCCGGCATCGCCCGCGACCCCGGCACATTCGGAACGCCCGACCCAGCCAATCCAGCAAAGCTCGTCGTCACCACCAGCCATCCCGCGCCCTACACTCGGCGCGTGGCCGTGTACGTGCCCAGCCAATATGTGCCCGGCACCGCGGCGCCTCTGCTGGTGGGCGCGGACGGTCCGGATCCTCTACTGTTCACCGTCCTGGATAACCTGATCGCCGAGCACCGCGTGCCTGCGATGATTGCCGTCTCCATCGGCAACGGCAGCGGGGACGCGCAGGGCAGCGAGCGCGGCCTGGAGTACGATACCCTCTCCGGCAAATATGCCGAGTTTGTCGAAAAGGAAGTGTTGCCGCAGGTGGAGGCCCGCTATCACGTGCGCATCACGAACGACCCCGATGGCCGCGCAACCATGGGCGGCAGTTCCGGCGGCGCCTGCGCGCTCATCATGGCCTGGTATCACCCAGAGCTCTACCATCGCGTACTCATGTACTCCGGCACGCTGGTCAATCAGCAGTGGCCCTACAATCCGCAAACCCCGCACGGAGCCTTTGAGTTTCCCCAGCATTTCGTGCCCAACTCGCCGCGCAAGCCCATTCGCATCTGGATGGAAGTGGGCGACCGCGACCTCTACAATCCAAACGTGATGCGAGACGGCATGCACGACTGGGTGGTGGCCAACGAAAAGATGGCGCGCGCTCTCGCCGCCAGGCATTACCGTTACCAGTTTGTCTTTGCGCGCAATGCCGGCCACGTGGACCACGCAGTAAGGGAGCAGACCCTGCCGGAAGCGCTCGAATACCTTTGGCGTGGCTATCCGCAACGCACAAGTGCTGCGGCTCAAAAGAAGTAAAAGCGAATGGTGCGGAAGGGCGCGCCGAAAGACGTCGGGCAAAAAGATTGGGGGAAGCGCAGACCCGGAGCAGTTGCTCCTCCGGACCCGCGCTTCCCCAGCGGTGTTGCAGGTTTAGTAGGTGATGTGGATACCCATTGTCACGGCACGATTTCCGCCGATGGTGCCGGTGGCGGAGCCAAAGTTCGCCGCATTGTTTGGGCAGCCCGTGGTGTTGCTGATGGCGTATTCCGAAACGCAGGTGCCCGTGCCCACAGGAATCGTGGTGGGCAGCCGCGTGCCTTTGCCCGTACCCGTGGCGTAAGGCAACTGGTCCAGATTGGCCAGCGTACTTGCTTGGTCCGCGGGATCGGAGCTGGTCACCAGTTGGCCGTAGTTGATAAAGATGTCGCCCGGCGTGCAGTTCAGGTAGTTGTCAATCGACTGCTGCGTGGCCGTGTTGGAGCAGGCATAAGGCTGACGAATCTCCGCCTGATCCTGCGGCACATCCAGGCTGGTGGTGTTGGTCACGTTAAAGACGTTCAGGTCGTACTGAACGCGAATCTTGTCCGTGACGTGGAAGCTCTTGCGCAGAGACAGATCCAGCCGGCGCTGTGAGGACTGCCGGAAGATGTTGCGCTGCCCGGTGTTGAAGGACGTCTCGTAAATATCCTGCGGATCGCTTCCGGTGGAAACGGGCACGCCTGAGTCGCCCGGATTCACGTAGTTGATGGCGATCTGCGAGGGGTCGATGGTGGGGATATAGCTGCCGCCCGATCCGCGGAACGAGCCCTTGTTGCCCGTCAAGGCGGACTTCGGATGCGAGGGGTCCTTGATGCCCAGCACCGGGTTCATCAGGTTGGGGTAGTCGCCAAACCGCAGGCTGCCCACCGCCCCGTAGAACTCATACAGCGAGTACGGCTCGCCGCTCTGCAGGATGCCAATGCCCGTCAGGTGCCAGTCGTTGGCAAAGTAGGAAGCCAGCGAGTGCTCCCGCGCGGTATTGGGAACCTCCACTTGGAAGTTCGCGCTGAAGACGTGCGTGCGGTCAAAGTCCGCGGAAGCCCACGAGTTGCGCAGGTGCAGCGGATCGTTGCCGGTGAAGAACAGGCCAATGTCGCTCTGCTCGTCCAGCGCGTGGCTCCAGGTGTAGCTGGCGCCAAGCTGGAAGTGGTGCGACAGCCGCTTCTCCACGTGCGCTTCCAGAGCATCATAGGCGGAAATGCCCACCGTCTTGAAGTCCGCGGCGTTGGGGTTGTAGCCGATGTACGGCGCGCGGAAGTCCGTGTTGCCGCCGTCGTAGGTGTTCCACGGCTCGCCTGCAATCGGGTAGTAGTACTGGTACCCGTACTGGTCTGTGTAGAGCGAGTTCTGGTTCAGCACTTCAAACCCATACGTCGCCGTCTCGCCCCAGATGGGGTTGCTCGGCGTGGCAATTCCGGGCTCGTTCAGCGGCATCGGGATCACCGAGTGGCGTCCGCGGTTGCCGGTGTAGCCCAGCGTAATGGCCATGTCGTTGGTCGGCTGCCACTGCACGTTCAGCGTGTAGTTGATCGTGTAGGGCAGCACGTTGTTCTTGTCATACGCGCCAAAGTTCAGCGTCGGCGTGCAGTCCAGATAGCCCGGATAGGCCTGGCTGTCGATGCCGCCGCAGGCCTTCCCGTACTCCGCTTCCGAGGCCGGTCCGGTCATGATGTCCAGCTGGTTCTGCAGCGCCTGCTTCACGTTGGCCGGGTTGGAGTTCGGCGGAATGTAGGTTCCGCCCGAGGCGGCCGAGTACAGACCCGTGCCCATCGGGTCAGAGAGTGATCCGCCGTTGCCGTCCGCATAGCTCACCAGCGGGGCAGACTCGGTCACGCCGAAGGGGCCGCCAATGTCGCCGCCGGCCGGCTGCGACAAATAGGTGAATAGTTCGCCGCGGTCGTAGTAGATGCCCGCGCCGCCGCGCACCACCAGGTTGCCGTGATACGCCTTGGGCGACCACGCAAAGCCCACGCGCGGAGAAATGCCCCATTGGCGGCCGTCCAGCGTCGAGTTGCTCACGCCTGCCGTGGGGAAGTACTTGTTGTTGCCCGCCACGGCAAATCCGGCGTTGTTCACCGTGAAGCCGTTGGTCGTGTCGCCTGTCACGTCATAGAGCGCCGGGTCAAAGTTGAACATGTTGCCGTACTTTTCCGTCAGGCCGCCATGGTAATCGTAGCGCACGCCCGCGGTGATGCTCAGGTTCGACTTCGCCTGCCACTTGTCCTGCACATAAGCGGAAAGCTCGTTCGAACGGTAGTAGCGGTTGCCGTTGTTGCGCCCGCTCTGCGGATCGATGCTTTCCACCACGCTTGCACTGTGCACGCGGCCCTTCAGAAAGCTGTCGAAACTGTTCGCGGTCATCTGGATGTTGCCGTCGCGGTTGTTGGTGATGTTCAGCTGCGTGTAGCTGTAGCCGCCGCCGGCCACAATGGTGTGGTTGCCCGCGGTAAAAATCACGTTGGTCGAGGGGTTCAGCCGGTTCTGGTAGTACCCCATGTTCGTAAAGCTGCTGGCCGGTCCCAGGCCAAGGCTCGGCGAGTACTGGCTATTGTCAGCAAAGCTCTTGATGGTAATTCCCGGCAGGCCCGCTGCAAAGTTCGCCGTCGGCCCGTTCGGGTCCTGCACATAACCGCCGCCTACGCCAAAGTTGCCGCCCGGCGCCGTCTGGTTGAACAGTGCATAGGAGCCCATGCGCACAAAGCCCAGTCGCTGCTCCCAGTTGAAGCGCGAGCCGATCGAGATTGTGTTGTCAATCGCTCCAACCTGCGAGCCGTTCTCCTGCGTCACCGGGAAGCCTCCCGTCTGCGAGTACCCGTAGGGCTTGGACACCGGAGCATCCTGGTAAAAGTACTTCGCTGAAAGCCGGTCGGTCTTCGTCAGGTCGTAGTCCACTGAGGCCGTGGCCTGGTTGGACGTCAAAACCGACGTGCCGATCAGGTTCACGTTCGGCGCGCCGTACTGGTAGGAGGCGCTGGACTGCGCCGAAGGAATCAAATATTGCCCATTGGGCAGCTTGGCCTGCATCAGAGCCACTGCAATCGGGTCCAGGCTGGATTGTGTTGCCGATCCACCCCACACCGAGTCCGCATTCAGCAGGCCGGCAACGGAGCGGTCATCGGTCAGCGCCGAGGGAACCGTCATCTGCGAAAGGCCCGTCGCCTGGTCGGAGTTTGAGCGGTGTTGATAAGCCAGGAACACAAACAGCTTGTTCTTCTTGAGCGGTCCGCCCGCCGTAAAGCCTGCGGACCAACGGTTCACATACGGGTTCACCATCGAAAGCGGAAATACGCCCACGCCCTCCTGCGCCAGTTGGTACGCCTGGGCAAAGAAGGTCGGCGAGGCATTCAGCGTGTTGTTGGCAAAGCTGCCATACGCCTGCCCGTGCCAGTGATTGGTGCCGGTGGCCGTGTTCACGTCAATCTGCGCGCCACTGGTGGCGCCCTGTTGGGCGTCATACAAGGAGGCGTTCACGCGCAGCTCCTGTATGAACTCCGGCGGAGGAGAAGGCAGGCTGTTGCCGTTCGAACCGTAGACCGAAGTGCCCACGGAATACGAGCCGCCCGCCGTCGGATAGCTGCCGATGTTGAAGTTGTAACGCTGCGAGGTGGAACCGCTGGAGCTCTTGCCGTTGAACAGGTTGGTGGCGTCCACGCCGTTCACCTGGAAGGTGTTGGAGGTGTCGCGCTGACCGTTGGCCCAGATGGGCTGGTTGCCCAGGCCGGAGTTCGAGTCCAGGTTGGAGAGCAGTTCCGCGTTCACGCCCGGCGCCAGCACCGCAATCTGCGTAAAGCTGCCCGTCGCCAGGGGCGCGGTGTCAATCTGAGCCGCGTCCATCGTGTATCCGTTGGTGGCGTCCGTGGCGTTCAGCAGCGGGGTAGAAGTCACTTCCACTGACTCCGACACTTCACCGACCTTCAGGGTTGCATTCACCGTGGTGGCCCGTGCCTCCTGCACCGGAATGCCATTCAGCTGCGTGATCTGAAATCCCGTCCGCTTCACCCGAACTGTGTAGGTTCCAACGGGCAGGTTGAATATCTGGAAAGAGCCTGAGCTCTGGGTCGAGGTGGTCCGGGACAAATCCGTTGCCGTGTTTGTCACCGTGACCGCGGCCCCCGGGATGGCTGCCCCGGAAGGATCGAGCACCGTTCCATTGATCGAACCCAGCGTTTGCTGTGCGGCCACAGGAATAATGCCAACAAGCGCAGTAAGCCCGAAAAGGCTACACCACGCCACACGCCTCCAAAAGTTTTGCTTCATGGTTTCCTCGCTTATCACTGTTCTGTCTTGCTCTATCTGTGGTTGCAGGAAGGGGGAAACTTAAGTCCGCCGAAGATGGATCATTGGGCTTGCAATCCTCCGCGGCGGGCCCTGACCTGAAAATACCGTATGCCCCTAGTCTCTTTCAGAAGAATGAGTTTGCAAGCAGGAAAATGAATATTTACGGCTTCTTTATGGGTTTATGCTGTGGAAAAATACGCGCGAAAACCCCAATTCCCCTTTTGCGAGGCCCAGTTGGTCGTTTTGGCGGCTGCTCTTCCCGGCTCTTTCTCTAGGCGGCTTCCGGAGCATGCGCCTTCATGTGGCAGCCCCAGAAGGCGTACCAGGCCACCACCAGATAGCAGGCCAGCGGCACCAGCATCGCCAGCGCCATGCTGTGCGTGAACTCGTAGAGCAGCGCAATCAGCAGAGGAATCGCAGCCCCGCCCACAATCGACATCACAATCAGCGACGCGCCCGCCTTCGTGTTCGGTCCCAGGTCCTGGATCCCCAGCGCAAAAATCGTGGGGTACATCAGCGACATGAAAAAGCTGGTCAGGAAAATGGCCCACATCCCCACCCAGCCCGGAAACAGCACTCCCACGCCCACCAGCAACACGTTGGCCAACGCAAACAGGCCCATCAGCTTGCTCGCCTGCATCTTCCGCATCCAGTGGCTCGCCCCAAAGCGCCCCACCCCAAAGCCCACAAGCGTTCCGGTCAAAAAATATCCGGCAGCCTTTTCCGGCAGGTGCGTGTAGTCCTGCACGTACTGGATAAACCAGCTCCACGTGCCCACCTGCGCGCCCACATAGCAGAACTGCGCCAGCACTGAAAACAGAAAATGCGGATAGCGCAGCAGCTCCCGGTAGCTTCCCTGCGGCTCGTTCGCGTCCGTCGACCGGCCCGCAATCGCCGGGAACGGCGTGCGGTAGATGAAAAACGCCCACAGCAGCACCACCGCGCCAAGAATCATGTACGGCGGCACCACGCGCATGGTTTCGTTGTGCAGATAGGCCTTGTAGGTCCCCGCCAGCTTCAGCTGGGCAATGCGGGGCGCATTCAGCTCCACGCCGGAAAAGATGAACACCGTCCCGATCAGCACGCCCACAATCGAGCCAATCGGGTTGAAGGCCTGCGAAAAGTTCAGCCGCCGCACCGCGCTCTCCGGCTCGCCCAGCTGCGCCACCAGCGGGTTCGCTCCGGTTTCCAGAAAGCCCAATCCGCTGGCAATGACAAACAGCGCCACCAGAAACAGTCCGTAGCTCTGTGCCGCCGCCGCCGGCCAAAACAGAAACGTGCCCAGCCCGTACAGCACCAGTCCCGTCACCAGGCCGAACTTGTATCCGCGCCGCCGCATCACCAGCGCCGCCGGCACGCTGAAGGTAAAGTACCCAATGTAAAACGCAAACTGCACCAGGCCCGCCTGCAGCCGGCTGATGTCGAACGACTTCGTAAACTGCCGGATCAGTACGTCGTTCAGGTTGTTCGCAATCCCCCACAGCAGAAACAGCCCCGTCACCAGCGCAAAGGCGGCAAGGCTCTTGTGCGGAATCAGTGGGGCGCTGTCGTCCTGTTCCGCCGTGGGCGGTGGCGTGGCCATGGGCATCGGAAACTCCTGTTGTGGACTGCAAGCCACCATACCTGTTCCGGGTATCCTCCGGCAAAGTCAGCTCCGCTGCCTGCTCCAGTCCAAACGGTTTGCACCCGGCCCGCAGCTCGCTCTTACTTCGGTGCCCAGATGCGGAACTCGCCGCCCGCGTGCATCAGGCTCATCAGGTAGAGCATGCCGTCGTAGTAGCGGCCATGCCCCTCGGGAATCGGCGTCTTCCACAGCGCCTCGGTAAACTCCCGCGCCCGCTTGCGGTCGGTCGCTGCCAGCCCCGCCACCGCGTTAGTGCCCGCCAGGCCCGCCGGATGGTCCTCATGCGTCAGCCCCGGCGTCGCGCCCTGGTCCTTGCCGTCCAGCGAGTACACAGGCCCGTACTTGTCGATGCCCTGCGACGCGAAAAATTTCTGAATGCGGTCGCTCAGCTCCCGCTCCGCCGGAGCCTTGTGCCACCACGCCCAGTCCACGCTCCAGTTGCTCGCCGTGCGCCACGCGTCATAGCCGAACTCGCTCGACTGCGGAAACCGCGTCTGGTGCGGCGTTCCGTCAAAGTTCGCATAGCTCGGCGCGAGGCCCGTCACCGGATTCGCCGTCTTCACAAAAAATGCGCGGCTCACTTCCGCCGCCTGCGCCCAAAACGCCCGGTCCGCCTTCGGTCCCCAGCGCGACCACAGCTCATAAAACGCCGGCAGGTGATACGACGGATCCGTGAACGGATGCGGCAGAATGCCCGGCACAAACAGGATCATCGGCGGATCCTTGTGCATCATCGGCCCCACCGCAAACACGCCATACTTGCCCGCAACTGAAATCACCGGCCGGTGCACCATCGCCGTCAGCAGCTTCTCCGCCTCGGCGCGATAGTTGTAGATGCCCTTGCCGTCGCCCCAGCGATTCGAGGCAAACAGCAGCGCCATGGCAAAGTAGGATTCCCCATCCGGCGCCGCGCCTTCGGAGTTGTGCGTTCCATCCGTCTTGCAGCTCCACGCAAAATACTCGTAGCTCGGCGCCTTCGGGTCGCCAATGTACATGTACGTCTTCGCCCAGTTCCAAATGCCGTCAAACTCGGCCTTCTTGTTCAACTGCACGGCGATCATCATGCCGTAGGACATGCCTTCCGTCCGCACATCGTGGTTGGCCCAGTCCGTCACGTAGATCAGCGGACCGTTTGCATTGTGCCCCGCGTCAAAGGCAATCGCCTGCGTCTGCGGGTCGCCGTGGAACAGCTGCTCATACGCCGCGTTCACCTTCGCCCGAATCTCTCGCTCGCTGTGGCCGTCCTCGGCAAACAGGTTGGGATATTTGCCGGTCGCGTACGCGCCCTTCCCGTCCGCGGAATGCTGCCCCGCCCACGCCACGGGCACCGCCGCCGCCAGCAGCAGCGCCGCCGTCGCGGCCATGCTCCGCATCCTTCGCCCGTTGATTTTGCGCATTTCCATTTCGCGACCCCCTGCAGGCACATCCACTAAAGGGATTTACTTGACGCTCCGCAGTATCGCGCAGCCGCCCGAGTAATGGCAAACTTGTGTCAGCAAACTTGTCTCAAGGGATTCGGTGCTCTTCCGAGCCCTACTTCGCTCTGCGCGTCAGGTGGCCCAGCGCAAATTCCTGCCTCATGCTGCTCACTTTGCGCTCCGCCATGTTGATCAGGGAAGCCCCCGGCTTTGCGCCGGAGGGCCCCGTACAACTGCAAACAGCCAGCCTAATCCGTGAGCGCTTGCTTAGGCAGCATGTGCTGAGGTTTGGATCCCCACAGCCCATAGAACGCAATGTAGAGATAACAGAACATCGGGATGAAGAAGGCGTGCTGAATTCCTACGTGGTCAGCCGTCGCGCCAATCAGGGGTGGGATGACCGCTCCGCCAACGACCGCGGTCATAATCAGGCCTGAGCCTTTGCTCGTCATCGGTCCCAGTCCCTTGATAGCCAGGGCAAAGATGTTCGGGAACATGATGGAGTTGAAGAATCCACACAGCACCACGGTCCAGATCGCCACCAACCCGCTACTCACCATCGCGACCCCCAGCAGCGACGCCGCGATAATGCCAAAGGCGCCCAGCAGCCGGTTCGACTTGATTTTCGTCAGAACCCAGGATCCCAGCAGGCGGCCGATGAGTGCACCAAACCAATAAAGCGAAACCAAAATTGCTGCGATGCCTACTCCATTCCACGGGCCAAAGACTCGCGTAACCAGGTCGCCGAATCCGCCAAGGGTCGAAAAGTAATGCGCTACCCTGGAGCCCATCCCATCATTTACGCCCTGCGTGAGGAAGTAGTTGACTGCGATCGAAGCTAATCCTACTTCAACGCCCACGTAGAGAAAGATGCCCAGCGCGCCCAGTACCGTATGTCGGTAGCCCCAGATGCTGCGGCTCAAAATCGGGTCGCCTTCCGTTGCCGGGCGGAACTCCTGCGTCTGCTTAACGTGCGGCAGGTGCAGGAACGCAACCGCCATGCCCAGAATCAGCAGACCCGCCGCGATGGCAATGTAAGGTCCACGAACCGTGTTGGCGACTGCCGCCTTTGAGGCCATCTTTGCCGGGTCGGTAAGGATGTAGTGTCCCGCAATCAGCGGAGCAATGCTGCCTCCTAGTGAGTTCAGGGCCTGCGCCAGCGTCAGTCGCACCGGCGCACTGCTCTCGGGGCCCAGAATCGCCACGTAGGGGTTGGCCGCAGTCTGCAGCGCCGTCACGCCCGCGCCCACGATGAACACCGCCGTAAGAAACAGTGGAAAGCTCACATACTTGGCCGCGGGAACGAACATCAGACAGCCCACCACCTGGATAAAGAGCGAAACCACCATCGTCTTCTTGTAGCCAATCGACTCAATCAGTTTGGCCGTGGGCGACGAGAAAACAAAGTAGGCCAGAAAGAAGGCTGACTCCGCCAGCATGGCCCAGGCATACGGAAGAGTGAAAATATTCCGCAGGTGCGGCACCAGCGCCATATTCAAATTGGTGATGAACCCGAAGATGAAGAACAGCGCCGTAACGATGATGAACGGGCCTGTGTAGCTGGGCGAGCCTTGGCCCGCCGGCGGTGTCGATCGTGTGGACATGAGAGGTTGCTCCCCGTTTCCTCAAGAAAATTCCCGTCCTCATTCGGGCAGACGGGCGTGCCGGACAGACCCTTTGTTCCGCGCCTCCGGCCACTCTTGGCTGCCAACAACACTATACGGAAAACGGCCAGAATGGGAAGCCGACGCCTTGGCCAGGAGAAGGCTACCGGAAACGGCCCGGTTTCCGCTATTCTCAGGACATCCCGCTAGGAGAACACTGTGCCCGCTGCGCCCCCGAATGCCGCAAAGCTGAAGAAGGTGCTGGATGCTCTGGAAAGCAACTGGCAAGCCGAGATGCTGGGCTACCACACCTATCAGACCCTGGCCGATCGCGACACCGACCCCGTCCGCGCGCAGGTGCTGCGCCACCTGGCACAGGCGGAGTTGGAGCACGCTGCGCTTTGGGAAGGCCGCATTGAGGAGCTCGACGGGCCCAAGCCCATCTACTCCGGAGGCCCCGGCGGCGAGGCCGACAAGCTCGCCAACCGCGCCGGCGGCACCAAAATGGCTCTCCGCCGCCTCGAAATCGAGGAAAGCCGCGACATCGCCCGCTACGGCACCCAGCTCAAGGAACTCGGCGACGAGGGCTCGGTCGCCATCCTCGAGCACGTCATCGAGGACGAGAAGGATCACCACCGCGAGCTGGGCTCGCTCTTGCGCGGCCATTACCTGGCCCCCGCCGGCGCGCCCCGCGTGGACCCCAAAGCCGTGCTCGACGAGCTGCTGGCCAAGCGCAGCGAAGGCCGCAAGCAGCCCGGCGCCTGGATCGGCGACGCCATTTACGGCGTCAATGACGGCCTCGGAGCCATCTTCGGCATCGTCTCCGGCGTCTCCGGCGCCACCGCCGGCGACAGCAAATACGTGCTCCTTGCCGGCCTCTCCGGCATGATCGCTTCGGCCCTGTCCATGGGCTCCGGCGCTTACCTCGCCGCCAAAAGCGAGCGCGAAATCTACCACGCTGAGCTGGCCCGCGAACGCGAAGCCATCCAGATGAACGGCCCCGAAGCCCGCGAGCTGCTTTCGCTCTATTACCAGGTCAAGGGACTGCCCGAAGAAGACGCCGACAACGTTGTCGATCACATCGCCCGCGACCCCGAGCAGATGCTTCGCGTGCTGGCCGGTGAGCGCCTTGGCACCTCAGAGGAAGCGCTATCGAACCCCATCGTCTCGGCCAGCTCCGGCGCGCTCTCCACCGCCGTCGGCGCCATCATTCCCATCATCCCGTTCTTCTTTATGCAGGGCATTCCCGCCGTCATTGCCGCCGCCATCGTGTCGCTGCTGGCGCACTTCGCGGTCGGCGCGGCCAAGAGCCTCATCACCGTGCGCTCCTGGTGGGCCTCCGGGTTGGAAATGACCATCATCGGCGCTCTGGAAGGCGTAGTCACCTACGGTATCGGTATGATGCTCGGCAAGGGCGGCATGTAGCGTCGCCCGTTCCGGTCCCATTCAGGCCCTGTTTAGATTTTGCTCAGGCCCTGTTCAGGTCCGCGCGGGCTCCGTCCTTTTCCGCCGCCCAACTCTCCAGCAGCTCCTTCACTGCTCCGCGCCCCAGCCGGATGCAATCCGGAATCCCGATGCCGTCATAGGCATTGCCCACCAGCTTCAGTCCCGGCAGCGCCTCCAGCCTCTCTTCCACGCGCTCCATACGCTCCTCGTGCCCCACGGCATACTGCGCCATGGCCCGCTGCCAGCGCGAAACCTGCACCGCCTCCGGCTCCACCGTCGGCCCCATCACCCGCGCGCCCAGAATCTCCGTCAGCTCCCGCCGCACCGTAGCCACCAGCGCGTCATCGCTCTCGGCCAGCATCGCCTCCTGCTTCATGCCGCCCAGGAAAGCCCGCAGCACCGCTTTGCCCTTCGGCGTCCGCCCCAGAAACTTGCGATGCGCAAACGTGCAAGCCAGCATCGCCCGCCCCTCGCTGGCCGGAACCAGAAAACCGAAGCCCTCCGGCAGCGGCCCCAGCTTGCCCTCGTCATACATCAGGTTCACCGTAATCGACGACGAGTAGGGAATCCCCGCCAACTCCTCGCTCAGCTCCGCGTCCACTTTCGTCAGCAGCGCGCTCGCGGCCCACGCCGGAGAAGCCACAATCACCGCGTCATACAGCTCCGCCCCGTCGCTGCTGGTCACCCGCCAGCCAGCCTCCGTCCGCTCCAGCAAGCGCACCGCCGTGCTGCGCCGCACGCACCCTGGGTCCAGCCGCTGCTCCACGGCATCCACCATCTGCTGCAGCCCGCCGCGCAGCGTGGTAAAAACCGCCCTCGCCGCGGGCCTTGCGCCGCCTTCCGCCGTTGCCCCTTCGCTGCCTGCCTTGCGGCTGGCCGCCGCCCGGGCGCGCATAAGCCGGTGCGCCGCCAGCATCCCGCGCGTCAGCGACCCGTAATAAATCTCCATCTCCACCAGCCGCGGCAACACCGTCCGCACACTCAGTTGCGTCGCGTCTCCGCCGTAAATGCCGGAAAGCAGCGGGTCCGCCAAACGGTCCACCGCCTCCTGCCCAAAGTGCCGCTCCACCAGCGCCGCCACACTTTCGTCCTGCTCGCTCGGCCGCGGCGGATGCAGCAGCTCCAGCGCCATCTTCAGCTTCGTCTTCAGGCTGAACAGCCGCGTCAGCGCCGTCGGCACCAGCTTGGTCGGAATCAGGAACATCAGCCCGTCCGGCAGCGGCACCAGCCGGTTCCGCACCACAATGTACGTCTTCCGCGCCGCATCATTGCTCGGCGTCAGCGCCTCGCCCAGTCCCAGCTCGCGGCACAGTTCCGCCGCCGCAGGCTTCTCCGTCAGGAACGAGTCCGGCCCGCGCTCCAGCACCGCGCCGTTCACAATTTCTGAGGCGATAGCCCCGCCCAGTCGCTCCCGCGCCTCAAACAGCGTGTACTCCACGGCCTCGCCCGCCGCGCGCGCCTTTTCCAGTTCATAGGCGGCTGCCAGGCCCGCAATTCCACCGCCAATGATTGCCGTCCGCATCCCATTCCTCGTTTCGTCTGTTGGCTTCCGTTTGCCGCCTGTCCTGCGCGGCGTTTGCCACCTTCTCCATTAGAATTGGTCACACCCCTGCGCGTCGCGTGTGATTTCAGACACTTTCTCATCTCGGCCCCGCGTCGCATAATGGTCTCGCAGTCAGGCAGGGGTCTTCGTGTATCTTGGCCTCGCTGCTGTTTCAGCGCTCGGATCCGGGGGCTACCCTCATCCTTTCCGGGCACGTCCTTCAATCCGGGAGACTCCCCATGGATGCCGAAGTAATTCATCGACTTCATTTCGCCTTCACCGTCACATTTCACTATCTGTTCCCGCAGCTCACCATGGGCCTCGCGCTGCTCATCGTCGTGCTCAAGTCCGTCGCACTCAAAACCGGCAGCCAACAATGGGACCGCGCAGCCCGTTTCTGGGGAAAAATCTTCGCCATCAATTTCGTCTTCGGCGTCGTCACCGGCATCCCCATGGAGTTCGAGTTCGGCACCAACTGGGCCCGCTTCTCCCAGCTCTCCGGCGGCGTCATCGGCCAGCCCCTCGCCATGGAGGGTGTCTTCAGCTTCTTCCTGGAGTCGGCCTTCCTCGGCCTATTCCTCTACGGCGAAAAGCGCCTCTCCAAAACCATGCACTGGTTCTCCGCCGTCATGGTCTTCTTCGGCTCCTGGATCTCCGGCTTCTTCATCATCGTCACCGACGCATGGATGCAGCATCCTGTCGCCTTCGATCGCTTGCCCAACGGCCAGTTTGAGGTGCTCAGCTTCTGGCAACTGCTCCTCAACCCCTGGGGTCTGCTGCAGTACGCCCACAACATGACCGGAGCCGTCGTCACCGCCAGCTTCGTCATGGCCGCCACCGGCGCATTTTATCTGCTTGAGGGAAGAACCAGCAGCTACGGCCGCATTTTTGTCAAAGTCGGCGTCGTCGCCGGGCTCATCTCCACCATCCTCATCATCTTTCCCACCGGTGACCTCCACGGCAAATACGTCGCGCGCCATCAGCCCGCCGCCATCGCCGCCATGGAAGGCCTCTTTCAAACCACCTCCGGCGCGGGCATCGTCCTCATGGGCCAGCCCAATGAGCAAACCCAGCAGATTGACAACCCCATCGTCGTCAATAACGTTCTGAGCTTCCTCATCTACGGAACCACCAAGGCCGAAGTCAAAGGCCTAGACCAGTTCCCGCGCGACCAGTGGCCCACCAACCTGCCACTGCTCTTTTACGCCTACCACATCATGGCTGGCCTCGGGACCTACTTCGTCCTGCTCATGATCGTTGCCGCCCTCTTCCTCTGGCGCCGGCGCCTTTTCCAAACCCGCTGGCTCCTGTGGCTCTTACTCATCAGCTTCCCGCTGCCTTACATCGCCAACACCGCCGGCTGGATGACCGCCGAAATCGGCCGCCAACCCTGGCTCATCTACGGCCTCATGCGCACCAGTGAGGGCTTCTCCAGCACCGTCTCGGCAGGCAACGGACTCTTCACCCTTCTCGGCTTCATGGGGCTGTACACCGTGCTCGGCCTGCTCTTCACCGTGCTCGTCTATCGCGAAATCAGCAACGGCCCGGAAGGCGGGGGCCCCGAACCCAAAGCCGCCGAGCAGGTCCACGCGGATTGAGCCGCTCCATCTGCACCGCCACCTCCGCTTAGACAGAAGGGAGTTCTAGCAAATGTTGGGTTTCATCTGGTTCTGGCTGGTCGCTGTCATGATCGTTGGTTATGTGGTGCTCGATGGCTTTGACCTCGGCGTCGGCGTGCTCCATCTCTTCCTGGTCCGCACCGAGGACGAGCGCCGCGCCACCCTGCACTCCATCGGCCCCGTATGGGACGGCAACGAGGTCTGGCTGCTGGCCGGCGGCGGCACCCTCTACTTCGCCTTCCCGCTGTTGTACGCTTCGGCCTTCTCCGGCTTTTATCTGCCCCTCATGATCGTCCTCTGGCTGCTCATCCTCCGCGGCGTCAGCCTGGAGATGCGCAACCACCTCGACATGGGCGTCTGGACCGGCCTGCTCGACGGCATCTTCGGCCTGGCCAGCGCTCTGCTCATCATCTTTTACGGCGCAGCCCTCGCCAACGTCCTTCGCGGCGTGCCCCTCGCGCCCGACGGCTACTTCTTCCTGCCCCTCTGGACCAACTGGCAGCCCGGCGTTCAGCCCGGCATTCTCGACTGGTACACCGTCATCGGCGGCGTCGTCGCGCTCGTCGCCCTCACCCTCCACGGCGCCCTCTGGCTCGCCATCAAAACCTCCGGCGACCTGGCAAAGCGCGCCCGCAGCCTCGTCAACCCGCTGCTCGCCGGGCTCATGGGCCTCACCCTCGTCAGCCTCATCGCCACCATCGCCGTCCGCCCCCAGTCACTCAACAACTACTACCAATACCCCGTCACCTTCATCGTTCCCGTCGGCGTCCTCCTGGCGTTGGCGGCTGTCTGGCACTTCAACCGCAACGCCCAGCCTCTCCGGGCCTTCCTCGGTTCCTGCTTCTATCTCTTCTTCATGCTCGCCGGCGCCTGCTGGGGCCTCTATCCCGTCCTTCTGCCCGCCACCACCGGCGCGCAAAACGACATCACCCTCCAGCGCGCCATCTCCAGCCCCCACACCCTGGCCGTCGGCCTCGTCTGGTGGGCCTTCGGCATGGCCCTCGCCGTCGCTTACATCGTTTTCGTCTACAGCCGCTTCAAGGGAAAGGTGGACTCGGCAGCGCAGAGCCACTAGTTCAATCGGCCAAAAACAAACCGGGCAGGCTAGCTGGATTCCCCAATCCAGCCCGCCTGCCCGGCTCTTCTCTGCGGCCTTGCGTGCTTACCGCGGCCCCAGAACCCTTTTACAAAGTCACCAGCGTGCCCCGCAGCTCCGGCTGGCACACCGCCGGCTGGTCGCCCTCCAGCGGCGGAACCCAGTTCCGCGGCTGATAAATGCAGCATGGCTCCTGCGCCAGCGGATTGCCCGTCAACGCATAAGACCGCGCCCTCGAACCGCCGCAGATTTCCTTGTATTCGCACGCGCCGCACTTGCCTTGCAATTGGCTCGTGTCCCGCAGAGACTTGAAGATCGGCGACTCGCGATAAATCTCCGCCAGTCCCTGCTCCCGCACGTTGCCCGCATGGATGGGCAAAAATCCGCTCGGATACACGTTGCCCACGTGCGACACAAACAGAAAGCCCTTGCCGTCATTCACCCGCCGCGTGGCCCAGCCCATCGTGCGTGTTGCCGCGTCGGCCTGCGGTGCGCCCGGCTCATACTCCGCCACGGCGTGCCCGTGCCCATGCCCCATCTGCCGCTCCTTCAGGTTGTTCTGCAGCAGGTAACGCCGGTAGTGCATCGCCTCGGTCGTCTTGATCTGGAAGCTCACCCGGTGCGACAGTTCATAAATCTTTCCGAACACCTGCTCAAACTCCTCGCCGCTCAGCAGGTCGCCCAGTTGCCCGCGGCCCACCGGCACCAGGAAAAACACGTTCCACATCACAATCTTCTGCTTCTCAAACAGCGCGCACAGGTTGTCCAGGTCGTCGGCATTGTGCCGGCTGATGGTCGTGTGCACCTGGATAGGTAGCCCCGCCTCGTTGGCCCACTCAATCGCCTGCACCGTCCGCGCCCATGCGCCCGGCAGCCCGCGAAACGTGTCGTGAATCTCCGGCGTCGAGCCGTCCAGCGAAATCCCCAGCCGAACCAGCCCCGCCTCCTTCATCTTGAAGATCGCCTCCCGCGTCAGCAGCGGCGTCGCGCTCGGCGTTACCGCCACCTTCACACCCTGGTCGGCTGCATAGCGAATCAGCTCATACAGGTCCGGCCGCTTCAGCGGGTCACCGCCCGTAAACACAAAAATCGGCACATGCATCGCCGCAATCTGGTCAATCAGCTGCTTGCCCTCGGCGGTCGTCAATTGGTCGGGGTGCGCCACAGGCTGCGCGGCCGCGCGGCAGTGCTTGCACGCCAGGTCGCAGCTCTGCGTCACTTCCCAGATCGCCAGAAACGGCGTCTCGTCGTAGTTCAGTCCGCCTCGCGCGGGAATCTGATGCATCGGTTGCATGGGGCCTCCTAATTTCTTCGCGGCGGCCTGCCCTCAGGCAGTGCCCGGCGGCGGGGAAGCGCCGCGATTCCTCCATAGAAGACCAGCCCCGGCGAGCAAAATCTGTGATTCAGATCACTTCTGTGTGTCCACCCCGCCGGATGCCCAATTCTGCCCCCGAGCGTCCAACCGGCGGCAGTGATTCCAGCCTGCCATCGCGGCCCGGCCGCCCCTCCGCTCGCCCGGTGATGCAAATCACCCCGCCATGTGGCGCCAGGCACCGTCAACGGACACCAAGTCTGCCATCGTACAGACGCACACTGGGAGGTTTCCCATGGTCATGCAAATCAAGCAGGGGTGGACCAAGCCCTCCACCGTTCTCTTCGCCTCTGAAATTCCTACCAACGAGGCGGCCGCGCGCTTTGCCCTCGCCGAGGCCCGGCAGTTCGGCGCCACACTCATCCTCTTCCACGCCTTTGACACCATGATTGTGGCCGCATCGGAGACCTCAGGCATCCGCTACTTCGACTACGCTGCTGCCGCCCATGCCGAAATCCATCATCTGGAGCCCCTTGCCCAGCAAGCCCGCAGTGAAGGCATTGACTGCGAAATCGTAGTCCGCCCCGGCCTCGCCGCTGACCAGATCATCGGCTTCCTGCGCGAGCGCGAGGTAGACCGCATCGTCCTCGGCACCCGCGCGCCCGGCCCGCTGGGCAAACTGCTCATCGGCTCCGTGGCTGAGGCGGTTCTGCGCGCCTCCCCGGCACCGGCCCTTGTCATCGGCCCGCAGGTCGCAGACGCCCGGTTCCGCAACTACGCCACCCGCACCATCATTTGTGGCGTCACCCTCAGGGAGGGCAGCCCCGTGGAAGCCGCGCTGGCCGCCCAACTGGCCGCTCAGCATCACGCGCGCCTCGTCCTGCTGCATGCCATCAGCCCGCAGCAGCGCACGGAGGAACTGGCCGGCCGCACCATGGAAAGTATCGAAGCCGATATGCTCGCGCTCGCTCCCGATGCTCTGCGCAAACGCATCACCGTGCTGCCCATCGTGGTGCCCGGCGACCCCGCGGAGGAGTTGCTCTTCCAGGCCCGCGCGCAGGAGGCCGATCTCATCGTCCTCGGCGCTCACACAGCCTCCACCCTTGCCGCTGTCACGCGTCAGGGCGTTGTCAGCAAGGTGCTGGCCCAGGCGCAGTGCCCCGTGCTCACCCTTTCGCCTGCCGTGCTGGCCGCATGCGGCGTCCACGCCACCACGGAACACGCTGCGGAGGTCTTTCTCTCCAGCGCGTTTTAGAGCGCACTGCAACTCGCTCTAGTTGCCTCGCATGCGCGCTTACTTCGCCGGCGTCTTCGCTTCCGCGCACGGTTTGCCCGCGCACAGCGCGCTGAGGATGCCTTTGCCTTCTTCGATCGTGTAAATCCGGTCCACAGCGGGCAGCTTCACCGTCTCCTTCACGCCGTCCGGCCAGTGAATCTCCGCAGTCCCCGCGACGGTCGCATCGCCCAGCCCAAAGTGTGGCCGAAAATCATTCGACGAAAGATAACTCCCGCCGCTCAGCACATCTTCGCGCTGCCGCATGCCGTCCGCCGTCAGGTACACGGTCGTGCCCACCGCATCTCTTGGGCTCTTCGGCCGGCCAATCAGCTGCATCTCCACCCAGTGGTGGTGGTCGTCATTCACGTTTTTCAGCAGCACCGGCACGCCGTCCATGTTGTTGATCACCACGTCCATCTTGCCGTCGTTGAACAGGTCGCCAAACGCCGCGCCGCGACCCACGCTCACCACCGCCAGCCCCGTGCCTTCCACCGCCGGAACCAAGGCAAATTTCCCGTCCTTCAGGTTGTGGAACAGTAGCGGCCGCTGCGCATAACTCGAGCCCCAGCCCGGGTGCTGGTCCACCTGCGGATACACATGCCCGTTGATCACCATCAGGTCTTTCCAGCCGTCGTTGTCGTAGTCCAGAAAGCCATCCGCAAAGCCCACAAACGGAATCGACGCCGTAGCCAGGCCCGCATGGTAGGTCACGTCCGTAAACGCGCCCGTTCCGTCGTTCTCAAACAGCACGTTGTAGTCATCGGCAAACGTCGTATTCATCACGTCCAGGTGACCGTTGTTCAAATAGTCGCCCGCCGCAATCCCCATGTTCGCCACCTCGCGCCCGCTCTCGTTCAGTGCGTAGCCGCTCACGTAGCTGTCGTCCTCAAACGTCCCGTCGCCCTTGTTCATGTAGAGATAATTCGGCGTCGAATCATTCGCCACCAGCAGGTCCGGTTTCCCGTCGTTGTTCACGTCGGCAAACAGCGCCCCCAGTCCGTAGTAGCCGTTCGGGTCGTCCACGCCCAGCTTCTTGCTCACGTCGGTAAAGGTGCCGTCTCCGTTGTTGTGGAACAGGTGGTCGTGTGCGCCCTTCAACCCCCGCGGTCCACACATCACCTGCGCGCCCCGGTACTCGCACTCGGCATAATTCATCGCCTTGGTGCCCGCAATCGGCGGATTCTTCAAGTCCAGTTCGATGTACCCATCCACAAACAGGTCCAGCCGCCCGTCTCCGTCATAATCGCCAAAGGTCGCACCTGCCGACCAGTCGCCCACCGACACGCCCGCCTTGGCCGCCTCGTCGGTAAATGTCCCGTCGTGGTTGTTTCGGTAGAGCCGGTTCTTGCCGAAATTCGTTACGTACAGGTCCGGCCAGCCGTCGTTGTCAAAGTCCCCCACCGCGCAGCCGTAACCCCAGCGCTCGTTCGCCACGCCGGCCTGCTCCGTCACGTCGGTAAACGTCCCGTCGTGGTTGTTCCGGAACAGCGCCGCCTTCGGCGCGGCGGCCTTGCCGTCCAGCGCGTCATAGGTGGACCCGTTCACCAGGTAAATGTCCAGCCAGCCATCGTGGTCGTAGTCCAGCAGGCAAACTCCCGGCCCCTTCGCCTCCAGAATCAGCTTCTTCTCCGGCGTGCCCGCCTTGTGGCGCCAGGTCGTCAGCCCCGCGGCCTTCGCCACGTCTTCAAACACCACCGGACCCGTCTTCACAAAGCCGCCCGCTGTAATCGGCCGGTGCTCGGCGTCATACTCGGCCTTGGACTGCACACCGGTGGCCATTCCGCCGCTCGGTTGACTCTGTCCCTGCGCCCGCGCCCCGGCGGCAGCCACGCTCACAACCAAGACAGCCAGCAGCACCGCGCGCGCACGGCTCAGACTCGTCAAAACCAAGGCTCCTCCAAGGCTTGTAGTGTATCGTATCGGTACCTTCGCATGTGCGGGCAGCGCAGCCTCTCCGCGGCCTCGCTCACCAGGCCTCAAACGGCGTCATTTCGCTGCTTCTCGGCCATCCCTATGCGCCGGATTGACCAGACATCGCCACTACTGCGCGACGTATAAACAACCAAAGGCTGAAAAGATGAAAAAGAAAGTCGCGAAAATCGCGCCACTCACGTCCAATGAGCGATTCGGACGATTCGCCAGCACCACCTCATTCTGGATGGGGTCCAAGTGGGCCTTCGCCGCGGCTGGCTCTGTCATTGCGGTCTGGATTTGCACGGGCCCCGTCTTCCATTACTCCGACACATGGCAGCTCGTCATCAATACCGGAACCACCATCGTGACCTTCCTCATGGTCTTCCTCATTCAGAACACACAGAATCGCGATGCGCGCGCCATCAATCTCAAACTCGACGAACTGATCCACTCCATCGGTAAAGCCCGCGATCAAATGATCAATATTGAACAGCTGAGCGACATGGACCTCGATGCTCTCTCGGCCAAGTTCGACAAAATTCGCGCCGGCGACAAAGGCCATCGTTCCCAAACTCCCCCCGGTCGCTCCGCCAAGTGAAGACCGCCGCCTCCGTCCCGCCAAATTCCTCCCCGCCAAATTCCAGACGCGCTGCCGCCGCAGGTTCACATGCCCGGATCCATGTCCAAGCTGGTACCAACGCGCATTTATCTCCCATGGTGTTCATTTTTATACAGCCGCACCTCCGGCGCATGTGAGCGACTAGATGCATGACTCTCTTCCACTGTTCACAGGTGTTGGTTTTTTTTGCGCTCACCCTCCTCACATTCAGGGCGCGCAACTTCCGGGTCCCCGAGCCCGCTATGCAGGAAGACCAGAAATCCGAATAGCCTCGCGGCCCAACTTTCATGAGCGGCCAACCCTCGCGAAACAGGGAAGGGAACACGTATGAAGATCGCCGGAATTCTTCTCATCATTGCCGGAGTCGCAGCCATCCTCTACGGAGGGTTTTCTTACACAAGCCACAAAAATGCGGTCGACATGGGGCCAATTCAAGTCAAGGTCGCAGAGCACCACTCCGTCCCCATTTCCCCCATTCTCGGCATTGCCGGCATCCTGGGGGGCGGCGCATTGCTCTATTTCTCAACCAGAAAAAGCCAATAGCTCAGTGTTTCCATGCGTATGGCCTTGGCCCGCGTACTGCAAATCAAAAAGTTCTCCAAGTCCGAGAGCCGCCTGAATTTCCGCAGCTTACGCAAAACCGAAAGTGAATCGCCATGGAATCTCACGGCAGGTCCGGGTATACTGCTGCCAGGGCAGCGCGCACACCAGTGCGCCACCCGCCCCAAGTGAGGTGCGTCTTCCGCAGGGACCACGGTTCACTTACGCTCGAAGTTCCGCCGTCGGAGACTTCCCGCTGGCGCGCTGTAGCCCGCGTGCTCCGAAGTCCCCTCGATGCCCTGAGCTGTGCCATCCTTCCCGGTACCTGCCTCCTCTGCGGCTCGCCTCAGCCGCAACTCTCTTCTGTGCCAATCTGTTCTGCCTGCTGGATGGAAGTTTCCGCCCTTGAGGGACCCCTCTGCTTCCGCTGTGGAGACATCCTCGCCGCGCCCGCTTCCGCCCCGCCAGGCTCCCCACCTGAACAGATCCTCTGCCGCGCCTGCCGCCTCGCTCCTCCGCTCTTCCAGCGCGCCGTCGCCTTCGGCCCCTATACCGGCCGCATGCGCGACGCCATCCACTCCTTCAAGTACGACCTCGTCCGCCCCGCTGCCGGTCCTCTCGGCCGCCGCCTCGCCGCCGCTGTCGAGCGCCTCGCCGCGCAGGCTCCGCCCGGTCTTTTTGAGCGGATGCTCGTCGTCCCAGTCCCCCTGCATCGCGCCCGCTACGCACGGCGCGGCTTCAACCAGGCCCGCCTCCTCGCAGCCCACGCCATCACAGAGCTCCGCCGCGCCCATCCCGGCTGGCAACTTACTCTCGCCCCCGGAACCCTCCTGCGCCATCGCGCCACCCTCAGCCAGGCCGGCCTCACCCCGCGCCAGCGCCGCGTCAACCTCCGCGGTGCCTTCCGCGTCTCCAGCACCGCCGCCGCCCTGCTTGAAGGCCGCTCAGTCCTCCTCGTGGATGACATCCTAACCACCGGAGCCACCGCCCGCGCCGCAGCCAGCGCGCTACTTCAGGCTGGAGCCAGCACCGTCTGGGTGGCCACCCTCGCCCGCGCCGGCCGCCACGCCCCAGACCACCACATCCCGGCCACTGAGCGTTTCTCTGACATCAACACCCTGCGCCAAATGCCCGGCGCCTATCCCCTCACGCAGTTCCTGCCCTTTTCACCCCAAGAGCAAGGCATCTACCCGCCACCGCACCAACCATCTTCTTTTCGAGAGGACGAAGGATGTCGCTGGGAAAAGCCATGATGCATGCACGCAAACAGAAAGCCGCCGCCCGAATCGCGGTCCTCGCCGTCGAGCAACCGGCCGCGCACACCGCCCACATCCTGCAGATGCCCGTGCTCGTGCTTAACGCCTCTTACGAGCCCATCAACATCTGCGGCGCGCGACGCGCCCTCGTCCTCGTCCTCAAGGGCATCGCCCGCACTGAGGAGGAGCACGGACTCATGCTCCACGCCCAGCGCAGTCGTGTCCCCATGCCTTCCGTCATCCGCTTATTGGAGTACCGCCGCATCCCCCACCAGACCCGCGCCCTCTCGCGCAAAAACATCCTCCTCCGCGACCGCAACACCTGCCAGTACTGCGGCACCGTCCTGCCCTCCGGCGAGCTCACCCTGGACCACGTCATCCCCCGCTCCCGCGGCGGCAACTCCACCTGGGAAAACCTCGTCGCCTGCTGCCACGCCTGCAACCGCCGCAAGGGCAACCGCCTGCTCCACGAAATCGACGACATGATCCTGCTCCGCGAGCCCCGCCCCTTCTCGCTCCACACCAGCCGCCAGATCATGCGCATGCTGGGCCACGGCGACGACCGCTGGCGCAAATACCTCTTCTATTAAGTAGTCGGCTTCTCGGCGCGCTTCCGCACAATCTCCACCG
>Ga0307375_10001753_pt1 | contig 23182 bp, 19 predicted proteins | sample TR1MG_FD_202531 | JGI IMG/M metagenome (GOLD analysis project Ga0307375, IMG submission 202531) | Soil microbial communities from Risofladan, Vaasa, Finland - TR-1 | ecosystem: Environmental > Terrestrial > Soil > Coastal area > Acid sulfate soil | place: Finland: Risofladan, Vaasa | collected...
CCGGACGCTGGCACCACCCTCACAGCCACCACGCTTCCCGCAGGCTGGACCAGCGGTAGCGGGGCGCCAACCGGCACGCCTGCCTATGGCACGGGCTACTACGACACGGCGGCTGACCAAGGCTGGACGTATCAGCAGGGTTGCCTGAACCAAGCCGCACAGTCATTCGCAGACGCACTGGAAGCGCAGATCGACAACGCGGCGAAACTTCTCTCGCTGGGACTGTGACAAAAACCGCCTATATAACTGGGGCGAAATGTCATATCTTACGCACAGCACCCTTTACCCCATCATGAGAGACGCCATGGATCTGACACCACCGACCACGTCGCCTGTTCCAAGCACGTTCTCAGTGCGTACCATCATTGAAGGTATTGCCGTTGCCGGGATCATCTGGATGGCCACCTCAGTCAACAACCAGAACCTCGCCATCGCCCGGCTGCAGGTTCAACTCACCGAAGTCCAGGCTACCCTGATCGATGTCCCCTCCCTGACCAAGAGCGTCGCCCAGATCGAGGTTGGTGGCGCAGAGCGCAACCGCCGGATTGCCGCGCTTGAGCAGGCTTTTGCTGCGGCGAGGGTAAGAGAATGATGGCCCTCCGCGAGCGTATAGAAGCGCACCTTGTGTCTGACTGGCGTGAAGCCCGCAGGTGGGCTTCGGTATGGATCGCTGGTAGCGCAGCCACCCTGTTCGGCGCGGTGGGCGCGGCGCTGGCCCTGAGCTCGTCTGCAGCCCAGTGGGCGAGCGTGCTGCCGCCGTGGGCCGTATTCCTGATCGCTTCGGCGATCTTCCTGAGCGTGATCGTGGGTCGCCTCTACAGCCAGAACAAACTGAAGAACACGCCCAAAAACTACGGGTGATCCCGATGGCATCGAATAAAGTCAAAGGCGGGTTGGGTGCGGGTGTTCTGGCGCTGGCCATTGCCGGCACGCTGATCGGCAAGTACGAGCCGGCGGCGAACGTGCATAAGCCCTACTGGGACCCCTACGGTCGCGTATGGACCGTCTGCGACGGGCACACCGGGCGCGTCGACCCGAAGCGCATCTATACCACTGCGGAGTGCACGGCGTTCCGTGATCAGGACATCGCCACTGCCCGGGCGGCGGTCAACCGCTGCCTGCCGATGCCCAAGCTGCCTCAGATCGAGGGTGCGGCGATCGACGCCACCTACAACCTCGGCCCGCAGGTCGTGTGCGGATCCACCCTGCAGCGGTACGCCTTGCAGAACAACTGGCCGGCGGTCTGCGCTGAGTTCAGCCGCTGGGATCATGGCGGTGGCCGGGTGCTGCCCGGACTGACCCGCCGGCGCACGGACGACCGCGCTGTGTGCGAAGGCACCGCCGTATCTGACCTATGGGCGCAGAAGTAGCCACGGACCACCGAGCCGAACTGATTCGCCTACTGCGAGAGCGTGATCTTTCGCTGGGTGGCGACGGAGTCGTCTACGATGAGTCCGCGGTCGAGGCTATCTACATAGCCCCGGGGACCTACGTCGGGTTCTGCGGCGACAACTATGCTGTTGTAATTGACCCCGAACAGAAGCACTATACGCGTGACGTCGTGCGTGCGCTGGGCGTGCGGCTGCAAATGATAAGCCCCATACGCGCTGCAGTGCACCACAGGAATGTCGCGTCGATCATCGCTAACCGGCGCCTCGGGGCAGAATGGATCGGGGTCGATGACCAAGGCTACCATCACTACCTGCTGACCAGAGAAGGGTTTCGCTATGGGAAAACAATCTGCTCCGCAGCCGCCGAACCTGCAGCCGATCAGTGACGCGCAGGTCCAGATCGCCGCTGAAAATCAGAAGACAGCGCAACAGTATCTCGGGCTGAGCCAGCAGCAGTTCGAGTTCATGAAAACGAACGCGGCGCAGGAGATGACCTTCGCCCAGTCGCAGGCCGACCGCAGCTTCGGCCTGCAGCAGAGCGCGCTCGACACCCAGAACCAGATCGCTGCGGCGGCGACCAAGGTCAGTGACCAGCAGCAGGCGACGATGGCCGAAGCCCAGAAATGGGCGGAGCAGGACCGTGCCCGGTATCAGTCCCAGTACCAGCCGGTGCAGGACCAGATGCTCAAGTACGCGCAGGATTACGCGTCGCAGGCGCGTCAGGACACGAACGCGTCGCAGGCGCTGGCCGACACCAATTCGCAGTTCGCGCAGGCGCAGGCGAACGCGCGGCAGCATTTGCAGGGCCTCGGCGTGGATCCCTCGCAGGTCGAGAGCTCATCCATGTTGAATCAGATGGGTGTCCAGAACGCCGGCAATGCGGCGATGAACGCCAACAACGCGCGGATCCAGACCCAGATGCAGGGCCAGTCCCTGCTTGGCAACGCCGCGAACATGGGCGCCGGCCTGCCGGCATCCACCTCGGCTTACATGACCGGCGGCACCAACGCGGGTGCCGGCGCCGTGGGTGCAGCTTCGGCGGGTCAGCAGGGCCAGCTGAACGCCATGGGCCAGTCGATCAACTATGGCGGCTCGGGCCTGAGTGCCCTGACCAACTCGCTGTCGGCCTACGGCAACGCCACCGGCACGCCGATGCAGTACGCCGGCCTGAGCAACAATCTCAGCAACAGCGCCATGTCCGGGTATTCCTCGGCGGCGAACACCCAGATGAACCAGTTCAGCGCCGGCCTGCAGGCGTCAAACGCGAACAACGCCACCACCTCGGGCGAGATCAGCAACGTGATGGGCATCGCCAGCATGGCCATGATGGCGGGCGGTGGTGCTGTGCCGATGGCCGCGGCCGGCCCGGTGCAGCCCAACAACGACATGCCGGCGATCGATCCGACGATGCCGCAGATGGCGCTCGACATGAGCTCGGCGCCACAGGTGAGTGTGAACGACCTGCATCAGGATCCACAGGGGATCAAGAACGTCGACGCCGTGAGTTTCCGCGACATCATGAAGAGGCGTCTCGCGAACGCGGCAACCGTCAGCAACTCGATCCACGCGCCGAACTACGACACCGGCACCGGGCCGCCGACGATCTACGCGCCCGTGCAGATGCCCGGCCCCACGGACATCAATGCGGCGTCCGGCGGCATGCCGATCCCGCCCAACGGCCGGCCACAGCCGCGCACGGGTATGGCAGTCCCGATGAATCAGTCCGTCGACAAGGTTCATGCGATGCTCACGCCCGGGGAATATGTGATCCCGGCCGACGTGGTGCACAGCAAGGGGCTGGAGTTCTTCGACAATATCGTCAAAAAGTACCACCGCCCGGGAGCGTGACATGGCAGGTAACCCCGTCGCCATTGACTTCGGCAACATCAAGCAGGCTGCCGATCTAGGCGCAGAGCTCCACACTGCCATCGGCCAGCGCATCTATCAGGCGCGGCTGGCGGATCTGGACCAGCAGGCCAACTCGGGCAAGGTCACCCTGCCAGATGGTACGACGGCCGACGCCAACAGCGCCGCCGGCCAGCAGGCGCTGACCGCCGCGCGCATCGACGCCTACAAGAAAGCCTCGTGGTGGGGCGTGGGCCATTCACAGAACCCGGATGGCGACCAGTCTCTCAACAACATGCTGCAGGGCGATCGCACGGAGCAGGGCGCGCAGCAGGGCTCGCGCGGTGCATTGAATGTCGCCAACGCGCCGCAGGTTGCCGATCCCATGGTCGGCAATGGCGCGACCAAGGCTGACCCGAACGCGGTCGCCGCCGGCTACCGGCAGCAGGCGATCGGCGGCGCGCTCGCCGGCCAGTTCCAGCAGTCGAACGCCAACAATGAAATGGCTTCGACCGTCCAGAACACGGCAGCCTCGCAGCCAATTCAGGTGAACAGCCCGCAGTTCCAGAACATGGACGCCGGCCAGCGCATGCAGGACCAGCAGACGGGTGTCATGGGCGCGACGGCGAGTGCCGGCGCCCAGTACGGCGACGCCCAGCGCGTGAGCTCGGGCACGCAGGCTTACCTGAACTCCACCTCGGGCCTGCTCGCCACGACTGCCGGCAAGATGTCCCAGCAGATCGGCTCGGGCGACATGGTCGGCGCGACCGGCTCGCTGAACGCGATGGCCAGCCTGAATCCCGGGCTGCTGCCGCAGGGCGCTGATCCACATATCCCATTCCAGTACGACCCCGCGAACCACGCGTTCGTGGTGCGTGCCCCGAACAACCAACCCGTGCTGGGACCGGATGGGAAAGCCCAGATGCTGCCAGTCGACGCCGTTGCCCAGAGCGCGCCGTTCCTCGCCCAGAGCCCTGACAAGATCCCCGGGATCCTGATGGGTCTGCACGGCCAGCGGATTCAGGCCATGCTGCAGGCACAGGCGAAGGGTGCGGATGCCCAGCGTCAGGTGTACTCGGCAAACCCACAGTCGGGCATGGGCTTCATGCTGCGTGCTTTCGACGAAGCCAGCGCGGGCGGCGGTGCCGGTACTGGCGGAGCGGGCGGCGGGCTGGCCAAGCAGCTCAGCTCCATGGGCATCGCGGTCACAAACAAGCAGGGCGGTGGTTCCAGCTCAATGAACGGCAGTGGCCAGTTGGTCACGCAGATTGTTTACCGGAATGGCCAGTCCGGCACGCTGGTGACCACGCCCGCGAAGGCCAACCCAGACGGAACGATGTCGCCTACCACTACCCAGTTCCTCGACAACAACGGCAAGGTGATCTCGGGAGTCATCCCCGGCACCACCACGGCGGCGCAGTCGGCCAGCGGTAATCTGGGCAGCCTGCTCGACACGATGATGAAGTACAAGGACATCGGATCGAACAAGATCGACGGGATCACGGCTGAACAGGTTCAGGGCATCAATGGCGTGGGCAACATCAACATGGGCCTGCCCTTCGGCAGCCCGCAGACCTCGGCGCTTCCCTCGGGGCAGGGCGGAGGTCAGGCCAGCGCGCCCGGTGATCCATCGACCGGCACCATAAAGGATGTGTCCGACTCGCTGCAGTTCAGCCCGAAGAGCGCATCGCAGTATTCGCTGCTGACCAAGAACTGGGTGGGTACGCCCTACGAGATGCCGACCAGTCTGCCGGGCATCGCCCTGCACATGGAAAGTGGTGACACTGATGTCCCCACGCGCCAGTTGAAGAATGGCGTGAGCGTGACTGGCGCTGCCCAGCTGACGCCTGAGACGGCGAAGCCCTACTTCGACCAGCTGAAGGCCGCGAACCTGCTGCCCGGGCACATCACGTCGCTGACGCAGGCGCTCAACGACCCGGCCACGAACCGCGTCATCGGTGCGGCGGTGCTGCAGGACAACTATGGCGCGTTCGCCAAGCTGGGCATGACGCCCGCGAATACCGTCACGGCGACGCTCGCGGCGTACAACATGGGCAAGGCAGCCGCAGTGGCATGGGTGCATGGTCTGCCGTACCGCACGCAGGGTGGCAAGCTGTGGAAACCCAGCGGCCCGATGGATCCGAATGGGCTGCCACCGGAGACGCAGAAGTACATCCAGCAGGGCAAGAATCTGCTCGCTGCGCGCCTGAGCGGACCGGGTGCAGGGCAGGGCGCTACACCGCCAGCCCCCAGCGATCCCGCGGCCAGCACGGCAGCGAACGCAACTGCCGCTGCCACCGCTGCGCCAAACCCGAACTTGGCACTCCCCGGGATGGGCGCTACGAACTGGACCATGCCGCCGCCGGTGCAGGCTGCCACCGCCACGAATTAAGAAGGAATTTCCATGGGCGTTCTAACCACTGCTGCTCTCGCTGGTCAGCCGGCACCCCCGGCAGCAGCGTCGGGTGGACCGTCTGCGGACGACATCATCAATGCGTCCCTCGGCGGGAACAGGCAGGCACCGGCAGCCCCTGCCGCGCAGGCGCCGGCACCGAATGGCGCTCCCGTGTGGCGTGATCCCTCGACGGGTGACTTCTTCGCTGGCGGCCAGAAGATTCTGGCGGGCGACACGGCTGGTCTGCGCAACTTGATCACCGGCATAGCGAAGAACGCGGTGCCCGACTCGCAGGCGCCATCGTCCACATGGCAGCCGATCGACCCGGGCACGCTGCCTGCTGCACTGCAGTATTACCAGCAGAACCAGAGCGCCCCCATGTGGCGCGATGCCGAGGCTGCCACCGGCAAGCTGGTGAACAAGCTGCCGGTGATCGGGCAGGACATGCTTGCCGGCGCGGCCAACGTCGAGGCGAAGCTGCACAACACATTCACGAACCCCGACACCGATGCCATGAGCGGGCAGAAGTTCGCGCAGGGTACGGCGATCCCGACGGACATCGGCAGCCAGTGGGCGGCGAAGAACCCGGCTAAGCCGTGGCATATCGCCGACGCGCTCGCGTCGAAAGCTGACCCTGAGAACCTGACGCCGCAGCAGCGCGCATCGCTTGGCCCAGACGCTTCGACGTTCTCCAAGGTGGAGAACATGGGTGCCCAGCTGGCTCCGTTCCTCGTAGGCGGCGTGCTGGCGACGGCGGCCGGCAGCCCCGAGGCGGCGCTGGGCCTGTTCGACAGCCCGCTCGCGCTGGCGATCGGTGGCACTGCCGGTACGGCGATCGGTGGCACCACGGCGGCGGCCGGCGCGGCGATGTTCGCCGAGGGTGGCCACGATCAGGCGACCCAGATCGCGAAGGAGGGTCTGGACCAGCTGTCGGACTCCCAGCTGAATCAGCTCCCGACGGTGCAGGGCGTGCTGCAGGCGCACCCGGGGATGTCCACTGGGCAGGCGCGGCAGCTGCTGATCACCGAGGCCGGCATGTCCGGCACGAACATCGGACTGGCCATCGGTGCCCTCACCGAGGGCGTCGCGTTCAAGTTCCTGCCCAAGGTGTTCGTGGGCAAGATGGCCGACGCCGGCTTCAACATCCCCGGTGCCGCGGTCAAGGGCATCACCGGCCGGCTGCTGCGCGGCGGTGAGGCGGCGGTGAGCAACGAGGCCCTGATGCAGGGCCAGCAGGCCGCGACCGGCATCGCCGCGAAAAACATCACTGGCGTGGGCGACACCAGCCTTAGCGCCAACATCGACAAGGATCCCGGCGACGCCGCGGCGAACCTCGCGATCGGCTTCGGCATGGGCTCGCTCAAGCCGGCCCACGGCGATATGGCGCCGGCCCAAGTCACCGACAAGGGTATGGCGGACGCACTGGCGAACCCGAAGGCCGTCGACCCGGCGCAGCAGGACGGTGACGCGGCGGCGCATGCCGCGGCGATGGCTCAGGCTGGCCTGACCACCCACCCGGATGACGTGCCCAAGCCGCTCACCCCCGAGGACATTCAGGCTGCGGCAACCAACACCCCGCCGGGTGCGCCGGCGGCTGCCGGCGCGCCGCTGGACGCCACCACCATCCAGACTGCCTCGCAGACCCCGGCACCGCAGCAGGGTCCCGGCGGTAGCCCGGTTCCCCCGGCGCCGACAACCGTCCAGTCGCTGGAAGCAGCGATCCAGATGGCGAAGCAGGAACAGGCGAAGCACGGCACCGGCAGTATCGTGCACCGGCAGTTCACGCAGGGCATCGAGCGTCTGGAGACCCAGCTGGCCCAGCTGAAGTCCCAGCCAGCGCCGGACGCCGCGACAGCACCTGCAGCACCTGCACCCGTGGTGGATCCGAACGCGCCACGCGAGCCCGGGATGGCGCCGGCGCCGATCCCTGCGGCTCCCGGTGAGATCTCTCCAGAGCAGGCGGCAGCGCAGGCCAAGACCGAAGCTGCCCGCGGCACACCGATCCCTGATCAGGCCGCGCCAGTTGCCGCGCCGGTGCCCACCCCTGAGGCTACCCCTGAGGCTACCCCTGAGGCTGCCCCGGCAGCACCGGCACCAGTCGATGCTGCGCCGAAGACCGCAGATGTCGGCGACGTCGCGAACACGGTGCCCGAGCCGAAGCAGGACATCGCCGCCCAGCTAGCCGCCGTCAAGGCTGGCGAGAAGCGGGCGGTCTGGATCCCGGCCAACCAGCGCGAAGGTGAGGGTACGCCTGCCGTGAAGGGGCTGCGCCGTATAGTCAAGCCCGAGGGAACGCTGTACACGAAGGATCCCGCGCTGGCCAAGGCAGCGAAGGATACGCCGGTCCTCGACGAAAAGTTTCTCGCCGATGCGCTGGGCATGGCAAAATCCAAGGCGGAAGTCGCGGCGCATGCGCAGGCGACTGCTCAGGAACCCGTCGGGCTCCGCGTGAAACGTGGCGCCAATGTCATCCACGAAGAAGCCACCACGCCCGACATGGTCGATGAGCGGCGCAAGGCGCTGCAGAAACTGCATCGCGGTGCGAAGGTCACGGTGCACTCGGCGCAGGAGATCATCGCCGAACGCTTCGCGAAGGTCGCCGCCGAGAAGGCAGCTGCTGCAGGCAAACCCGCAGAGGCGCCCGACACTGCGCCGGCCGCAGCACCTGTCGTGGAAGATACCCCTGCGTCGAAGACCGCGGCGCCGGCGGCTGCACCAGTGACCAGCGAGAAGCCGAAGCTGCCGAAGGAACTCGCCGGCGCGTCGCCGCGCTACGCGTTCGGACCCAAGCAGTTCACCCTGACGTTCGTGAACGACGCCGACAAGGCGGCGTACATCGCCGCGAATGGCAGTACCCAGTCGAAGGCGGATGGCAAGTATCTGGCGTTCGCGAAGCAGGCGCTGGGCATGACGGACGATCAGGTCCGCGCCCATGGCGAGGCGATCCGCGCATATATCAAGCAACATGCCGCCGCCGCGGCACAGGGCGGCAAGATCAATATCGTCGAGAGCGCCCGGGCGCAGAAGGCCCGCGGCATGACCCCCGATGCCCACGATGGCATCCTCGACAACGTCGACAAACTTCAGCCCACCCGCACGCCGCAGGTCGGCACCGGCAAGATGATCACCGGCAACGTGGAGATCGTGGGTGATCACCCCGGCCTGCACCAGCTCGGCGGCATGCTCAGTGGCTGGCTCGACCAGTTCAAGGCCGGCGGCCACGGCCTGCTGAACGGGCTGCGGATCATGACGTTCGACGACTACGCGCGTGAGTACGGCGTGGACCGCGCCGATCTGGACGGGAGTGGTGGTTTCGTCGGCACGCGCAGGGCGGCGGATGGATCACTGCATCAGGTGCTCGCGCTGGATCTTCCCCGCGACGGGAGGATCGGTCAGTACCACGTCGAGGTGGCGGCGCACGAGCTCGGCCACGTCATCGACGACAACATGTTCGAGATGCTGCCTGATGAAGACAAGGCGCACATCGATGCGGCCTACCAGCGCTGGGTGGAGATGCAGGCCGGAAAGTCCGAGAAGCAGACCACCGCAGGCCGGAACACCCCGCTGCGCGCCGTGGAGACCTCGAAGATCAAGGACGGTGTGATCCCGAAGGATTACGCGCTGTCGCGCAGGGAGTGGATGGCCGACAACATCGCGCGCTGGTTCCTGACGGATGCCAAGCCGGTCGGCGTCATGGAGAAGTTCTTCCACAGCGTGGCGCAGGCGCTGAAGTCTCTGTGGTCCTCGCTGGCGATGAAGCAGCATCTCGAACCGGATGCCACCGTGGCGAAGTATCTGGCGGACTTCACCAACAACGCGAAGACCGCGCGGATGGTGGATCTGGCCAAGAGCCAGCCGGTCCGCATGGCTGATGCCCACTCGCTGGCGGCCGAAGTGGAGCACGACGACACCGATCCGAAGTTCGTCACCGTGGCCGATGGCGTCAAGGCCGGTCTGGGCCGCGCCGTGCGCGGTTCGATGAACGCCATGAACGATGCTGCCCACCTGTTCACCGAGCCCAAGAAGGTATGGGCGCACATCCAAGGCAGCAGGAAAGCAGCGCAGGCGCGGCGGCTGTCTCTGGCGTTCCAACCCACGATGTTCTACGCCGAGAAGGCTGAAGCCCGGGGTGAAACGACGCACCCGCTGTATCGTGCGATCGGGACGCTGCTCGACCACGCGGACAGCAATACGTCCAAGCTGCTCGCGCCGATCGATGTCCTGTACCGCCGCATCGGCAACCACAGCCCCGAGGCGCGTGCGCTGCTGCAGACGGCGATGTATGAGGGAACCACGCACGGTGTGTCGCTCGACAAGCCGTGGGATCACCCATTCAACCAGCACCTGCACTCGGATGACCCGCGGCTGGATGCCGCCGGCAAGGCGACGTGGGAGCGCGGCCGGCGGCGGTTCGAGCAGCTGAAGACGCTGGGCGTGGACAAGCTGTACACCCACCTGCGCGACTATGCGCGTGCGCTGTACGGCCACACGCTGGACGTCCACAAGCGGCTCATCGAAGAAGGTGACTTCGGCGACGAGGCGAAGCAGGATGCGCTGGCGAAGATCGAGCTGTCGCGCAAGGCGATGCTGCAGGGTGACTACTTCCCCAAGGTCCGCGACGGCCAGTTCATCGTGTCCGCGCGTACGCCCTCGGTGCTGTCGATGACCGGTGACAATGACGACCACACGTTCTCGACGAAGGAAGCAGCGGATCTGGAGCGCAGGCGGCTCAAGCAGCTGAGCCCGCACGCCGACGTGCAGGTGGCCAAGACCACCGGCGACGCCAAGACGGACGAAGACGGCAATCCTACGCCCGACAAGTTCGAGGTGCGCGTGACCATTCCGGCTGTGTGGATGCACCGGTCGGTCACCGAGTCGCGCAACGCGCGTCCGCAGATGCTGGAAGATCTGCGCGACGCATGGCACCGCGTGGGTCTGGGCAAGGAGTTCGACAAGCAGGCGGCCGAGAAGGACATGCTCGGGCCGCTGCGCCAGAAGACCGACTGGTGGAATGACCAGAAGGAGGTCCCGTCCGGGTTCCTGACGAAGATCCGCGAGCTGCAGGAAAGCAAGAAGATCACGCCGGAAGCAGCCGAGGCGCTGCGCGACATGTACCTGCACTCGACCGTGGAAAACTCTTTCATGAAGTCGCAGATGCGCGACCGCAACGTGCTGGGCGCGAGCAAGGACATGCTCACTGGCATGGCGCAGCGCATGACCCAGAACGCGTTCTATGTGTCCCGTCTCGAAGCGAAGTCCGAGCTCGACAAGGGCTGGGCGAAGCTGCTGAAGGCGGCGCAGTCGGATTTGAACGATGGGCACGTGCACGCGGTGACCAACGCGAACGAGTTCTACCACCTGATGCAGACGCGCGCCGAAGCGAACCGGGACAGCGTCTGGAACAGCGTGGGTGGTGTGCTGTCAGACCTCACCACGATCCAGACGATGGGCATGTCGCCGGCCTACATCGCCATGCAGATCCCGCAGCCGTGGCTGACCACGCACCCGCTGATGGCGGGGCGCATGGGTTACGCCGCAGCCGGCAAGCACCTCGCCAGCGCCTACGATGGCGTGACGAAATACTACGCCAGCCGCGGTGCGAAGGAGTTCGTCGCTGGCCTGCGCAAGGCCGCCGGCGCCAGCAGCGTGTACGATCCGGAGCTGGAGAACATCGACACGATGATCAAGCGCGTGGCGAAGACGCCGGAAGAAGCGACGGCGCTGCGCGAGTGGGCGTCCAGTGGCAAACTCGACTTCAACTGGAACAACAATCTGCGCGATGCATCGAGCGGGTCGAACACACTGAACAACCTGCAGCGGATGTCGCTGTCCTTCGCTTCGCAGATCGAAGCCCTCAACCGCGTGGTGTCCGCGATCGCAGCCTACCGCGGCGGCCGGGCCGAGCTCGGAATGTCCCACGAGGAGGCGCTGCAGTACGGCGGTGACATCGCCGACATGTCGCAGGGCAACTACCGGCAGACGAACAAGTCGGCGTTCCTGCGCGGGTTCAGCGGCAAGACGGTCGGCAAGTTCAAGATGTGGACGCTGACCATGTACCACCTGTTCCACACGCAGGTCCTGCGGGCGATCCACAACGCGAACCCGGGTGACCGCGAGCAGGCGATCAAGACGCTCGCCTACATGACGGCGCACCATGCGGCGTTCGCAGGGCTCAAGGGTCTTGGGCCGATGTATGCCACGGCGCAGCTGATGCTCTGGGGCCTGCAGCACGCCGGCGTGATGAGCGGTTCGGTGCCCAACTCGCAGAACAACTACAAGGATCCGTCGGTGCTGATCCACGACATGTGGCGCAGCGTGGGCAAGGACTTCGTCGGCGAGCAGAACGCTGAGCGGTTTGCCCGCGACATCGAGCACGGCCCGCTGACCGAGCTGGGACTGGACATGTCCGAGAAAAGCGGCATCCCGAAGCTGATCTCGGGCGACTACGCGAACTGGAAGCACACCGACCCAACGTCGCTGAACCTGATGAAGTACGTCATGGCGCAGCTTGGACCGGTGGCCACCGGGCCGATGAACATCTTGGGCAAGATCGGCGACGGGAACATCACCGGTGCCGTGGCGCAGGCGTCGCCGGCGCTGCTGCGGGATGCCTACAAGGCGTACGAACTCGACAGCAAGAACTCACCGTCAGGGATGAAGTCGATCTTCGCCGCCGGCGAGAACGCCACGCCATGGAGCACCGCCATGATGGCGCTGGGCCTGCCCAGCTCGCAGGTGACGGAGGCGTACGAGAAGCGCGAGCGCGTGGCCTCGACCGGTGACCAGCTGACCGCGGCGCGCACCCGGCTGCTGCAGGCGTACACGGACAACCCGGACGACGCCGAGGTGCAGAAGCGGATTGCGCGGTTCAACGATTCGGTCGACCAGCCGTTCCAGATCAGCAACGCATCGCTGCAGCGGGCACTCCACCCACGCGTCAGCCGCGGTCGCGCGGCGCTGCAGGCAGAGGAATGAAAAAGGGGACTGCCTCACGGCAGTCCCCACCCCTCAGACCCTGACCTCGCACAATCAGGGACTCTTTCCGCAGCTCGCTACTGCGTAGAGAGACGTTGCACACCGGTATCCGGTGCTGGAAGTTTGACAGCTCCTACCTGACCGAGAACGTACGCGGTGAACTCCACGCCGCGCGACCGCATCGAATTGGGTTGGCCTGCCATGAAAGTCAGGTTGGTCAGCTTGTTGACGTGCGGCTGCAGCACGCCCTTCGTGATGGCCTCGTAAGCCGCCGTCCAGTTGAAGTTGTGCTCCTTCGCATGCTCCTTCAGTCTCGACATCGGGATCATTACACGCTCAGCCGTGAACTTGCCGTGGTGACTCGTTCCGCGGATCTCGCCGTAGAACTGCGTGCCGCCGCCGGCGTACACCATCGCGTTGCCCGTGTCGCCGCCGAAGATCGTGAGATCGCGCAGGTGCTGCATCAGGTAGTGCGCCACCAGCTGATCCGGCGCCACGCGCTGCTCCTTCGCCATGTCGGCCTGCGCGGTCCACTGCGATTCTAGCGTGTCGCGGACGACTTTCACGTCGAATGCCAGCCCGAGGATCTTGCCCAGTTCCGCGCCCAGCTCCGCTACCGCGCAGAGTGCACTGCGGAAGCGATCCGCACTGCCGGCTGCCATGCGCAGATCCCAGCCAGCGATGCGATTCTGCACCGCAAGCCGCCACTTATCACTGGGCCGGGACATCAGCAGTTCAACAACCTTCGGGCCGATGAAGCCGTAGTTGTGGCGCAGCTGGTTCAGCGTCACCTTCGCAAGCGACAGCGCCGCGGGATCCACGCGCATCGGGCTCAGGCGCATCTCGAACACGCGCGCGGCTTCAGCGTCCGCATCGGGCCGGTACTGCAGCAGCTTGTCGTGCACGCTGTTGTTGGACGTGGCGATCAGCGGCAGGCACCAGCGGTTGGTGTTAGCCTGCAGCTTCGCATCCGAGGTCATGCGGTGGCGTTCACGCCCTTGTGTCAGCGTATACACGAAATCCGAAAGCTGCTTGCCCTCGACGTTGGTGAACTCATCGATGATGAAGGGCAGGTTGCCGGTCGCCGCCGCCAGCCGGAAGATCGAGTTGTGCGTGTCCTTCGCATCCCGGCGCAGCGCCGTGGGGTCACCCCAGATCGAACTGGCCGCTTCGCACAGGGTTGTCTTGCCCACGCCAGATTCTGGAGAAAAGGCGTTGAGCATCACGCCGTCTACACCTGTGAAGGCTAACAATGGCGCTCCCAAGGCCAGCGCGAGCAGCGCCTGTCGCTCACCACCACCCGAGAGGGCGACGTTGAAGCCCTGAAGCCAAGAGGCGTAATCGCCTTTCACATGGTACGGCTCGATGGCATCCACCGTGCCGGACGCGCGAATCGATTCCGGCGCCTTGCCGGCGGCGTAGATCGTCGTGCCGAGAACGAACTCCTCATGGGAGTCCGTCCAGCCACAGCGCGACGCAATCTGCCCAGAACGGCGCAGCTTCTGCAACTGCGCGAGGAAATCAGTCATGACGATGTCCCTGAATATGTTGACGTGCTCACTGCGCATGCGGATGTTGGCCACGGCCAGCGCACGCGCACAGGCTTTCGTGTCGGTCTGCTCAGCCGCGCCGAGCTCGACCGTGATGGGGCCATCCTCGAAACGGTCGAAGGTCACCAGCGCGTACGACCCGCGCCCCATCCGGTCAGCGAGGAGTTCAATATGCGTTATTGGGAAGCCACCGATCGGCAAGAGTTTCCAGATGGGCTTGCCGTCCGCATTCTCACCGTCCTTCTTGACGACGTGCGGAATCCCGCCACGGATCTCAAGGCTGCCCAGCTTCCCGTCGGTGACGCTCACCCGGCTCTCGCCCGGGGTGACGATCAGGGCGCCGTGCTTGACCGCCCCGGACGTGCTCAGAGGGACGGGGACGGGCACAGGAGCCACTGGCTGGGCGACGGCTGCCGTGGGCCTGCCCAGCTGCACTGGTGAGGCCACACGGCCCGCATGGGGGCAGGTATGACACTGCGCCATCCCGAGCTGCTTGAACTTGGCACATGTCGCCGGCTGGTATCCCTGATCAAGCGTCTGCGTCCACTTCCGGCCGAACTCCTCCATCTCGAACGCGTGATGGCCGCTGCTCAGTGCCAGCGCAACCCGTTCCTTGCCGATGGGCGTCTCGCTGGAAGCTGCGACAACGTCCAGCGCGGCTTTCCACAGCGGCTCAGGTACGCCCGCGCCGTGGGTGCCCAGCATGGTGTTGAACCCCGGGCAGTCCATCAGCACGCCGCGCAGGCTGTAGGGCGGATGCTCCGTGCCTGCCAGCAGCGCATTGTTGTCGCTCAGGCCGGGGGCACGCGTCATGGACGGTTGGTGCGCCGCGTCAGGATACGGCGCTAGGGCGCGCGCCAGCACGACCGGGCTGCTCGGCACGCCTTGGACCAGCACGCGCACCGGTGCCGTGGTTCCGTGCTTGTGATTCAGCGTGCCGGGCAGGCGCAGGATCCGCGCCGCGTCCTGCGTGACCGTGGTATCCAGATGCACGCCCACCTTCGCGAACGCGCCGGCCAGCCGGGACGACAGGCGCAGCCACTGCGTGATCGGCAGGTCGGCATCGAACGGCCAGTAGACGTGAACCCCATAGCCAGAGTTGACGATGGTCGGCCGCGGCAGGCCGATGGTGTCGTTGCCTGCCAGCAGCGCCGTGAGGCCGTCGCGCTGGGTGGCGTAGCTCTTGCCCGCGCCGCAGTCGACGTCGACGCGCAGGCAGCGGTGTAGCTTGGCCAGATGGGCACGGCGGTAGACCACGCCGTCAGTGTCTTCCGAGTAGGCAGCGACGCCGAAGTAGACGTCCGCCGAACGGCCCATGCCCCACTGGGTCAGGCTGAGCAGTTCATCATTGTTGCCGGCCGGGACGGACTTCTGCCATACCTTGCCGTCGGGAAAAACGAATGTGGTGAACCAGTGCCCAGTGCTGGGCAGTACATGTGCGAGAAATGTTGAAGGTTCCATAAGCCCCTGTCCGCCAAGAAGCAGAGGGGTCTGGTGCGAATCCAGACCCCACCATCGGGTTGCTTACTGGCCGAGCAGGCTGTCGACCTCGCTGAGCAGGACGGACGATGCGGCGGGCGCCGGCGGTGGCGTGCTCGGCACACTCACCGGGCCAGCGTACTGCGGCGGCAGCGGCGGCAGTGAGGCGTGCGTCGTGGGAGCCTGCTGCAGCGGTGCCTGCTGGACGGGCGCCGGCGGCGGCGCCTGCTGCAACGGAGCCTGCTGCAACGGAGCCTGCTGCAACGGAGCCTGCTGCAACGGAGCCTGCTGGACGGGTGCCGGCGGTGGCGCCTGCTGCAGCACGGTCTGCTGCAGCACGGGCTCAGGCGCCGGCGCCGGCGCCGAGGCGGCAGGCGGCGTGGCAGCCGTCGCGCCCAGCACGTTCTTCACCTGCGCACCTTCGCGGGCATCTTTCACCACCGCGGCTTCGGCATCGGTCAGCGCCCGCGCCACTTGGAACAGCAGCTTCGGGAACGCCTCGGTCGAGTCGAACAGCATGCGGATCACCACCCCGTAGTACGGGATGCCCATGTCATTCAGCGACCGCGCGAAGTCAGCCAGCGAACCCAGCGACGCCGGCGGTACGCGCAGCAGCATCGGGCCGCCATACAGCTCATTCTTCAGGTCCGACGCCGGGACGATCGCCAGCTTGCGCACGTCCTGACACGCCTTGCCCTTGCCGCCGTTGTCCGACACGCGCGAACCGAACGCGTTCATCGGGCAGATGCCGCAGGCCAGCGAGATCGGCGCTGCCACGTTCGGGTGCACACCGTCTTCGCTACTGCAGTCCGGCTGCTGGTCAGAACCCTCAACGTAGGCCGTACGATAGAACGTCTTGCTGAAGTGCGCGTTGGCGCTCAGCAGTACCACGTCCATGTAGGGCGCGGCGTACTTCATGCCCTGCACCTCGACCACCAGCGGCGTCTCGTTGCCGCCGTGCTTGATCTTGAAGCACTTGCCCTTGATGGACACGACGGCGTAGCCGCCGGAAAGGCCCTCGGTGAGGGACGTGTTGGCCGCGACCTGCCCAGCGAAAAGGTTGGACAGCGCGAAGCCCTGCGGTAGTGCGATCTGTTGGCTCATGACACCCTCACTTGCGGAAATTGACGGAAACGAGCGCCGAACGGTCGACACCGGGCGGCAGGCAATTTGTCTCATCGACGTACGCCTCGACGACCGTCTTGGCAACGCGACGCTCGAACATGTCGAGCCGGTTGTGCTGCTGCGCCCACTCGGTGAACACTACAGGGTCGGTCAGCTTGAACGACGTGAGGGTGTTAATGTACATCGTCCCCTCGTCGGTGCGAATCGATTTCTCGCCTCGCGCCTGCATCTGCTGCAGTGCAATGGCTTCCAGCTGCTCCATCGCCTTGTTAAAAAGAACGAGCTCACCTGCGTGGCGTTCTTTGATTTCTTTCACTTTATCGCGCAGCTTGCGATACCGGTCGATGAGATCGACCGAGCTGATTTCGTCTGCCATGGTGTCCTCCTACAATTCTTCAGCGAGTATCTGCTGCTCGAACAATTCGAGTAGCAGGCCCTGCATCTGCGCCCGACGCCTAAGCCGATCGTAGATTTTCTCCTCCACCTTCGTCGACATCAGGTGCACGATCAGCTGTGAATATTTCTGACCGGCGCGGGTGATGCGTCCGTTGGCTTGCTCGTACAACTCCAGCGACTGCACCGGGCCATACCAGATCACGGTGCTGGCCTCGGTCAGCGTCAGCCCGTGCGCCATACAGGCCGGGTGGGCAACGATGACGTGCGGCTCGGGGGTCAGCTGGAACGCCCCGAAGATCCGCCCGCGTTCCCCTGCGGGTGTATCGCCAGAGACCTTCACGGTCGACCACCGCTTGGACAGGTGCTCATGCAGCATGTTGAGCGTGGACTTGTATGGGGTGAACACCAGCACCTTGTTCTCCGACTGCTCCACCAGTTCTTCCAGTGCCGCGAGCCGGGGATCAGCATTGAGCCGCTGCTCCTTGTGGTCCGTAGTATAAACCACACCGAGTGTAATCTGCAAGAGCTTGTTGATTTTATCTGCTTCGTTTGCTGCGGTGACTTCGCCGCGAGCGCATGACAGGGTGCAGTCCTTGGTCATCTGCTGGTACAGCTTGTGCTGCTCGGCGGTCATCGGCGCGAGCCGGTCCACGTACTGCACGGGCGGCAGATCGTAGCACTCGGCACGACTGAACCGCACGGCCGGCTGCATCATGTCGAGCACCGCCTGTGTCGAGGTTTCGCGCGGCAGCCATTTGAACGAGGTGACCTTGTACATCATCATCTCGCGGTAGCCGTTGAACGACTGCGGCACCCGGTTCGGGGTCAGCAGCTTGATCTGTCCGTACGCGTCCATCGGACCCTGCGGTGTCGGCGTGCCGGTCATGCCCAGCGCCCACGGCACCTCCTCGATCAGCGCGCGTGCGGCTTTCCAGCGGTCGGTACGCGGGGTCTTGAACGCGGTGGATTCATCGAAGCACACCATGTCGAAAGACTTTCCCTTCAACTCCTTCAGGATCACTTCGATGCCGTCGTGGTTGATGATGTAGACGTCCGCCGGTGACGCCAGCATCTTCAGCCGCTTCTCGCGCGAGCCATGCAGCAGCACCGCCTTCAGGTGCGGGAACACCAGCGCGACCTCGCGCATCCATGTCGCCTGCAGCGTGGACAGCGGCGCCACCACCAGCAGCTTCGTCATGCCGATCTTCTTGCGCAGGTAGTCGAACGCGAACAGCACGGAACGCGTTTTGCCACAGCCCAACCCGTTGAGCACGAAGCACCGCTTGTTGATCGTTATGTGCGCGGCCGTGATCATCTGCGCGTGGAACGGTGCCGTCTTGCACCAGTCATACTCATGCAGCATCGGCGACTCGATCGCATACCCGAGGTTGCGCAGCAGCTTGGTTTCTTCCAGACCATGCGGCACCACCAGTGCGCCGCTGGCCGTGGCCTGCACCGTGGGGAACAACTCGATCACGCGGGGATCATTCCCCAGCACGATGTGTTCGCGGTAGACGATAGGGTGGCTCATTGGGTGGCCGACGCCAGCTTAACCCATGTGAGAAATCCTTGGAGCTCTGCTTCCGTGGTCACCGAGAACACCACGATGCCGGCGCGCTGCATTGCCGCCGTCGTTACCTGCTGGCGCTTGGTCAGCTTGGCCGGTTCATCGAAGCGTTTCACCTCCACGGCAAACGGGATGCCGGTTATGCGGTGCGCAGTTCGAATCGATCCGATGTAGTCGAGCGACGCCGCACCGAACGCCCCACCGCTAGCGCCCTGCAACCACAGGTGCACCCCGAGATCCGCGCACAGCGCCCGCAACGCATTGCGGAACCTCGTCTTGGCTTTACCCTCAGGCGTGTTGCTGCTCATCTCACCGCCTCATCATTCGTGTTGTGTGGGCAGCTGCCGACGGGGCAGTACCCACAGAGTCCGTTGGGTGTCATGGGGAACTCGTTGTTCGCCTCGGCCATCACCATCTTGGTGACCGTGGGCAGGAACTTGTTCCACAGCGCCTGTGCTTCTTCGACCTTGATCACGCGCCGGTGCGGCTTGTCGTGGTAAATGTAGAACAGCGACCCGCGCACCTCGGTGATGAAAGGCATCTCGTGGAAGATCATCAGCGCCGCCAGCTCCAGCTGGTCATCCGCCGGCCGGAACTTCCCGGTTTTCCAATCGATGTAGATCGCGATCGTCCCGATCACCAGAATGAAGTCCGACTTCCCGCGCAGCCAGCCGTTGTCCCAGTCCCTGAAATCGCACGGCTTGAAATTCGCGTCGATACACATCGGCTTCTCGATCAGGCGCAGACCCTTCTGCGCCATCAGCTTGTCCAGCACCGGCTTGATCCGGTCCAGCTTCGCCGGCAGCGGCGTACCGGACTTCAGGTATGCCTCGATCTGCTTGTGCTCGTCGTCGCCCATGGTGTTGAACTTGTTCGCGTCGCTGTGCGACTTGGCGATGCGAACGTGGTAATACTTCTTCGGGCAGTTGTCGAACATGCTCAGCGAGGAGTACGACCACGAAAACTTCTTTGCCTTGGCCATGGGAATCCTATTTCGTGTCAGCGTAGGTGGCACCGAACTTCACCTCGGCGTCGAGCGGGATGCCCGGCAGGTACGACGGCGTGACGCACATGCCCGCGTGGATCTCCTGCTCCATCGCCTTCAGGTCGCTGGTCGCGGGCACCAGCATCAGCAGTTCATCATGCACCGTCCCCACGATGTGGAATTTCTGACGCAGGCGGATCAGGCAGTCCGCAATCACTTCGCGGCCCAGCGCCTGCGTAAAGTTCTCCACCAGCTTGCCTCCATAGAGCCGCGGCGTGGACATGCCGCGCGTGGTCTTGCGGTCGAACACCCACCCACCCGTGGCGCCGTCGAAGCGTAGGTTCGGATACTGCAGCCACAAACCACCGGGGAGTTGGATGCCGCCGCCGGCGATGCGCAGCCCGGCGATCGACCCTTCACCACCTGCGGCCAGTATCCTGATCGCCTCATGCGCCTGCTTCCAGAGCGCCTTCACCTTGTGCCGCTTCGTGCGGTAGCCATCGATCGCCCGCTGGCAGAAGTCCTCGGAATCATCCGGTAGGGTCATGCCGTCACGCCGCGCCGACGAGCGCAGCATGGTGCGGAACTTCTCGTGCCCGCAGCCGTACCCGGCCGAGAGCTCTGTGACCTTGCCCACGAACCGCTCCAGCTTGTTCGCCTTCGTCACGGTGTACCCATATATCGCGCTGGCTGCGTCGCAGTACACGTCGCCACCACCCTTGAGGATGTCCAACACCTCGGTGTGGCCGGCGTTGTACATGTTGATCCGCAGCTCGATCTGCGACAGATCCGCCGAGCACAAGAGGAATCCCTTGGGCGCACGAATCGCCTTGCGGATGCCCGAGCGATTATTCAGGTTCTGCAGGTTGATCTTCTGGTCACCCGACCACCGATCGGTTTGGATCGCGCCGCAGTACGACAGGGGAAACGGCAGCAGCCCGCGCGTGGAAATGTCGTACAGGCGCTGCGACCGGCTCAGCGTGATCGACGACTTGCTGTTGAGCCGCGCCTCGATCACCGTCGCCACCAGTTCGTCCGGGTGATCCAGCAGATCCATGAACTCAGGGTTCTGCTTGTTGAACCCGTAGGCCGGCTTGCCCTTCTCGTTCTCACCCATCTCCCAGTCAATTCCGAGCATCTGCAGCAGGCGAAGCATTTCTTCGTCGCTGCGCAGATCCTTCGGGTTGATGCCGGATGAGATGGTGAGTTCTCTCGTGCGTTTTTCGCTGTCCTTGATAAGTGCCTTCAGCACGTCACCGTCGAGCTCCAGCTTCGGCTCGGTGCCGGCACGGATGGTCCAGTCGATCAGCAGCATCTCGCGTGCCGGTACGTGAGGACGCATGTGCAAGAACAGCCGGCGGCATATTTTGGTGTCCTGCATGCAGTAGTCCGCATACCGCTGCATCTCGGCCACCGTCAGGGACTCGCGGGTGCGGCCCAGCATGCTGTACACTTCCGTGCCTTTGGCCATACCCAGCAGCTGCTCGCCGAGGTTCTTCAGCGAGATCGACATGCGCATGCCATACAGGGCACGCGCCATCGACATCGTGTCCACGATCAGCTTCGGACGGATCCCGAACTTCAACGACATGATCGACATGTCGAACGCGGCGTTGTGCGAGCACACGGCTTGGTTCTGCCAGTCGAACTGTGACAGCCACAGGTGCGTCGCCGCGTGGCTGCCAGAGAACCACTGGCACGGTTGGTCATCGACCTGCACCGACACCATGATCACCTCGAAGCGAGGGTCACGGATGTACTCCTCGTATGTCAGTTTCGACAGCGAGTAGTCCGGGTCATACAGCGTCTCGAAGTCGAGCGTGATCACAGCTTTGACCTGTCGTCGGTCGCCGCCGCCATCCGTGCCGAACGCATCTGGTCCGACAGGAACAGGGCGTTGACCAGAATGTGGTCGACGTGCAGGCAGCCGGACTCCGGGTCGAGATCCTGACCGTCCATGAACGCCTTCATGTGACGGCTCAGCGAGTCAATGATTTCCGTGGCAGGCAGGCCCAGCTTCCAGTTGCCGCGGGAGTATTTGCCCATCCCGTATTCCAGCACCTCGGCTGCACCCTCCAGTGCGCGACCAGCCTCCAGCACGAGGCTCAGCTTCGGCTTGCCCACGTTGAGCCGGTCAGCGACCGGCTTGGTGGGACACTCCTTGGGCGCCATCGCCGCGCGACGGGCATCGCGGTCGCGCGCGGCCCGCCGGTTGGACCGGATGTCCTCCTCGACGGCGCTCACAAAAACATCTTTCGGTTCCTCACTCATTGTTTCACCCTGTTGGTGTGGCGCGAAGTCACGCGCAAGTTGCTGGGGCTGTTGTTGTTCGGGTTGCCGTCCTTGTGGTCAATCTCCTTGCCATCACCCTTGTGCACCCGGCCTTTCTTCTCGGCCTCATTGCGCACCTTGTTCCGCGCGGCGCGTTCTTTCTTCATGCGCGGGCTGGCGTGGTACTTCTCGTAGTCACCTTTTTCGTAGGCCATGCCTGCGGTCCTCAGTGCTTTTTGGGAACGATGATCTGCGGTGCCTTGTCCGCTTCGGCCTGCGCTTCCGCAGCTGCGATCGCCTTCTCCAGATCCACTTCTTCCAACGTGGCCCACGCACCGGGCGCGAACACCGCGACGGTGAACAGGTCGGCTTTGTCGGGCTTGTAATTGAACAGGTGCAGCGCGGCACCGTTCAACTCCCAGCCGTCGGCCTGAATCTGCAGCGGGTCTTTCGAGGCGACGGAACGTACGACAAAAATCTTGCTCATGAGTTTTCCTTGGTGTGGGTGGATTCAACGAGTGCGCGGTAGGCTTCGAGCCCACCCAGCGCCCGCGTGCGACGGGCGTAGTAGGTGATCAGCGGCACGCTCACAGCGTACTTCTCGCTGATCTCTTTCAGCGTGAGTTTGTCCTTGGCGTGATCCTTCAGGATCCGGTCCAGTGTGGCCCACGTCACAGACCGCGGACCGTACGGCCGCTTGGCGCCGCGCGTGGCGCTCTCGGGCACGCCGTTGTAGCGGCAGCTGCGCTTGCCGCAGGACTTCGCCTGACCGGCCTGCAGACGGTACATGGGCACCGTCTTGCGCGTGCCGCAGGTGCACTCGACTTTCCCGAAGCGGATACCGTCCCGGGTGAAGTCTTCGAGGAGCGTCAGCTTGCCGAACTTCTGGTCTTTCATGATCGTACTCGGTGTGATGATTAGAGCAGACTGTATCACATCGTGGTAGTAAATCAACCACCCTGTAGGGCGAGGGTGAGTTTGTCGGCTATCACAGACTGGCCCATGAATTTTGCAATTCGAATCACCTCCCGAATCGCGGCGAGGTCGGGCTGCTGGGCTATGTGGGTTTGGTCGGTCATGCGCGGGCCTCCGGCGGCGTGGTCTGAATCTTCTGCGGCTGTAGCGGCTGGCCGAACGTAAGAAGCGTCAGATACACCCTACCCGTCCAAAGTACGCGGAAACGCTCACGCCACGACATGCGCC
>Ga0307375_10001754_pt1 | contig 23178 bp, 23 predicted proteins | sample TR1MG_FD_202531 | JGI IMG/M metagenome (GOLD analysis project Ga0307375, IMG submission 202531) | Soil microbial communities from Risofladan, Vaasa, Finland - TR-1 | ecosystem: Environmental > Terrestrial > Soil > Coastal area > Acid sulfate soil | place: Finland: Risofladan, Vaasa | collected...
CAAAAAGCCGCCCCGGCAGGCCGGAGCGGCTTCATCGAACGACCCGAAAGTCAGCTTACTTGCGGACGGAGTAGAACGCCTTCTTCCCGGGATATGCGCGAAGCGCCTCTCGGCGCTTCGCGATGCAGTTCGCGCAAGCGCGAACTGCTCGGCCCTTTGGCATCGCCTCGTACGGCTCCGCCGGTACCTACTTCCTGACGCTGTAAAAGGCTTTCTTCCCGGGATACTCGGCGATGCCCTCCATCTCGTCCTCGATGCGCATGAGCTGGTTGTACTTGCAGATGCGGTCGGTGCGCGACATGGAGCCGGTCTTGATCTGGCCGGTCTCGCGGGCGACGGTGAGGTCGGCGATGAAGGAATCCTCGGTCTCGCCCGAGCGGTGCGAGACGACGGCGGTGTAGCCGGCGCGCTTGGCCATCTCGATGGTCTCGATGGTCTCGGTCACCGTGCCGATCTGGTTGAGCTTGATGAGGATCGAGTTGCAGGCGCCCATGGCGATGCCCTTCTCGAGGCGCTTGGTATTGGTGACGAAGAAATCGTCGCCGACGATCTGGATCCGGTTGCCGAGGGCCTTGGTGAACTTCACGTAGCCTTCCCAGTCGTTCTGGTCCAGGCCGTCCTCGATGGACACGATCGGGTACTTGTTGACCCACTTCGTGTAGAGCTCGATCATCTCGTCGGAGCTGAAGAGCTTCCCGGGATTGGACTTCCAGAACTTGTAGCCCTTCTTCTCTCCCTCGTCGAAAAGCTCGCTGGCCGCCGGGTCGAGGGCGATGCCGATCTGCTCGCCGGGCTTGTAGCCGGCCTTCTCGATGGCCTTCATGATGTAGTCGAGGGCGTCGTCGTTGCCGATGTTCGGGGCGAAGCCGCCTTCGTCGCCGACCGAGGTGTTGTGCCCGTCGGCCTTGAGGATCGACTTGAGGCTGTGGAAGATCTCCGCGTTCATGCGGACGGCCTCGCGGAAGCTCTCGGCGCCCACGGGCATGATCATGAACTCCTGGAAGTCGACCTTGTTGTCCGCGTGCTTGCCGCCGTTGATGATGTTGGACATGGGCACGGGCAGGAGCGTGGTGTGAGGGCCGCCGAGGTACTTGTACAGGGGCACGCCGAGGAACTCGGCCGCGGCGCGGGAGACGGCCATGGACACGCCGAGGATGGCGTTGGCGCCGAGCTTGCCCTTGTTCTCGGTCCCGTCAAGATCGATCATGGTGCGGTCCACGTCGACCTGCTCGAGGGCGTCGAGCCCGCAGATCTCGGAAGCGATCGCGGTGTTGACGTTCTCGACGGCCTTGAGGACGCCCTTGCCGAGATAGCGTTTCTTGTCGTCGTCGCGGAGCTCGACGGCCTCGTATTCGCCGGTCGAGGCCCCGGAGGGAACCGCGGCTCTTCCCATCGTCCCGTCTTCCAGGACGACGTCCACCTCTACCGTGGGATTGCCGCGGGAATCGAGTATCTCGCGGGCCTCGACGTATTCGATAATGCTCATAGTACGCTCCTTATCGCGAAGGATGGCTGGTTGTAGAACACTAGCCGCTACGGCAAAACGCGTCAAGGCGGCTCGGTTCCTCGGCACAGAATCATCCCTTTGCCTGCGCCTTCAGCCGTTTCAGCGCCTCTTTTACCGTGTTTTCGATCTGCCCGGTGAGTTCGGGAGGCGTGAAGATCTTAAGGATGGCGCCGATCCCGAAGAAGGGCTTGCGCAGACCCGGGCTCGTGAAGTTGCGCAGGTAGAGCATGGTCTTGCCGTCGACCTCGACCTCCTTCAGGTACCAGGACGAAAAGGAATCGAAAAGGTTGTGGTCGAGGCTCTCGAGCAATCGCGCGCGGATGCCCGCTTCCCCGGGGCCGAGCTCGTCGACGAGGATCTCCGAGCGGACTCTCGAGCCGAACTTGATGCCGAGGAAATAGATCCCTATGTCCTGGTACACCACGGCCCGATGCGCGTCCTGATATTCGACCTTGACGTCGAGAAGCCGCGGGGAGTAGGCCTTCTGCCCCGGGTAATCGGTCAGCACAGCGAGCACGGCCTGCAGAGGCACGTCGTACACCGCCTCAGCCTCGCCGAAGCCGCTCAGCCTCGACTCGCCCGTGGCCGGATCGTTGAAGGTCTTCACCTGCATATCGATGAGAGTCGGCTTATTCACCAAGGCGGCCAAGTCGGTCCCGGCCGGAATGCCGTAGCGGACGTCGAAACCCGGGTAGTCCCCCTTCGTCTGCGGCGCGTCGCCCGCGGTCTGCGCGTCGCCCGCGGTCTGCGCGTCGCCCGCGGTCTGCGCATCGCCCGCGGTCTGTGCGTCGCCCGCGGTCTGTGCGCCGAGGGCGGCGGCGGCAAGAAGCATCAGTACAACCCGGCCGGTCCGACTCGCGGCGCCGCGTGCGCCGCGAAAGGCAAGGCGAGCGCAGGTACGACTCGCGGCTGCATCCGACATCGTCACCCCTCCCGGGAAATTCAGTTTTTCGTTTCGCTCCCCAGCAATGACATGATCCGTTCGAGATCGTCCATCGAATAATACTCGATCACGATGCTTCCCTTGTTCGAATTGCCCCGTATGCTCACCTTCGTGCCGAGGGCCCCGATGAGGCTCTCTTCGACCGCGCGGATATCGGGGTCGTGGGGACGCGCGGCTTTTTCCTTCGGCTGCTTGCCGAAGCCGCCGCTATTCATTTCCTGGGCGGCCGTCTCGGCCTCGCGCACCGAGATGCCCTCGGCCTTGACCCTGGCGAAAAGCCGCTCCCTCCGGACGGGATCCGCGACCATGAGGATAGCGCGCGCGTGTCCTGCGCTTAAGGAACCGTCGCGCAGGGAATCGAGCATGGGTTCGGGAAGTCGCAGCAGGCGCAGGGAATTGGCTACCGCGCTCCGGCTCTTGCCCACCACATCGGCGATTTCTTCCTGCGAGCGCCCTCCCATGCCCATGAGGGCGCGGTAGGCTTCCGCTTCGTCGATAGGATTCAGGTCTTCGCGCTGAATGTTCTCGATGAGAGCTATTTCGAGGCGCCGCTCGGGGCTGAAGGAGCGGAGAATGACCGGCACTTCGCGCAATCCCGCCGCTTCCGCCGCTCGGAAACGCCGCTCTCCGGCGACGATGACATAGGCGCCGTCCCCGGCATCCTCGGCGATTATCGGCTGAATCAAGCCGTGCCGCTTCAAGGATTCGGCCAACTCGGCTATCGATTCGGGCGGGAAACTCTTTCTCGGCTGATCGGGATTGGGCCTGAGCCTGCCGAGCGGCACCCGCAGGATGCCGTCCCGCGGCTCCTCCCCCGCTCCCAGCGAGAGCGGAACCGGCTCCGGCTCCGGGATGAGCGCACCCAAGCCCTTGCCGAGCCCGAACTGCTTAGCCATGGGCCGCCCCGTTCGCGGGAAGGGTGCTCGCCTCGCCCCGGGCCAAGACTTCCTTCGCAAGAGCCTCGTAGCTCTTGGCTCCGATGCAGGTCGGGTCGTAGAGACAGACCGGCACCCCGTGCGAAGGGGCTTCCGAGAGCCGGACATTGCGCGGCACGATGGTCTTGTAGACTCGATCCTTGAAATATTCCGTCACCTGCGAGACCACGTCCTGGGCGAGCTTTGTCCGGGAATCGTACATGGTGAACAGTATGCCGCCTACACGAAGCTGCGTATTCATTCCTTTCTGGACGAGACTGACGGTCTGGAGGATCAAGGACAGGCCCTCGAGCGCGAAATACTCGCACTGCAGCGGAATGAGCACCTCGTCGGCCGCCACCAGCCCGTTGAGCGTCAGGATTCCGAGACTGGGCGGGCAATCGATGAGCACGTAGTCGTATTCATCGATGACCTCGGCTATCGCCCGCTTCAGGTATTCGTTGCGATCTTCCTTATCGACCAGCTCCACCGTGGCGCCGGAGAGGTCGATCGAGGAGGGGACCAAGTCCAGCCATTCTATCTTGGTGGGAATGATGATCTCGGCCATGCTGGCCTGACCCGACACGACTTGATAGACGCCTCTCCGCCCCGGGGATCCGCCCACGCCGCTCGTCAAGTTGGCTTGAGGGTCGAAATCCACGAGAAGAGTCCGCTTCCCCGAGAGGGCCAAATAGGCTCCGAGGTTGATGGCGCTGGTAGTCTTGCCCACCCCGCCTTTTTGGTTGACGAAAACGATGGTACGCGCCATTAACCTCTCCGCGCTCAAGTTCGTTTATTGTAGCATATCGACCGCTTCCGTCCAAGGCCGGGCCATGTCGACACTCGCTTGACCCATCCCCGTCCGGATGACTACATTGTCAGCAAGGAGTAGGCCATGCTCACGGAAAGAGTTCAGCGCGCAATCCAGGACGTACGCCCTTCGCTTCAGGCGGACGGCGGAGATATTGAACTTGTATCGGTCGGCGAGGACGGAATAGTCACCGTAAAGCTCACGGGTGCATGCGGTTCCTGTCCCATGTCCACCATGACCCTCAAGCTCGGCGTCGAAAACTATTTGAAAAAGACGGTTCCGGAAGTGAAGGAAGTCGTACAGGCCTAGGCCCGGAGACTTTCGCCCTTCTTCCCTCCGCCGAGGCGGTCGATCGGCCGCCCCGCGAAGGAAATGCGACCTCAGCCGTAAAATTCGTACAATGCCTAATGAACTCCGTCATCGCAGGCGTCGTCGATGACATTCGCGCGCCGCGCCTCCATGGCGCTCGGAGTCGCGCATGGATCCAAGGGTACTTGGTCCATCGTCTGACCGCAGCATTCCGGCGCGGGCGCAAGCGCATCGAGCACGATTTCCCGGCCGCAATCCTTGCAATTATACGTTTTCGTGGCCATACGGTGCCTCCTCGGACGATCGATTTCCGCGTCGTCCCTAAGGCGAAGATACTGTCATCGGGCGCCAGGGGCAAAGATCGCGCCCCTCATCTCGCGTACTGTTTCCCCAGCCGCGATATTTCCCCGGCCATTTCCGCAAGTCCTACCTGTTGCATGACATGTCCCATTTCGAAAGCCGCCTTCGGCATGCCATAGACGATGCTCGAGGTCTCGTCCTGCCCCAGCGTCAGCCCTCCTTCGCGGTAGATGGAGCCGAGTTCCCGCGCTCCATCCTTTCCCATGCCGGTCATGATGACGCCCAGCGCCCTGTTGGCATAGTTCTTGGCGACGCTTTCGAAGAGCACATCGGCGCTGGGACGGTGTCCGTTCACCGGCGGCGTATCGGCCAGGCGCGCGACGGCACCCAGCGGCCGCTTCTCCACGAGCAGATGCTTGTCTCCCGGCGCGATCAGGATTCGGCCGGGCCTAATGAGATCGCCGTCGGCGGCCTCTTTGACATCGAGCGGACAGATGCGATCGAGGCTCTTGGCGAATTCTTCGGTGAAGCCGGGCGGCATATGCTGCACCACCAGGATCGGCTGGGCCAAATCCGCGTCGATCTTGGAAAAGACTTCCCGCAGCGCGTTCGGGCCTCCCGTGGAGATGCCGATGGCGATGACTTCGATCGGGCCCGGCGCTCTGGCGGGTTTGGGCGGTTCGACCGGCGTCTTCCCCCGCTCTCGGCCGTCAAGAAGCGGAGCGGGCACGAAGTACCGTTCGGGAGCGCCGAAGTCGTATTTCGGGGAGGCCTTTCCCCGCAAGCGCCGATGCTGGGCTCCGTGGGCGAGCAGCAGCCGGGCAAGTTCGGCGGCGACCATGTGTATATCCGACGAGGTAGAGCCGGAAGGCTTGGTGATGAAGTCCGCGGCGCCGAGCGCGAGCGCTTCCATGGTGATCTGCGCGCCCTTTTTGGCGAGCGAACTCAGTATCACCACCGGGACGTCTATGCCGAGCCGTTTCCTCTCCTTGAGGAACTCGATGCCGTTCATCTCCGGCATTTCGAGATCGAGCACGATGACGTCGGGATCGCAGCGGGGTATTTTCTGCAGGGCGAAGACGCCATTCATGGCCTTGTCGGCCACGACGAGACCGGGCGTGGCTTCGACTATTTTTGAGATGAGATTTCGCATCAGGGCGGAATCGTCCACGACGAGGACAGAGACTGCATCAGGCACGGCGCCACGCTCCCTAGGTGAATTTACGATAAAAGGTCGCCCAGTCAGTCTTCACGAACTCGAACCTGGTATTCATGCCGAAGAGCGACTCGGAATGGCCGATGAAAAGGAAGGACTTGGGCGCCATGGCGTCCCAAAACCGTTCGATCGTCGCCTTTTGGGCCGCTTCGTCGAAATAGATGAGCACATTGCGGCAAAAGACGACATCGAGATTGCGCAGTCCGGAATCGTTCTTGAGATTGTGGTAATCGAAACGGACCAGCTTCTTGATCTCGTCCTTGAGCTGGTAGCCGCCCGGCTTGCGTTCGAAGTACTTGGCCAGATAGGCATCGGGCATTCCCTGTATGCGCTGATCCGGATAGAAGGCTTCCTTGCCTACCATCAGGCATTTGAGCGAGATGTCGCTGGCGACCACCTCGAAGGTCCAGCCCGGCGGCGTTATTTGCCTGAGCAAAAGAGCGAGCGAATACGGCTCCTCGCCCGTCGAGCAGCCGGCGCTCCAGAAACGAAGACGCCGATCGCCCGATGCGCCTCTCATCTTGACGAGCTCGGGAATCACGTACTTTTCCAAGGCATCGAAATGCGCCTGATTCCGGAAAAACCGCGTAAGATTCGTCGTGACCGAGTCCAGAAGGGTCTTAAGCTCTTCCTTATCGCGAGTGATGAGGAGGTAGTAATCCCGCAGGGCATCGAACTTCTTTTCACGGAGCCGTTCCTTCAGCCTGCTTTCGAGGATGGAACGGTTCGTGGCCGAAAAGGTGATGCCGCTCTCGTCGTAGATGAGTTTTCGGTAGAGCTCGAAATCGGCGTCGTTCAGGAAATCGGACATGCCCCCCGCTCCACCTTTCTCCGCTGCGTCTCGCTATTTGCGGTAAAAAAAGCATAGGCGCGGCCGACGGGGGTGTCAATAGACAGCCTTGCTGAGGCTCCCGCGCTCCCCTACAATTAGGGCATGAGTCTCCTGGAAAAAATCAAAGCCTTGCTCTCCCGCATCTTCGCGAACGATCCCCAGGAAGGGAAGCGCAGGGCGGAACTTCGCCGCATCAACGCGATACTCGCTGAGCTGCGGCCGCCGTATTTCCGGCCAAAGGCGAATCTCGTGCTTCCGGGTTTCGCGCAGGCCATCTACCATTTCCATTCCCTGCTGCGTCCCCTGGCCGAGCTGGCGCGCGCCACCGTGGCCAACTCCGACATCAGAGTATCCCAGCGCTTTTTCGACTACCTCATCGATTGCCGTCTCCCCCATGAGGAGCAGGACGCGAAACGGTTTTTCTCCTACGAAGGGATGTCGGAGCGCATGCAGCAGGCCCTTCGCCCCGACGACGAGTTCGAAGCGATCGATCGGGAATTTCATGGTTTCCTGCGCTCGCTCGATGAGCTCGGGCCGCGCGTCGTCAACCTGGACCTCTTCGAGGTCGATCGTTTTCTGGACATCTGCCGGCACGATTACGAACGGCTTCTCGGGCTCTTCGACCCCAGCGTCAGCCTCGCCGACCCTCGGTATCGGCCCGATTTCGCCTCGATCCCGGGCGACCAGGCGCTCCCCGAGCTCATCGATTTCTATTATCTCATCGAAGGCTTCGTCTTCTCGACGCAATTGAAGGAAAACATGTTCCGGCTCCTCGAACGACGCGCGCCGGGTTCCTCCGACGCCGGGAAACGGGCCAAGGTGGACAAAATTTTCGCCCAGCTCGACAAGACCATGGCCGGCAGATTCAACAAGGAAATTCTCCTCGCCCTCATACGCTCGATTCGGGGCGACCCCTTCTTCGTCCCGCCCACGCCCCGGGAGCGGAAAGACTTCCTCGATTCCTATCGGCGCCGCCTCGTCGTCCAGTACGAAAAGGACCGCGAGAGGCTGCTGCGGGAGCAGCATGAAAACGCCATCGCCACGGACATCCAAAGCCTGTTCGGAGAGGCGGAAATCCTCGAGGTCGAGGGCTACGACGAGGAAAACGACGCGTTTCTTCGCGGCGAGAGTCCGAACAGCTTCATGTGGATCAAGCCGGTCCGCATCCTGAAGACCTTCATCGTGGCGTTTTTCGAGCCCTTCCTCAAGGAACCGGTCAAGCGCATCCTCGTAGAGGGGTACTTCGACAACAAGAACTTCCAGAACAACCTCGCCAACATCCTCTATCAATGCGACCGGTCCTCGGCTCGGATCCAGGATTTCGAAAACCAGCTCAAGGGCAACGGAAGAGTGTCCCTCGTATCGATGAACAGATATATCGAGGAAATGAAGCGCGGCAAGGACATCGCGGCCTTCCTGAGCCGCCTCGTCGATTCCATAAACGCCCGCGCCCGGGAAATCGTCGAGGACGAAGCCGCGCTGTTCGCCATGCTGGGCGACGCGCTCGGCGATCTGCTTTCCGATTACCGAAAGTCGAGTCCCGAACTCGTCACCAATATCAGGACCCTCGGCGGGGGGCGCAACAAGGAGATACTCGCGCAGATTCACGCCGGCCGCGAGAAGATTTCGGTTCTGGTGAAAATCATGCGCAATTTCACCTTCGTCAAAACGCCGATTCCGGGCACCCTGACGGCTCCATCCGTATCGCCCGAGGCGGGATATCCGGGAAGCGGTCCCCTCATGGGCGATCTGCCGCTCGAGGAGGATTCTTCGGAGCCCTTGGAGGAGATCTGACGCCGCCTTTTCCCCAGGGCTCGCCTTGACCTCGCAATAGCCCCCGTGCTAGAACCGGCCATGGAAGGCTTAGGTCACCACTGCGGCGTCGCGGGCATTTTCGCTCCCGAGGCGCAAAATATCCCCGAACTGCTTTTCTATATGCTTTTCTCGCTCCAGCACCGCGGCCAGGAGTCGTGCGGCATAGCCTGGGAAGAGGAAGGCGTCTGGCGTTCAAAAAAAGACGTCGGCATGGTGGCCCCCAACCTGAGCGGTTTCGCGGCCGAACGGCACCCGTCCAAGCTCGGCATAGGCCATGTGCGCTATTCCACGGCCGGCGGCTCCGGCATCGCGAATGCGCAGCCGCTGATCGTATCCTGCAACAAGGGACGCATCGCCCTGGGCCACAACGGCAACATCTCCAACGGGGGGCTCCTCCGTTCCCGATTGACCGAGCAGGGCTCCATCTTCCAAGGAACGGCCGATTCCGAACTTATCCTCCACCTCATTTCCCGCTCTCCGGCTCAGCGCAGGGAAGTCTTTCTCTCCGACGCCCTCGCGCAGCTCGAAGGCGCCTACAGCCTCGCCATGATGCACGAAAATGCGCTCGTGGCCGCGCGCGACCCCTCAGGCTTCCGTCCCCTCTATCTCGGATTCAAGGATGGCGCCGTGTTCGTGGCCTCCGAAACCTGCGCCCTGCACGCGCTGGGGCCGATGGACTATCGCGAGGTGGAGCCCGGCGAGCTGGTGATCGCCGACGACGAGGGGCTTCACTCCTACAGCCTCCCGCACCGAGCCCCTCCGAGCAAGTGCGCCTTCGAGCTCATCTATTTCGCTCGACCCGACTCCGAGATTTTCGGCGAGTCGGTTCACGCCATTCGCACCCGACTCGGCGAGGCCCTGGCCGAGCAAGACGATGGAGACCTCGACGCGGACATCGTGGTGCCCGTTCCCGATTCCGGGACGATCCCCGCCATCGGCTATGCGCGGCGCGCCGGCATCCCCTTCGATTTCGGCCTCGCGCGCAGCCACTACGCCGGAAGAAGCTTCATCATGCCGACGAAAGACCAGCGCGAGCTGGCCGTGAGGCTCAAACTCCATGCGGTCTCCCAAGTCGTCGGCGGGAAACGCGTCGTCATGATCGACGATTCCCTCGTGCGGGGCACGACCAGCAGAATCATCGTCGGGCTCCTCCGCGAAGCCGGAGCGAAAAGCGTCCATGTACGGCTTGCGGCGCCCGAGATAAAATGGCCATGCTACTACGGAATCGACATCCCGGATCGGGATCAGCTGATCTCGAATAGACTCGAGCCCGACGACATCGCCCGCGAGGTGGGAGCCGACTCGATTCGCTTCCTCTCGCAAGACCGCCTCTTGAAGGCGTTCGGCGGCACGGGGGGCTATTGCTGCGCTTGCTTCGACGGGAAGCACCCCTTCCCGCCCAAGACAGGCAGAAAGGAAACCGCATGAGCGGCCTCGACTACGAAACGTCCGGAGTCTCCATCAAGAAAGGCGACGATTTCGCGAATTTCATCAGGTCCTTCCCATCGAAGGCGGTATCCAAGAACATCGGAGGCTTCGCGGGCGGCGCAGCCCTGGATCTCTCCGGCTACCGCGAACCGGTGCTGCTGTCGACCACCGACGGCGTCGGCACGAAGCTCCTCGTAGCCCGGCGCCTGAAAAAGTACGACACGATCGGCATCGATCTCGTGGCCATGAGCGTCAACGACCTCGTGGTCTGCGGCGCGCGCCCCCTGCAGTTCCTCGACTACATCGCCTGCGGAAAGATACACGAGCCGGTGCTCCACGATGTCATCGCCGGCATCGTCGCCGGATGCGAACAGGCGGGCTGCGAGCTCACGGGCGGCGAGACGGCCGAAATGCCCGATGTCTACGGCGAGGACGACCTGGACCTCGCGGGCTTCGCCGTCGGACTCGTCGAAAAAAACAAGATGCTTCCCCATTTGGCCAGGATGGAAGAGGGCGACCTCATCCTCGGCATGCCGAGCTCCGGCCTTCACTCCAACGGCTACAGTCTCGCGCGCAAGGTTGTCGCCGACGGCGACGACGAGGCATGGAAAGAGCTCCTGGCGCCCACGCGCATCTACGTGAAGGACCTCCTCGAACTCATCAGCACGGGACGGGTCCTCGGCGCCGCCCACATCACGGGTTCGGGACTCTACGGCAATGTCGAACGCGTCATCCCGCGTGACCTCGTGCCGCGATTCAGCTGGGACTGGCCTCTTCCCCCTATCTTTCCGAAGATCCAGCAAGCGGGAAAAATCGCCGACGCCGAGATGCGTTCCGTCTTCAATATGGGCATCGGCATGGCGCTCATAGCCAAACGCGAAGAGGCCGATGGGCTCATCGCCATCGCCTCGGCCAAGAGGATTCAGCTCTTCGTCGCGGGAGAGCTCGTCCGTGGCTAGATACGCCGTCTTCGCGAGCGGCAACGGAGGCAACTTCGAAGCCCTCGTCGAGGGACTGCGCGGCCGCCACGACTGCGCCCTGCTCGTCTACGACCGCCACGCGGCCTTCGCCGCCGAGCGCTCGCGCCGGCTCGGCGTCCCGGCGCGCTACATCCGCTACGCCGAAAGGCCGCGCGAGCTCGCCGAATCGGAAATCGAGGGCGAACTCCTCCGATTACGCATCGACGCCATCGCCCTGGCCGGCTTCATGCGCCTTCTTTCGCCGGCCTTCGTGGCGCTCCACGCGGGACGGATACTCAACGTCCATCCCTCCCTCCTTCCCGCCTGGCCGGGATTCCATTCGATAGCCAGGGCCTTCCAAGCCGGCGAACGCCGCTTCGGGGTCACGGTCCATCTCGTCGACGAAGGCGTGGATACGGGGCCGGTCCTCGCCCAGGAAGCCTTCGTGGTCGACGGTTCCGCGACTTTGGAAGAAATCGAGAAGCGCGTTCACGAAATCGAACATCGCATCTATCCGCGAGAGGCCTCGCTTTTTCTCGACAGTCTGGAAGCTTCGAGGAGGACGGCATGAAAGTCATGGTCGTCGGCTCCGGCGCGAGGGAGCACGCTTTGGCCTGGGCGCTTTCCCGCAGCGCGGACTATTCCAGCGCTCGGCCCGGGAAGGAACGCGTCTTCTGCGCGCCCGGCAACGCCGGCACCGAAGGCGTAGCCCGCAATGTCGCCGTCGACCCTCAGGACGGAGCGGCGATGGTCCGGGCCTGCGGGGAACTCGGCATCGACTTGGTCATCGTCGGTCCCGAAGGCGCCCTCGCCTCGGGGCTGGTGGACGATCTCGAAGCGGCGGGCATACGCGCCTTCGGCCCCGGGCGCAGCTCCGCGAGGCTCGAGTCCAGCAAGTCCTTCGCGCGCTCCTTCGCCGAGCGCCACGGAATCCCCTGCGCCCGAACCGAGCGCTTCTCGGACAGCGCTTCCTTCGTCCGCTTTCTCGATGAAATGCGCGATCAGAGGCTCGTCCTCAAGAAAAGCGGCCTCGCCTCCGGCAAGGGCGTATTCGAGTCCGACTCCCGCGAAGAGCTCCGGCGCTTCGGCGAATCCGTCCTGGCCTCCGACGAATTGCTGGCCGAGGAGTACCTGGTCGGCAAGGAACTCTCCGTTTTCGCGCTCTGCGATCTGAGCGATCGGCTTCTTCTCCCCGTCTGCGCCGACCATAAAAAGGCCGGCCCCGGCGACTCGGAGCCGAACACCGGCGGCATGGGAGCCGTCTGCCCCGTTCCCTTCGCCGACGCGGAATTATTGGCGAAAATCGAGCACGAGATCGTCGACCCGACCTTCCGCGGCATGGATCGCGAGAAGCTCATGTATCGAGGCACCCTGTTTTTCGGCATCATGGCGACCGACCAGGGCCCGCGGCTCCTCGAATACAACGTGAGGTTCGGCGATCCGGAGACTCAGTCTTTGCTTCCGCTCCTCGACTCGAACTTCCTCGAGCTGTGCGCCGTCACCGCCGTCGGCCGGCTTTGCTCGCTCAGGCCGAGCGCGTCGAACCGCATCGCCTGCGGCGTGGTCGTGGCCTCGCCGGGCTATCCGGGCGACTACCCGAAAGGGCTGGCCGTCGACCTGGGGCGGATCGACACTGGAGCGGAGGCCGGCATTCCGGAACTCGACTCGGGCATTCCGGGGGCGGAAGCGCTGCTCTTTCACGCTTCGACCGCGCGCGGCCCCGACGGCAGGCTGCGAACCGGCGGCGGGCGCTGCTTCACCGCCGTCGGCGTCGGCGAAACCTGGAAAACGGCCCGCGCTTCCGCCTACGCCGCGGCCGAGGCGGTCAAGTTCGAGGGAGCCTGGTTCCGGCCCGATATCGGCGACAGCTACTATCGTGAGTAGAGAGTTCAGCCTGCGCGCCTAAACGCGGGCGCCGGGCCTCATCGGGAGAAGAGTTCGGGCAAAGCGTAGACGTCTTCGACGCCGGACACGAGCAGACCGTCCATGCCCAGCTCGAGCGCCGGCGCTACGTCCACGTCGAATCGGTCGCCGATCGACAGGCAGAGCCCGGGGCCGAGCTGCAGAAGCCGAAGGGCGAACGCGAAGGGCTCGGTCGCGGGTTTGGATTTCAGCGTGCTGTCCAGACCGACGACGACCGTGAAGCACTCGCTCACGCCGAGGGCTTGCAGGCTCTTCTCTATGACCAGCCGCGGATTATTGCTGACGACAGCCAAGGCGAAGCGCCCCGCGAGCCGGCGCAGCGTCTCCCCGAGGCGAGGATCCCGACCCAGCCAGGCGGCCGGCTCTATGCTCTCCTCGCGCCAGCGGACGCTCGTCTCCATGTCGAAGCCGAGCGAGGCGGACAGGTTGCCGAGCGAGGTCGGCGGCAAGCCCGCGGCGCGACGTTCGGCGCGGAGCCGCGCGACCAGCTCCGCCGCGGCCTCTGCGCCCATGCCGAGCGCGGAGCCGAGGCGCCCCACGAGAACGTCTTCCTGAAACTTCGCGTAGCCGGGATTGGTGTACAGCGTATTGTCGAGATCGAAGACGAGGCCTTCGATAGACCTGGCGATTGAAGCGTCAAGATCCGAGGATTGAGCATCGTCGCCGAGCCGCGGATCCGCCCCCCGGCGGAAGAACCTCATCTGTCGAAGGCTATGCCGTAGGGAAGCGGCTCGTCCCCGGAACCGGGGCCCGCCGGGGCGCCGTGGCCGCCGCCGGGCTTGGCATGGACCGCGGCGATGCCCGCCATGCGATCGAGCTGCTTCTTGATCCGTTTCGCGACAAGCTCGCGGTTGTCCAGCATGGAGGACAGCGAGCGGTTGTGATGGAGAATGCTGATGATCTGCGCGAAAAGCCCCGTGCAATCGGCCTGGACGTACCATTCCTTCTGCAGCAGCTCGCGATGATGGACGGCGTTGGTTCCGATGATGCGGTGGAAATATCCCAGCTTGTACGCCGCATCGAAATCTTCGATGGCCGATCCGGAGAACAAAGGCAGCGAGACCGCGCAAATCACCCGCTCCGCGCCCATCTCTTTGAGATTCTTCATGCCTTTGATCAGCGTCCCGCCCGTGCCGATCATGTCGTCGGCCATGAAAACGGTCTTGCCGCGAACCTCGCCGAGAAGCCTCATTTCGGAAATATTGCTGTCGGCGGCGTTCTTCGTAACCTTGGAGTAGTCCCGTTCCTTATAAAGCATAGCCAGCGGCCGCTGCAGGGCGTTCGCGTAGAACTTGTTGCGGTCCACCGCGCCGGTGTCGGGAGAGAGCACGACGAGGTCCTCTTTCGAGATGTCCACGACGCCGATCAGCTTCTCTATGATCTGCAGCGAGGCATGCAGGTTTTCCAGCCTGAGCTTGTCGAAGGTGTTTTCGATTTCCCTGCTGTGAATGTCGAGCGTGATGATTCTCGACACCCCGAGGTTCTCGAACATCTGCCCCACGCGGGCGGCCGTCAGCCCTTCGCGCCCCTTCTTCTTATGCTGCCTGCCGTAGGGGTAGGTGGGAAGCACGAGGTTGATGCGCTCGGCTCCGGCTTGCAGCGCGGCGTCGATCGTCACGAACAGGGAAAAGAGGTGGTCGTTCACCGAGAGATAGCGATGCACCGATCCCTCGTTGAAGGATATGGGCTGATGGTTTTCGACGTCCTGGAAGATGTACAGATCCTTCCCGCGGACCGAATCCAGAATTTCGGTCTTCACTTCTCCGTTGGGGAAGGAGGTGTGCCGGGCGTTGATCTTGAATCGAGGCGGCCTGTATTGGTTGACATTGCCGGGCAGATAGAGCAACCCCGACTGGATATCGTTGTCGAAATTGATCTTCCTGGTCACCAGTTCCTGGGAAATATGATAGCGCGAGGCGAGCACGGCGCTTTTCCGGTCGAATCGACGCTTGTAGATGCCGGCAAGCCTTCTGACGACTTGATTGGCGAAGGCCTCGGCGCCGGGACAAGTAAGAATCCCGAGCTTCGTCGGATCGGAATAGCTCATGCGGAGTACCTTCAATGGAGAGGGGCTTGCCTTGAAACTATACCTCCTGCGGCCCGCTGTCAATGCCCGGCGATTCGCTCCCCCTCGCTCGGCAGGCCGGCCGATTCAAGATTCCTCGAATAAACGATGATGTCATCGCGCCTTGTCCAGCCCACCGCCGACCAGAACGCCGCTCCGAGCTCGTTGCCGGTTATGAGGAAAAGGTGGCATTTCTCGATGCCCGCGACCGCCAGGGCCTCGAGGCAGGCCGAAGCCAGCCGGGCCCCCAAGCCTTTGCGCCGCAGCTTAGGATCCACGGCGAGATGATACAGATAGCCTCGGCGCCCGTCCGATCCGCAGAGGGCCGTCCCGACGAGCTCACCGCCGAGCTTGGCGGCGAAGGAAAGGCCGGGGTTCCGCTCGAGGAACGAAGCGATGGGCTCTCGCCGATCCGCTCCGGTCAGGCCCATCCCCGGGGTGCGACTCCATAGAGCGAAGGCTTCCTCGTAATCCCCGAGCGTAAACGGCAGGATCTCGAACTGTTCTTCCATAGCGCTTCCTAACTCCGCTCGAACAGCAGATATCCTTCTTCTATCCGGGACGAAAGGGACTTCTCCTGGACAAGCCAGGCCAGGTAGGACCGGACCGTCGATCCGAGCAGGACATACTGCGTGTGCGTAAGTTCGATGTGGAAATGGGCTGCGAGTCCGGCCAGCACCTTCTCCGAGGTCGCTGGGGCGGCGCAGGCCTCGACGATATACGAGGCGATTTCGAGGATCTTCGCCCTGTTCACCTGCACGAGCGCTCCGACATCCCTCGTCGGCGGAGCGTGGCTGGGCACGATCCATTCGGCTTCGAGGCCGGCCAGAGTGTCGAGCGTCGCGAGGAACGCGGCCACATCATACAGGTAAAAGACATGGTATTTGGCGAGTATCTCGGGCGAGGCCATCGTGTCGGCGGCGAAAAACACGCTGTCGCTCGTCATGAACCCGGCCATGGCGAGGAAATGACCGGGCAGAGGCAGGGCCCGCACCTCGCTGCCCGGCAGGAGGCAGGGCGGAGCGATCACGTCGGTTACGCGGGAGGCCTCGGCCATGAGGAATTTGTGCCGCAGCGAGGGTAGGGGAAAGCCGCCCCAGAGGTAGCTCGGCTCGAGCCTCGGCTCCTCGATGAAAGCCGCTTCGGCCGCCGTCGCCATGATCCTGCACTGGGTGCGCGCCTGGATGAAGGCGTTGCCGCCGCAGTGATCGGCGTTGGAATGCGTGTTCGCGATACCCCTGATCCTGAGACCGGCCGACTCGCAGGCGCGGAGCAATTTCCTGCCCGCGTCGCCGTCGTTCCCCGAATCGATGAGCAGGGCCTCGCCCTGACCCGTTTCGACGACGCCGACATTGGTCGGCCCCCGCACGATCCAGGTCTGCCCGGCAAGTCGTTCCAGTGTCAGCGCGGCCATCGACAGTCCTTCCGCCTATTCGACTTCAGATTTTTCCTACGGGTGCGGCATAGAGGGCGAAACGCTCCTCTCCATCCAGGCCCAGGTAGCGATCGAGCTTGTCTTGGCTGTAGGCGCCGATGGCACAGGTGCCCAGCCCCAGGGACTCGCAGGCCAGGTAGAGATTCTGGCAGGAGTGCCCGGCGTCGAGGGCGATGAGCTTATGGGAGGCGACGGAATATCGCCACTCGGTGCGGTAGGGAACGGCGGCCCAGATGAAAACGAGCGCCGCGTTCCAATATTGTCGATTGAGCGCGGCATCCAAGGCCGCCGGGTCGGACTCCTCGCGTACCAAAGCGAGCTCATGCTCAAGCGGCAGGTAGCGATAGAGTCCCGCCGTCAGATCCCCCACGCGCGCGATGTAGAGGTAGAGGTCGAGGGGGTGCCGCGCCCCGGCCGACGGCACGGTCCGGAAAGAATACTTGGGCTTGGCGTCCTTTACGCCCTGGGCCGCCCAGAGCAAGAAAGACAGTTCTTTCAGGCTGATCCCGTCCGGACTGTACTTGCGGCGGCTTTTCCGCCCGGACAGGAGCGAAAAAAGCGAGCCCTGTCCCGAATCCCGGGAATCGGGGGGCGGCAGTTTGTAGGTTCGAAGCTCATCCGCGACCGGATCTTCCTGCACGGGAACGGGTACCCCGCGGGCCTGATCCGTTTCGATGCTGTCCAGCCGTTCCCATCCGGCCTTGAGAAAATTCCTTCCGTCACGAAATTCGTCGTTCATGAGGTAAAATCCTATCGAGGCGCCTTACTCGGAGGAGGAACCCTCTTCCTTGGTCTCGGATTCTTTGTCTTCCTCGTCTGTCTGATCGCCCTCGGCCTGCGGTTCTTGCTTGGCCGCGGCTCTTCTCAGAATCTTCTCTTCTTTTTTCCGCTTCTTCTCGAGTTCCTTCCGGCGTTTTTCACTGCTGTACTGGTTTGGACGTGACATTTTGCTCCTTCTCAAGGAGGGGAACAACCTCTCCTCTCTTTATTCTACCATATTAAATCGTCGCGCGCGAACCCCAAAAAACGAAGCCTTGGTTCGGTAGCTGCCGGTTCTCGGTTTTGGCAGGCTACTCGAACGTCGCGCTATTTATAGCTCCGAGCCGCCGCTACGGCTTTGCTCCACGAAGCAAGCAGACGCGCGCGGCGCTCCGTGGCCATTTCGGGCAGGAATTCCCGTTTCTGGCGCCAATTCCGTTCGATATCCTCGAGGCCGCTCCAGAAGCCCGCTGCGAGCCCGGCCAGATAGGCTGCGCCTAAGGCGGTTATCTCCCCGACCTCCGGAAGAATCACTCGGCGATTCAGAATGTCTGCCTGGAACTGCATCAGGAAATTGTTGGCCGAGGCGCCGCCGTCGGCCTTGATGAACGGAATCTCTCCGCCGAAATCCTTTTCCATGGCGGAAAGCAGGTCGCTCGACTGGTAGGCTATCGACTCGATGGCCGCGCGCACGAAATGCGCCTTCGTCGTTCCCCGCGTTATGCCGACGACCGTTCCCCGCGCTTCGGAATCCCAGTAGGGCGCGCCCATGCCTACGAAGGCGGGCACCAGGAAGACCTCGCCCGAATCCTCCACCGAGCGCGCGAGGCTTTCGCTCTCGGCCGCGTCGGACAGGAGACCCAGCTGGTCCCGCAGCCACTGCACGACCGCTCCGGCGATGAAGACGGAGCCTTCGAGCGCGTAGGTGTAGCCCTTGCCCAGGTCCCAGGCGACCGTCGTCAAAAGATTGTGGCGGGAAGCGACGGGGACGGCGCCCGTGTTCATCAAGGTGAAGCAGCCGGTCCCGTAGGTGTTCTTGGCCGTGCCCGGCGTGAAACAGGCATGGCCGAACAGCGCGGCCTGCTGGTCTCCGGCACAGCCCGTGACGGGGATTTCCGCGCCGAGCAGCTCCTTTCCTACGAGCCCGAAATCTCCCGAGCTGGGGACCACCCTGGGGAGAATGGCCTCGGGGATATTGAACAGGCGAAGAAGCTCCTTGTCCCACTCGCCACGGTGAATATTGAACAGCAGGGTCCGGCTCGCATTGGTGGGATCGGTGAGGTGCCGTCCCGTGAGCTTGTAGATCAGCCACGAGTCGATGGTGCCGAAAAGCAGCTCGCCTCGTTCGGCCCGGGCGCGCAGGCCCGGCAGCTCTTCGAAGAGCCACATGAGTTTGCTGCCGGAAAAGTACGGGTCGAGCACGAGGCCGGTCTTCTCACGGACCGTATCGGCGAGCCCCCTGCTTCGCAGCTCCTGGCAAATATCGGCCGATCGGCGGCACTGCCAGACTATGGCGTTGTACACCGGCTTTCCGCCGCTTCGCTCCCAGAGGACGGTAGTCTCCCGCTGATTCGTGATGCCGATCGACGCGATCTGCCCGGCCTCGATCTGAGCCGCCGCGATGGCGGCCCGGGCCGCGGCGAGCTGGGTCGTCCAAATTTCTTCGGGATCGTGCTCGACCCAGCCGGGCTTCGGGAATATCTGCCGGAAGGGAATCTGGTTGAGACCGATGACCATGCCGTTTTTGTTGAATACGATGGCCCGGGAGCTCGTCGTGCCCTGATCCAAGGCGAGAATATACTTTTCCTTCATCGGAATTCATCCTCCTGAGCGTGTACGCGGCGAATTATATGACGGCTCCCGGGAGATGTAAAACGCGTTCGGGGCCGCCGAGCGGGGACTGCCGCGCTAGAAGCCCAGCCTAAGCCGAATCCCGACTCCCGCCCGCATCCCCGCGGCCATATCCGCGTAGCTGTTCCGCGGCTCGTCCGCCCTCGCCCCATAGCCCTCGAGGACGAACTCGGCATAGACGCCCCACTCCTCGCCTGCGGCGCGGAAGCTGATCGGCGTCCACACCGCCCCCATCGTGGCGGCGAAGCCGCCTCCGGCGACGTAGTGCCGCGAGACGCCGTCCACGTCGAGAACGGGATCCCCCAGGGTGAGGGCCGGGCCCATGAACACTCTGAACTTCTTTCCGAAGCCGAGCGAAATGTCCGCGGTAATCCTCGTCACGCCGAGAATGCCGTCATATTCCGGCCGAAGCTCCAGGCCCGGTTCCATGCCGAACAGCGGATAGGCCACCAGCAGCGAACCCGAGACCCCGCGCGCAAGCGAGGTCGCGCCCAGGCTCGGGCCCAGCCCCGCAGACACCAGGATGCCGAGATACTCCGCGGGCGGGATGAGGCGTCCGGCCCCGGCGTAGGCGCGCCGCCAGTAGGGATCGGACAAGCTGGACTCGATGACCCCGGTGGGATTGCCTTCGGATGCCGCGTTGATGAACAAACCCTCTCCGACATAGATGCCCACGTGGGCGATCGGCCCCGTAGTGTTGAAAAAAACGAGATCCCCGGGCTGCAGCTTGTCTTCGGGAATCGGCTCGCAGAACTCGTACAGCTCTTGGACGGTCCGCGGCACGGACAGCCCGATGGCCATCCGGTAGGAGCGGAACACCAAGCCGGAACAATCCATGCCCGATCGCTCGGTGCCGCCGTAAAGGTAGGGCGTCCCTTCGAACCCGAAAGCGTCGGCGACGACCCTGGCCCGGGCGGCCTTGGGGGCCGCGACCTCCAAGGGCGCCTGTGCCGCAAGGCCCAGGCCCGAGAGAAAGAGGAGGAGCGACAGGGCCCGGCGGGCTCCGGCGAGGGAAGGGGCCCTCTTTTCGCGGGATCGCATGACCGGATCACCATACCGCAGGTTCCGCGAGGACGGAAAGGCCGGATGCCGCAAGCGGTTTCCACTTGATTTGCGCGGCCGTTATTATGATACTAACCTTGTAAAAGACAGAATGCCTTTTGCGACACCGCCGATTTGATCCCTATTGCGGGCGGTTAAGAAATGCACGCTAAAAAGGAGGCCCTTGTGCATTCCCCTTTCACAGACCTTCAGGCAAACGTCTCTCCGAACCCGTCTTTCGATTTCCGGGTCAAGGATCTTTCCCTGGCGCCCTGGGGCAGGAAAGAGATCGAGATCGCGGAACTGGAAATGCCCGGACTCATGGCGCTTCGCGCCCGCTACGGCGCGTCCAAGCCTTTGGCCGGAGCGCGCATCACGGGCAGCCTTCACATGACGCTGCAGACGGCCGTGCTCATCGAAACCCTCGCCGAACTGGGGGCCGAGCTTCGCTGGGCGAGCTGCAACATCTTTTCCACCCAGGACCATGCCGCGGCGGCCGTCGTCGTCGGCAGGAACGGCAGCGCCGACTCCCCCCGGGGCCTCCCCGTATTCGCCTGGAAGGCCGAAACCCTGGACGAATACTGGGAGCTTCTCGACCTGGCGCTTCGCTTTCCGGGAAACAAGGGACCCAACCTCGTCGTGGACGACGGGGGCGATGCCTGCCTCATGCTGCACCTGGGGCTTCAGGCGGAGCGCGATCCCGCGATTCTCGATCGGCCGAGCTCCAGCGAGGACGAGACCGCCCTCATTCGCAGGCTCAAGGCGATTCGAGAGCGGGAGCCCCGCAGATGGGAGCAGGCGACCGCCGAGTGGTACGGCGTCTCCGAGGAGACGACCACCGGTGTCCATCGGCTCTACCGCATGGAGAAGGAAAAAACGCTGCTCGTTCCGGCCATCAATGTCAACGATTCGGTCACCAAGAGCAAGTTCGACAATCTGTACGGATGCAGGGAATCGCTTCTCGACGGCATCAAGCGCGCGACGGGAGTCATGATCGCCGGCAAGAAGGCCGTCGTCTGCGGCTTCGGCGATGTGGGCAAGGGCAGCGCGGAAAGCCTCCGCGGCATGGGCGCCCGCGTCGTCATTTCCGAGATCGATCCGATCTGCGCCTTGCAGGCCTCGATGGCGGGCTACGAAGTCGGCCCGATCGACGAGCACGTGCGGACCGCGGACATTTTCGTCACCGCCACGGGCTGCATCGACGTGATCAGCTCCAAGCATCTCGCCCTGATGAAAGACGGGGCCATCGTCTGCAACATCGGCCACTTCGATCACGAGATCGATGTCGCGGGACTCAAGATGATCCCCGGCATCCGCAAAGTCGAAGTGAAACCCCAGGTCGACCGTTGGGTATTCCCCGACGGCAGGGGCATCCTCCTCCTCGCCGAAGGCCGGCTCGTCAATCTCGGCTGCGCCCAGGGTCACCCTTCCTTCGTCATGTCGGCCAGCTTTTCGAACCAGGTGCTCGCGCAGATGGCGCTGTGGGCCGATCGCGCGACCGCGCAGCCGGGCGTCCGCGTCCTGTCGAGGAAGCTGGACGAGGAAGTGGCGCGGCTTCACCTGGACAAGCTCGGCGTCAAGCTCGCCAAGCTCGACGAGCGCCAGGCCGAGTACCTCGGCCTTTCCCCGGAAGGTCCCTTCAAGACCGATTCCTACCGCTACTGAAGGCGATCCGCTCATACCGCAAGGAGTTTTTTCATGATTGATAAGCGCTACCTCTTCACCTCGGAATCCGTCGGAGAAGGACACCCCGACAAGCTCTGCGACCAGGTCTCCGACGCCGTGCTCGACGCCTGCATCGCCGACGATCCGGATAGCCACGTCGCCTGCGAATGCTACGCGACCACGGGAATGATCCTCATCGGCGGAGAAATCACTACCAACACCTACGTCGATGTCCAGAAACTCACCCGCGACGTCGTTCGGGAGATCGGCTATACGGATCCCGACTATGGGCTGGACTACGAATCCATGGCCGTCATCACCACTATCCACGCGCAATCGCCCGACATCGACCAAGGCGTCGCCGGCCGCGGGCTTCAGGAGTTTGCAGGCAGACAGGGCGCCGGCGATCAGGGCATGATGTTCGGTTTCGCCTGCAAGGAGACCCCCGAGCTCATGCCGGCTCCCATCATGTTCGCCCACAAGCTCCTGCAGAAAGCGAGCGAGCTGCGCAAATCCAAGGCCATCTCTTGGCTGCGGCCGGACGCGAAGAGCCAAGTGACGCTCGAATACGACCACCACGCGCCGCTCCGCATCGACACCGTCGTCGTTTCGCACCAGCACGATCCCGATATCCCCTATGAGACCATCAAGGAGACCATCATTGAAGAGATAATCAAACCGGTGCTGGAGCCGACGGGACTCCTGGGCAAGGACGTGAAATGCTTCGTGAACCCCACCGGCCGCTTCGTCATCGGCGGCCCCATGGGCGACACGGGACTCACCGGCAGGAAAATCATCGTCGACACCTACGGCGGCATGGGCAGGCACGGAGGCGGGGCCTTCTCGGGCAAGGACCCCTCGAAAGTGGACCGCTCGGCGGCGTACATGGCGCGCTACGTGGCCAAGAACATCGTCGCGGCGGGTCTCGCGGAGCGCTGCGAAGTCCAGCTGGCCTACGCCATCGGCGTTCCCGATCCGGTGTCGATCATGATCGACACCTTCGACACGGGAACCGAGCCGGAACACATCATCGCCAAGGCCGTCCGCGAGGTTTTCGAGCTGGACCCCGCGGGAATAATCCGCTCGCTCGACTTGAAGAAGCCGGTCTACCAGCGGACGGCCGCCTATGGCCACTTCGGGCGCGACAGCTTCACCTGGGAGCGGACGGACAAGGTGGCGGCGCTGCTCAATGCCATAAAGTAGCGGCGGAACGGCATCTCGGCGGCCCGGGCGGAAGGCTGACGCCGCCGGCCTTCCGCACCGCGCCGCACCGATCTCGCGGCGCCTCACCGATGCCACGCCGCACTGCACCGCGCCGATCTCGTGGCCCCGCACCGCGCCGCGCGGCGGCGCCCCAAAGCGGGAAGGGGAATCCGCCCCCGCGGCTTCCGAAATCGCGAGCTAG
>Ga0307375_10001755_pt1 | contig 23175 bp, 16 predicted proteins | sample TR1MG_FD_202531 | JGI IMG/M metagenome (GOLD analysis project Ga0307375, IMG submission 202531) | Soil microbial communities from Risofladan, Vaasa, Finland - TR-1 | ecosystem: Environmental > Terrestrial > Soil > Coastal area > Acid sulfate soil | place: Finland: Risofladan, Vaasa | collected...
TCTTCTTCCCGTACCGCTCGAAGCCCGTCATCATCGCCAGTGTCCTCTGTTGGGAGTGAGTCTTCATCTCGCGATACTCTACCCGCAAGGCCTGTGGAAACAGGAGAACTTAATCAGAGGTTCCTTATAAGATCTCTTCTCACCGTTTGTTCACTTGTCTTTTACTCATCACGCTACTTTTCACGTTGCCCGTGCTGGCGCAGACGCGCACTTCTTCCGTGGTTTCCGTGCGCGTGTCGGATAGTTCCGGCGCGGCTATTTCCGGAGCCGATATCACGCTACGCAATTCGTCGATCAGCTTTGTACGGTCGGCGAAGACCAATGCGAGTGGCACGGCGGAGTTCGCCGGGCTCCCTCTCACCGGCCACTACGATGTATCGGTGTCAAAGGAGGGCTTCGCCAGCGCGTCCCGCGCCGGTGTTCAACTGAGGGCCGGTGAACTCGCAACGTTCGACATCCGGCTGAACGTGGCCGGAGCCTCGGCTGTGGTCAACGTACTTGGAACGATCGAGGGCGTGCGCACGGATTCGGCAGAACTGTCTTCGCGCTTCGATCTTGCAAAGATCGACGAAACGCCGGTGCTTGGCCGCAAGGTTACCACGCTGCCGCTGCTGAATTCCGCAGTACGTCCCGCACGCGGCACCGGAGACCTGTTCATTGGAAGCACGCTCTTCGTCATCAACGGCGGCGGACGCCGTCAAACGACGTTTGTGCTGGATAACGCCACGGGCGACGACAGTTGGGGACGCCAAACGCTCTTCACGTCCGTTCCGCTTACATCGGTGCAAGAAGTGACCGTGCTGACTAACGCGGAGTCCGCCGAATATGGACGCTCGACGGGCAGCGCCGTCAACATTGTCACCAAGTCGGGTACGAACACGCTTCACGGCGAAGGTATCGGTCTATGGCAGCCCTCGTCGTTGGGAGCCAAAGCTCCGCTTTCCTTGTATCGTACCGGCCAATCCGCCGCGCAGGGCAGCGGAACCGTCTCCGGCCCGATCGTCAAGGATCGCACCTTCTTCACCGCTTCCGCCGAATACACGCACCAGTTGCGCGACTCGGTAATCACGTCGCCGTTGGCCTTCGGCTCGGTTTATACCGGCGAACTCACGCAATCGCTGTTACTCGGGCGGATTGATCACACGATCAACCAGAACAACCGCCTGATGCTGCGCCTCAATTCCGACCGGTTGCGTGACACGAACCCGGCGGATTCCGTCGGCGCGCTGAACCTGCCGAGCACGGCTCGCATCTTCCAGCGCAAGACTTACGCGGGAGAACTTTCCGAGGTAGCCACGCTCAACGACCACTTGGTGAACGAGGCGCGCTTCCAAGTGCAGGTCGGTTCGCCGATTACGCAATTCACTCCGGTCACGCCTTCGCCGCAGTTTGTGCGCCCGGGTGCGGGAACGGAAGGCGACTCGCGCTATGCGTTGCTCCTGAACCATCAGTACGAATGGGGCGACACGGTTTCGTGGATCCACGGCAAACACTCGCTGCGCTTTGGCATGGACGCTATCTATTCGTCGTCAGGCGGCGTGGGCCAGGAGTATGGCGGCGGCTTCGTGCTCGGACAATTTACATTGCCTGCGGGATTTACCGCTCCGATCTCGCAGGTCACGATTGCGGACGTGACACGCTACACGCAGGCATTCGGAAATCTCAATTACCACGTTGGCGAAACGCTGTGGGGCGCATTCGTGCAGGACAACTTCGCCGTCACGGACCGCCTGACGCTCAACCTCGGGCTGCGCTACGACAACCAGAGCCTTACGGACGATAACAACAACTTCTCGCCGCGTGTTGGCTTCGCCTATCGCCTGCCACATCTGAAGACAACCGTCGTTCGCGGCAGCTACGGCATCTTTGTCTCCGAGGTTCGCAGTGATATTGCTGCCGGATATTCGCTCGGCGGGCCGACGGGAATTTTCTCCTTCAGCGCCGCGCCGGGACAACTCGGCTTCCCGACATCGCTTGCGCCGCTGCCGGCGTTCCCGGCCGGAGCAGTACTGCCGCCGCGCGACATCACGGTGAACGTCGGCGAGGCGAAGTATCTCAGCCAGTTCCTCGATGTTTCCAAGCTGCGTTCTTATCCGGACAAGCTGCTGAATCCCTACTCGCAGCAGTGGACGCTGGGCTTCGAACGCGAACTCTCGCCGACCATGAAGATCAGCGTCGACTACGTCGGCCAGCACTCGCTGAAGATCGAGCGGCCGGTGGACCTCAATGCGCCCGTGCCGTTCATCCGAACCGCGCCGGGACAGGTTCGCAGCGCCGCCGCAGCCGATGCGACGCGTCCGATCACGCCCGTGCCCAACGGCTACCGGCGCATCATTGCCTATGTGAACCAGGGCGACGCAACGTACAACGGCCTGCAAGTGCAACTGAACAAGCGGCTCAGCCACAGGCTTTCCGGGCTGGTCAGTTACACGTGGTCGCATGCCATCAACACGGTGGACCCCGATATTCCGCAGCAGGACCCGAACGACTCGAACTTGACCGGCGTGAACGAAAAGGCGACGAGCCTGCTCGACCAGCGCCATCGCGTTTCCATCAGTGGTTCGTACCAGATGCCGTGGAGAGTTGCCGTCGGCACGTGGTTCACCGCCGCAGCGGGCCGTCCGTTCAACGTCACGACCGGTGTGGACAACAACGGTGACGGTTCGAACTCCGATCGCCCGGTGGTGAATGGCGTGATACTGCCGCGCAATGCGGGACTGGGAACGCCAACGTACGATCTTGCCATGTTCGTGGAGAAGGTCTTCCCGATCGGCGAGAGGGCAAACGTCAGCCTGCGCGGCGAGGCCTTCAACCTGACGAATCATCTGAACGTCGTTGGGCGCAACGGCGTCTACGGAAACGGAGCGACTCCGCTGGCGAGTTATGGTTCGTCTCTCAGCGGCATCAACAACGTTGATCCCGCGCGGCAGTTCCAGTTCCTGATGCGGATCAGCTTCTGATGCGTGGCCAGTTGGCGAGCGGTTGCAGACATCGCTCGCCAACGCATACAATTTGTGCCCATGCACAGTTGGCGCGGCCTTTGGGGCCGCAAGGACAAATACGGCAACCTCGCCGGGCTGCAACTCGGCGGGCTGGAGAAGGCCGTCATGGAACTGATGTGGACGCGCGGCGAATGCACGGTCCGCGATCTGCACGCGGAGTTTGCGCAATCGCACGCGTACACGACGATCATGACGACGCTCGACCGGCTGCACAAAAAGGGCCTGCTCGATCGACGCAAGCAGGGCAAGGCGTTCTGCTATTCGGCGAGGCTCACGAAGCCGGAGCTCGAAGAGGCGATGGCGCGCGACCTGGTCAACATGCTGCTGACCGAAGGCAGCGCGCAAAGCCTGCTTTCGTGTTTTGTCGACGCCATCGGCGAGCATGATGCCGAGTTGCTGCGCGAGCTGGAAGAGGAAGTTCACCGCCGTCGCGCCGGGCGGGAAGAGGAGGGGAAATGACGATGTACACGCTGATCGGCATCTTCATGGCCCTGACTTGCGCCATGTGCTTCGCACTCTGTATCAGCCTCCTGCTCAACGCCGCGTGGCCGCTGCTGCGGCGCCTCGGCGGATCGCTCGGGCCGGTGGCCGAGTCGCGCTTCTGGTTTCTAGTCGCCGCCACCCCGGCGATTGCCGCCGTGATGGCCGCGCTGCTCACGGCGCTTCCTTCTTATATCCGCTACGAGCCGCAACCGGCGGAGCGTGACCTGGGCGTGCTGCTGTGCCTGACGACGGCGATGGCCGCCGGGATCTTCCTGCGCGGCGTCTGGAACTTCACGCGGTCGGCATGGTTGCTCAGCCGGATGTCGGTGGCGTTGACGGACGATTGCTCCGCGCATGGAGGCGTGCGCAACGCGGCTTACACGCTGGTCGGCAAAAGCGGCGTGCTGGCCGTGTTTGGACTTTTCCGCCAGCGCATCCTCGTTTCCGAGCAGATCGAGCGGATGTTGCATGACGACGAACTGGCCGCGGCGCTGGCGCATGAAGACGCTCACGCAGAGGCGCATCACAACCTCGTCCGGCTGCTGCTCTGCTTCGTGCTCGACCTCGCGGCCTTCGCGCCGTTCAAGCGCCGGGTGGAGCAGGCATGGCGCGAGGCAATCGAAATGGCTGCCGACCTGGCGGCGATTCGTCGCGGCAACAGCGCCGTTGCACTTTCGTCGGCGCTGGTAAAGGTCTCGCGTCAACGGATGCCGGGAGAGATGTCCGCGCACCTGGTCTCGACGTTCGCTCCGCAGCGCTGCTCGCATCTCGAACGGCGTGTGCGCAGCCTGCTGGCCTACTGCGGAGACGAACCGAAAGCAGCATCTCCACGATTCGGAGTAACACTGCTCGGCTTCGCCATCGGGCCGGTGTTCCTGTTGACGCTTGCGTTTTTCCTGAGCCGCGCTCCGGTGCTGGCCGGGGCGCATCATGTGCTGGAGGCCATGATGCGGTAAGCGTCGGACCCACGTTATCGGCCAACAGAAGGCCGCGAACGTGGGAACAACGTCTTGATCATCTACAGGCACCCGCAGCAACCTAATAGACGTAAGGCACAAGGCAGCGCGTCGAGCGGCGATACGACGCGTATTCCTGCCCGAAGGTTTCCATCAGGGCCAACTCTTCCACGCGAATCCTGTACAACGTCACGGCAGTGATCGGTACAAAGATCACTATGAGACTGATCCAATTGCCCGTGCTCAGTGCGAGCGCGAGAAAAGCCAGCAGCATCCCGGTATACGAAGGATGGCGGATGCGTTTGTAAAGGCCCTCGCGCACGATCATGTGACCCGTCTGGATGGCGACGTTGGAGGTGAAGAAACGTCCCAAGGTCAGGATGGCCGTGGCGCGAATGACGAGTCCCGCGACGAGTAGCGCGAGGCTCACCGACAACAACCAGACAGTGGGAACCGGAATCCTCGCCGGGACTCGCCTGGCTAGAAGCGAACCGGCAACGAGCGCAAGAGCGATGACGATCCAGAGAGCGGCGTGCGATCCTCGGTCGCGAACCGAGGAAGTTGCGCGCTTGGCCCGCGTCATGACCTGTAGAACGATTTCGGCGACGGGCCAGAGAACAGCGACGATGAGAAAGACTCTAGAGAGAAGCATCGATCGCCTCCCGCGCCAGTGTACTCGCGGCAGGGCAGTCGAGGTCTATCCGGATTTGCGTCGCTACCCCCTCCCCCCCTTTTTCCTCCCCTTTGTTTTCAAATAGATACGAACTTTTCCCTCTAAATATGACAAAACAAAGGGGTTAGAGGTCAAATATGACAAAACAAAGGACTTAGCGACAGGTACCAGGTGCTAGGTATTAGGTACTAGAAAGAACAAAACCCGCGTTGAGCGGGCGGATTCGGCTTGGCATATTCCCACGTTATCGGCCAACAGCGGGCCGCGAACGCGGGGCACCCACTGTGAGCAGCTACTGGAGCTACTAAGCTACTGAGCTGCTGAAAGGCAAAAGCAACTGCAAAAGCGAAGCCCGCACGAGGCGGGCTTCGGCTGTTTTTCTCTCTATATCTATTGTGACAGACCGGAGGGGGAAAAGGTGACATCGAAATGGAAACTCTATTTGCTTTGTTTTGAAATAGCTGGAGGAAATGTGTGACCAGGAACATCTTGACATGTGATAAAGACAGTTTCGGAGGTTTCGGAGGTTGCGGAGGTTTCGAGAGGCACAAGATAACCACGAAGGGCACGAAGAGACGCGAGGGAAAACAAGTCGCCAAGGGTGGGAGCGGGAGGTAAAGTGGTCGGCGCGGGAGTGGTGTGTAGTGTCGCTGTGGAAGAGGAGACTCTATGCTGCCCAACGCATTTATCGATCAAGCAAAACAACCTACCGAGAAAGAACTGACGCGGGAACTGGGCGAATCAAAGGCGCTGTGGGATGCGCTGGTGGATGGTCTTGCGAAAGAACAGGGCATCGACGTGCGGGAGTGGAATTCGTATTCGAAGAAGGCCGGATGGTCGCTTAAGCTGAAGCGCGGCGAGCGAACCATCGTTTACCTGTCGCCATGCAAGGGATGCTTCCGGGCATTGTTTGCGCTGGGCGAGAAGGCTCTGAGCGCGGCTCGCAAGAGCGGATTGCCGGCGCCTGTGCTGAAGACGATGCGCGAAGCGAAACGCTACGCGGAGGGGACGGCGGTACGCATCGAGGTGAGGACAGAGGAAGACATAGAAGTAGTGAAGAAGCTGGCGGAGGCGAAGAGGGGGAGGTGACTCAATGTGTTGGGGTAATTCTGCGCACCCTCATCTGGAGCTGAGCCCCATTATGGTCTCTCTGCGCAAAGCCTATAGGTAGCATCTCTTCGTCCACGATACGACAGCCAAAATTGGGAAGTCCTTCCTCAAATCCACAATTGTGAAACACAGCCGGAAGCATCTCCCTCTCCGCTAGCAGACACTTCCGAAATTGGTCCGCCTGAATCCCAGTGATGCTTCCGATTTGGTAAGAAAGCGCAAGGATGTCAAAAGCTCGGAGAACCGGAGACGCAGGCTGAAAATTTTGATTAAGAAGAATTCGAACAGCCTGGTTGTCGTGGCTCAAGATCGGAGTGCCTAGTTGGACCGCCGCAGCATGACTATAGGCTTCCCCGCTCCCAACATGTAATGCATAAGTGTTGCCTAATTCTTGGATTTCTGCGAACGAAGTCCCAACACCCGAGATCGGAACTAAACCTGCGAAACTGCTCTTATCCAGAATTTGAATAGTACCTGAGTGCAGCGCTTTGTTTAGCTGAGGTTCACATCGTATTCCTAGACGCTTGTGTGAACGAAGTTCTACTTCAACTTCGGGCACAATAACCGGCTGCATTCCGTACGTCATTTTCAATTGCCGAAGCGGCACCATCTGGCGAGTGAGAAAGAATTGAAACAGGGCGTCGGTATCGCAAACAATAATTTCCGGATTTGACAGATCTGCGGCGGGGTGGGTACCCACTGCTAGATTGCCTCCGCAGGCCGTCCAAACCTCTCGGCAAAAGTTTCCCGATCTATCATCAGCAGCTCTGCAGCCTTACCATCGCTGATCACAAAGTCTTCAACCGCTGACAGAACTGATTTGATATACGGGACCGGCAGTAAGATGTTTCTTGAGGGTATGGTCGTGGACCGTTTCCCTACCCAAGCTGCTGCGACTTCTGGACCAATCTTCTTGATGTACTCATCAGTCGAAAGCGCATGATCCGAAAGCCGCCTCAGTTCCGACGCGATTTCGTATTCAATGTAACGCGCGTACTGGTCGGCAGTAATGAACCCAGCTTCAAATGCAGCAGCCAAGACGGTTCGCAGTTCGACATGTGTGTGGGCGACAAGTAGCGCCAAGTCGCGGGGAGTAGGTACGTCGAGATTGATTCCAAGCGTTTGGATAAAGTGGCGCAGAACCTCGCGAGGGATGAGTGCCTCTTGGGCAAAAGCGTCGGCCCGCTCTTCGAGCAAATCGTCCTCGGACCGATGTTCAAGGAAATCAATAGCTGCCGCAGCGCTTTCAACATCGAAAATGGCGTGGGCCAATTCGTGCATCAAAACATAGTTTCGACGGAACCACGTAGAATGATGTGTGTTGGCAAACAACGCAGGGCGTTCTACGCCTAACCCACCGACGTAAAAACTACACCCCTCGATCTGCGATTCCGGCAGAGGTGTTTCGATTACAAGGACACCCATCGAGCGGATATTGCCACGAAATATCCCGCCGATTCCCGTCTTCCCATGGTTCAGTTGCCGTGATTCTCGAAGCATCCGTGCAGCTTGCCGCCCCTGCTCACGAGGTGGCGCCTGTCTATCGACCCGACGCCCAATCTCCTCAAACAAACCGTGCCAACCTACAGCAGGGTTCTTTGTGGCTTCTTCTAGCTGTCCGACTAGATGGGCAACTCTACGAATTAAAAGCACACACTCGCGGTCAGCGCTCGTAAATTTGCTTCCGCGAAACCTAAACCAAATGGCAGGCGTAACATCGCCTAATTCCGAAGAGCTTATTTTGCGAGTGGCTCTAAGCTTATCTGGGGTGACGCCAAACACTGTCGACAACGTCGATACGAATGATTCCGGAATGGGTTTTTGGCCAGCAACCCATTCTTCAAACAGATGAATCTGCACACCAAGCAAGCCTGCGCAGGTTTTCGTATCTAAGCCCGTAGAATTCAATATGTCTCGAAGCATTGTTCCTGAGCTCCGGTTCAAACACGCGAACGTGCCCTACGTCCGGTATCATCGCATCTGAAATTTGCCACTAGCCCCTGAAAGCGTATCGTTCAGAACATGTGACATCGAGTTCCTCAACGACCCCGAACGATCTTTAATAAAAAGAGCACCGCTCACTCATACATACGGCAACAGGAGGGACATTGTTGCGACGCAATTCACTTGATTTGGTTCAATAGTACCAGAAAAGAACACATTCAAATTCTTGAACCTGTGCTGAATACGTCGATGATCAGCCACATAAACTTACAACGACCGCAAATGATACTGCATGCTCGTCGTCACATGTCAAGATGATATTGGTCACACAGTTTCGCCATCGTTATCAAAATACGAGAGATAACGATATTACTTCAAAGGTCCCTTCTTTAATCGTTAATTGCTGAAGACAGTTGTTTGTGAGAAGTGGAACTCGAGAGACAGCGGCGAAAAGCTGCGAGGAAGATCATCCCACATAGACGTTCTCAAGGAAGCGAACGTTCCCGCAGCCGAGAGCGGCTGTGGCTACACAAACATAAGCAACGGCAAAAACAAGATCAACAACTCAGTCGGTGAAGCCTTCGCGGGAGGGGACCTGGGTGCTCTCGCGGCGTGAGGCGGGAAAGCCGAGGGCTTCGGCCCATTCCTCGACGGTGTCGACGAGGACGTCAGGCGGGTGCGCCTTGAGCGTTTCGGGTGAGAAGCCGTAGGTGACGCCGAGCGACCACATGCCGGAGTTGCGCGCAGTGAGCACGTCGTTGTGCGAGTCTCCGATCATGATGGCTTCGTCGGGGCGCGTGCCGGTTTCCTTCAAGAGAGTGACGGCGCCAAGCGGGTCGGGCTTCTTGGTGTCAAAGCTGTTGCCGCCGTAGATCTGGACGAAGAAGGGCGCGAGGCCGAGTCCTTCGCAGATGCCGCGCGAGGGGCCAACGGGTTTGTTGGAGAGGACGGCCATCTGGAGGCGTCCGTTGGCGGCGGCGTGGATGCGGGCGAGGACGTCGAGGACGCCGGGATAGTAATAAGTATTTTCGAGCTTGTGCTCGCGGTAGTAGGTCATGAAGAAGCGCAGGGCTTCCTGGAGATAGTTCTCATCCTGAGGATCGCCAAGGGCGCGGCGCATGAGCATGGGCGCGCCGTCGCCGATGTAGCTGGCGACGACTTCGACGGGAAGCTCGGGGCGTCCATAGTGGCGCAGGGTGGCGTTGACGGCGTGGGCGAGGTCCAATTCGGAATCGACAAGGGTGCCATCCAGGTCGAAAACCAGAAGTTTGAGCCTATCTGCGGGAATCGAACGGGTTACGCGAATCATCTTATCTCCAGTATAACGATGATCGAACGGTGGCCGGAGACTCATCTCGGTTTTGTCGCACAAATCGTTTACAATAAGCGGTTCTTTTTCGACGCAACAGGTCCGATGGTGCGGTGGGGCATCCGCGGACATTCTCCAATTCAGAGGAACCAGCATGGCATCGAAAGCAGCGCAGAAGTCCGCCCGTAATGGCGGCGCAGTCTCGACGGCGGAAGCGTCCTACGAGGGCCTGACGCGAGAACAACTGGTGGAGATTTACCGGCTGATGTTCCTGTCGCGGCGGCTGGACGACAGGGAGATTCTGCTGAAGCGGCAACAGAAAGTATTTTTCCAGATATCCGGCGCGGGACACGAGGCTCTGTTGGTGGCGGCGGGGATGAACCTGCGGTCGGGGATCGACTGGGCGTATCCCTATTACAGGGATCGCGCGCTGTGCCTGACGCTGGGCATGACTCCGGTGGAGCAACTGCTGGAGGCGGTGGGCGCGGCCGATGACCCGGCGTCGGGTGGAAGGCAGATGCCTTCGCACTGGGGCAACAAGCGGCTGAATATCGTGACGCAATCGTCGCCGACAGGAACGCAGTTCCTACAGGCGGTGGGATGCGCGGAGGCCGGGCGCTACTTCAATCAGCATCCGAAAGCGGCGGCCAAGGCAGATGGCGACTACAGGCAGTTCAAGGACGTGATTCACCACGAAGATGAAGTGGTGTACGTCTCGACGGGTGATGGCACGACGTCGCAGGGAGAGTTCTGGGAATCGCTGAATACGGCGGCGAACAAAAAGCTGCCGCTGCTGTACGTGGTGGAAGACAACGAATACGCAATCTCGGTTCCGGTGGAAGTGAACACGGCGGGCGGAAATATCAGCCGGTTGGTGGCAGGCTTCCCGAACTTCCATTTCGAAGAAGTGGACGGCACGGACCCGATTGCAAGCTATGCGGCGATGCGGCGCGCGGTGGAGTATATCCACGCGGGCAACGGGCCGGCGCTGGTGCATGGACACGTGATCAGGCCGTACTCACACTCGCTGTCGGACGACGAGAAGCTGTACCGTCCGGAGAGCGAGCGTCAGGAAGAAGCGCAGCGCGACCCGATCTCGAAATTCCAACTGTTCCTGGTGCGAGAAGGAATCCTAAACGAAAAGGCAATTGAAGAGCTGGAAAAACAGGTGGAAGCGGAAGTGGTAGCGGCGTCGGATGAGGCGCTGCGAGCGGCGTTTCCGGCGAAGGAGAGCTACGCGAAGTATGTGTATTCGGAAGAACTGAATCCGGCGTCGGAAGCGTTCGCGACGAAGGCGCACTGGGAGCTGACGCAGGAAGGGCCGGCAAAGGGTGGAGCCGAAAAGACAATGGCCGACCTGATCAATACCTGCCTGCGCGACGAGATGAAACGCGATCCGCGCATCGTGATGTTTGGCGAGGACGTGGCGGACTGTTCGCGGGAAGAGTATCTGGAGAAAAAGCAGGTCAAGGGCAAGGGCGGCGTCTTCAAGCTGACGTCGGGTTTGCAGCACGCGTTTGGATCGGACAGGGTGTTCAATTCACCGCTGGCGGAGGCGAACATCGTGGGCCGCGCGGTGGGAATGGCGACGCGCGGATTGAAGCCGGTGGTGGAGATACAGTTCTTCGACTACATCTGGCCGGCGATGCAGCAACTACGCAATGAATTACCGCTGATAAGGTGGCGGTCGAATAACGCATTCTCGTGTCCGGCGGTGGTGCGGGTGGCGATAGGCGGATACCTGACGGGCGGCGCGATTTATCACTCGCAGTGCGGCGAAAGTATTTTCACCCACACGCCGGGAATGAGAGTGGTGTATCCGTCGAACGCGCTGGACGCGGCGGGATTGCTGCGCACGGCGATTCGATGCGACGATCCGGTGATGTTCATGGAACACAAGCGGCTGTATCGCGAACCGTTTGGACGCTCGCCGTACCCGGGGCCGGATTACATGATTCCGTTCGGCAAGGCGAAAGTAGTACGAGAAGGCAAGGACCTGACAGTCATCACATATGGAGCGACGGTGCCGAGGGCTCTGCAGGCGGCGCAGCGGCTGGAACGCGATCACGGAGTAGACGCGGAAATTGTCGATCTGCGGACGCTGAGTCCTTACGACTGGGACGCGATTGCGGCGTCGGTGACGAAGACGAACCGGGTGCTGGTGCTGCACGAAGACATGCTGAGCTGGGGATACGGCGCGGAAATCGCGGCAAGAATCGCAAGCGATCTCTTCGACGAATTGGACGCTCCGGTGAAGCGGTTGGCAGCGAAAGACGCTTTCGTGGCGTATCAGCCGATCCTGGAAGATGTGATTCTGCCGCAGGCGGAAGACATTCTGGGGGCGATGGTGGAGCTTTCCAAATACTAGGAAGAAGTTTCGAGTTTCAGGTTTCAAGTTTCGAGAAAGAAACAAGAGGCACGGCGCGGGCCGTGCCTTTTGCCTTGGATGGGAAAGCGATCAGGCTTCCTTTGCTTCGTAGGCGATGTTGATGTCGCGAGCGGCCATTTCGGCGAGGAACTGCGGGGCCGGGACGTCGCGCTCCTGGAGGATGGCGCCGCGTTTCACGACCTCGCCCGTGACGAGCATCTGGAGGACGACGCTGGCGGGCCATGCAGTGGTGCGCATCATGGAGGTCAGCTTCGTCCGGGGATCGAGTTTATCGACAAGTGTGAATGAATAGACGAGCGGTCCCTTGACGGCTTCGATGCGCATGACGGTGACGTCAGGCGAATTGCCGGAGAACTTCTCGAGCATGAGATCGGCCATAAGAGCACGCGGGGAGATGGACACCTTGCCGATCTTGCGCGGCTCCTTCGAGAAGAGGCCGAAGTCGTAGAGGGTGCGGATTTTGGCGGCATGGCCGGGGTAGCGCAAGGTCTTTTCGAAGCACTCGCCGACCTTCCCGGCGAAGGTTTCCGGGAGCGTGGAGGTGCCGCCGGAGGTGTGGAAGGCTTCGAGCTCGGGGAAGCCGGGGATACGGAAATCTTCGATTTCGGTGAGCGGCTCGATGAGAGTGCGGCGGCCCTTGCGGAGAATCATGGCCGGTTCGGCGTATTCGTTGATGAGTCCTTCGACGGAAAAGACAAGCTGATAATGGAAGGGAGCGCGAGGATCCTGCGGGAGTCCGCCAACGTAGATTTTGAGGGCGTCGGCGCGTCCGCCGATGCGGCGCATGAGTTCGCCGCCGAGGATGGAGGCCATGCCGGGAGAGAGTCCGCAGTCGGGTGCAAGGCGCACACCTTTTTTAGCGGCCTGCGCGTCGAGGGCAAGTTCCTGGCGGACGACGGTGTTGTTTCCGCCGAGGTCGGCGAAGTGGCAGCGGGCTTGAATGGCGGCCTTGGCGAGCCCAAGATTATAGAAATACGGGACGGCGGAGAGTACACCGTCGTGGCCCTTCATGAGCTTGAGGACCGAGGTGGCGCTGGAGGCGTCGACGTGAGCCGCGACGACTTTCTTTGTGCGAGTGAGCTTGTTGACGCGGGCCGCAGCTTCGGTGGCGCGAGACTTGTCGGCGTCGGCGATGGTGACGCTATCGACGCGTGCGCAGCGGGCCATATCGTAGGCGGCGGAAGAGCCCATCATGCCGGAACCAATGACGAGAAGTTTCATGGCAAAGTCCTGTGGTAGCGATTTTGGAACTTTTGACGAACGTACAGATTACAGCAAGAGAAGCGGGAAGGCACGGCGCGCGGGTTGAGAGGTTGTCGATTGTGAAGGAGGTAAAGAGCCTGGTGCGAAGCTCAGCCCATGGCAAGTTCGTCGGGCGTCTCAAGGGGAGTGCCACAGGTCCGGCAGATGACGGCGGAGCAGTCGCCGCACGTGAGCGGGTCCGTGACCTCGCGCCGGCAGGTAGGGCAGTAGAAAAGAACGCCGTTGGTCTTTTGATATATTCCGGTACTCGGCTTGGTTTCCATACTCGGAAGACTCTAGCACAGACGGCGGGGGAATGAACGGCTAGTGCCCGAAGTTTGAAAAACTGGAACGAAATGGGAAAAAAGCCAAAAAGCTGCTGGGCTACTGAACCAGGAACCAGGCAATGGCGAAGAAAGCGAACGCAGAAGTGCTGGTGAAAGTAATAACAAATTGAAAAAGAAGGGGAGCGGGAACATGGCAGGTGTGGATGGGGACGAGAAGTTACGGCAGGAGTTCAACGAGTGGGCCGAGGCAGGCAAGGGTGAGGAGATGGAGCGGCACCACGCAAGCATCGTGGAGCCAACCATCGCAATGATGAACCTGAAGCCGGGAGAGCGGGTGCTCGACCTGGGTTGCGGGGCGGGTTGGGCGACACGGTTGCTGGCGCGACAGGTGGCAGGCGGCGAGCACGGGCAGGCGGTCGGACTGGATATCTCGGACGAGATGATTGCGCGGGCGCGGGCGGCGTCGAAGGGCGTGGAGAACGCGATGTACGTGTGGGGCTCGGCGCAGGAGATTCCGTGGCAGGAAGAGTACTTCGACAAGGTGCTCTCGGTGGAGTCGTTCTACTACTACCCGGACCAGGGGAAGGTTCTGGATGAATTGCTACGGGTGCTGGCGCCGGGAGGAGCGGCATACATTCTTATCAATCTATATACAGACAACCCGTACTCGCTGAGGTGGGTGGACGAACTGAAAGTCCCGGTACACGCGCGATCGGAGGCGGAGTACATGGAAATGATGAGGGAACACGGCTTCGAACAGGTAGAGGCGAGACGAGTTCCGGATGAGTCGCCAACGCCGGAAACATATTCTGGGCGGTGGTTCAAGAATGCAGAAGAATTGCGGGATTTCAAGCGGATGGGAGCGCTGCTTGTGATTGGGAGGAAGGTGCCGGGCACCAAGCATTAGGCACCAAGAGTTGGACGAAAGACGAAGATGGAGAGGCTAATCGTGCCGAGAAAAAATCCGTCGATCATGCGAAGTTCGCAAGAGGTTGACGGTGAGTGGCCCAAAGGGGCTACGAATAAATAACTAAATATAAAAGGATGCAAAATCGACATATTGCGATAGAATCTCGCGATCAAGAGACGAGGCCGCCGGTTGCGGGCAGGCATCCGGCGGCCCCTATGCGTCCCCGCCGGATCGCTATGCGGCGGGGACTTGCATTTCCGGCCGTTTTGGGACGGCCAGAACTGACGGGACTCAGTAAGAACTACCGTTGTCCTCGGGCAGAAGGCTGGTGGCCTTGCTGAGCGGTTTCCCGTCAGAAGCGTGCTGAACGTTAATATTCCCGTTCACAGTTGAGATGTTGATGCGACCGCCACCGTTGCCGAGGCGGCCCTGCATTTTGCTGCCCGGGCCGTAGCGAGGCTTATGCACCGGTAGCGAGAAACTGTTGGTGATGTTGCCGTGAATGGTGGATGCCATGATTTCGCCATTCGCATTAGACGGCAAAGTAAGATCGACGTTTCCGTTTACGCAGTCAAAGGCGTTGCGGTCTCCGAGGCGCGAGACACTCGCCTGGACCGTGCCATTTACACTCTTCAGAGCTAATTCTCCGGCAGCTCCATTCACGCGAATATTGCCATTTACGGTTTCAATACGCATGGAGGAGTGGACGCCCTCAATGACGACATTGCCATTGACCATTTCAACAGGAGCGATGCGGGCGCTCCGGGGCACAGTCAGCGTGTAATCGACTTCCAGCCGGCCATGCGTGGAGCCGTGCGGGTAGCCGGTGTGAATGTCAATGGCGCCAGAGCCGGCAGTGACCTCGATGCGCAGATTGGCGAGCTGGTCACGGTTGGAAGCGATCTTCACGGCATCAATACGGACCTCATTGCGATCCCAGGCAGTGATTGTCAGGGAGCCGTTCACGTTCTTAAGACTGATGCTGCCATCTGCCTTCAGGGGATAAGTCTTATGAAATTCCTCGCGAGCATCCTGGGCATAGGCCGCAAGGGCGAGGACCAGCACAATGGCGGCAGTCGACAAGATTGCGCGGATTGGGTGACAGCGTCTTAAAAGGTTCATGCCACACTCTCTCTCTGCTCGGCTTAGACGGAGCAATATCGCTTTGGTGAGTCGAAATTTTCAGGGTGGAAAGAAATTCCGCGGCAAGAGAACGGAAGCGGGAAGTTGAAAGCGGAGAAGGGCTAGTTCCAGAAACGATAGCGGAAGAGATGCCAGACCGCCGCAATTCCGTCCGACCAACTGATTTTCTTGCCTTCGGCATAGGTTCGCCCGTGATAAGCAATCGGTACTTCATATATACGTGCGCCGGCCTTGGCAAGTTTCACGGTAATTTCGGTTTCGAAGCTGAAGCGGTTGGAGCGGATCTGTATCCGATCGAGGAGGTCGCGTCGGAAGACCTTATAGCAGGCGGTGACGTCTTTCAGGGCCAGATTGGTGAGGAAATTGCAAAGGACAGAAAAGACGCGATTCAGGGTGTAACGGTAAAAGCGTGGTACACGGTGCGAGCCGGTATGAAAACGGTTGCCAAAAACGGCGTCGGCATGACCGTCCAGAAGTGGACGGAGGAGAGCGGGATAGTCGGCGGGGTCGTACTCGAGGTCGGCGTCCTGCATGAGGATGACGTCGCCAGTGGCCTGGGCAAGGGCAGCACGAACGGCAGCGCCTTTACCACGGTTGTGCTCCTGGAAAACGAGTTTGACGGTAGTGCCAAGGGCGCTAAAGCGACCAGGAAGGTTGGCTTCCTTGAGAATCTCGCGGGTGCCGTCAGTGGAGCAGTCGTCGACAATGATGACTTCGCGGGCGAGCGGCGAGATGTCCTGACGCATGACGCGGTCAAGCAAGGTGAGGACGGTAGTGCGCTCGTTGTAGACAGGAATAATGATGGTCAGCCTGGTCAAAACAGCAGGCTGCGGAGGAATGACTTCGCACGCAAGAGAGCGGGATTCGTGAGAGGCGGGAAGCTGAATTTGCGAGGGCAACCGTATTCCTCCAGTTATCAACGCTCAAGGAAAGCTTTCGATTTGCCTATGGTACAGGGGAAAAGGCGCTTTACAAAGAGCGCAATCGTATTGCGACTCCCGTTATGTACCGGCGCAAAGAACTGATTCCGAGAGAGTTGGACGGAATCGCGGATTTGGCGATGCAAGCGGTGGAGAAGGAGGGTAGGATAAGCAAAGTTAGTGTGACGACCATCACAGCCTGCCGGTTCGGGCATAGGCGAAACTACAATGTCGTTGCCTCGAGGTTAAGGAATGGGCTGGATAGAGAACCGCTTCGAAAAGAATTTCCTGGTCACCACCGTCGACTACGTATTCAACTGGGCGCGCAAGTCCGCGATCTGGCCGATGACATTCGGCCTGGCGTGCTGCGCCATCGAGATGATCGCATCGTCCACGTCGCGCTTCGATATCGCGCGCTTCGGCTCGGAAGTATTCCGGCCAAGTCCGCGGCAAAGCGATCTGATGATTGTTGCCGGGACGGTGACGCTGAAGATGGCGCCGGTGGTAAAGCGCATTTACGACCAGATGCCGGACCCGAAGTGGGTGATTGCGATGGGTGCGTGCGCATCGGTGGGCGGACCGTTTAATACATACTCGGTGTTGCAGGGTGTGGACCGCATCGTTCCGGTGGATGTGTACGTGGTGGGATGTCCGCCGCGTCCGGAGAACCTGTTTTATTCGCTGTTGAAGCTACAGGACAAGATCGACCGGATGACGATTGCGAAGCGTCCGACGGAAGTGCGGCTGAATGAAGGCATGGTGGACGACTTCAAGCGGCAGGTGATGATCGCGCAGAAGATGCAGGAAGGCGCAGGGAATATCATTCCTCCGCAGAGCCTCAACATCGGTCAACCGAGATAAAGGGCGGCGGGCCGCCGAGCACAGTCGTAGCGGCTGTGCTATTTTTTTGCATGGCAGAATTCAGAAAGATTGCGACGGTTGCCGAGTTGCCGCCCGAGGGCGAGGCAAAGGAATTCGAATGCGGAGGCCGTACGGTTTGCGTGGCCAACGCGAACGGCAAATACTCGGCAATGGATAATGTATGTCCCCATAGAGGCGGGCCGCTCGGCCAGGGAGTGGTCGACGGGGACAAGCTGATTTGTCCGTGGCACGGCTGGTCGTTCCATGTGCAAACGGGCGAGTCCGTGCAGCGTCCATCAGCCGCGATTCAGATGTATGGACTGAAGATCGATGGCGACGACGTCCTGATAGAAGTCAAGTAAGAAGAAAAAGTTTCCGCCCATTAAGGGCACTGCGTTACGATAGTCCCTCCCCCCGAACGGCAATTCATTTGGCCGATTGACACGTTTGTGTAATAGTCATCCATCTCTACCATAAGTTTTCCAGGACGAGCAAAAGGCACATGGGACCCCCGTACAACCTGGAGAAGTGTTCGAAACTAATGCTCCTGGCAATAGGAGCTGGAATACTTGCATTCGTTGCCTGGCTCGACTGGGTGAGCGGGCCGGCTTATTCATTCGCGATTTTCTATCTTCTTCCGATCTATTTCGTGACCTGGTACCTGGGCGCGGGCGCAGGGATGGGGTTTTCGTTTGTGTCGGTCCTGACGATGGCCGTGATAGACCTGCACAGTATTCCGTTCTCGAAGTGGGGTCGCATTCTGACATTGGACAGGGCCGGGAAGCTGGTTTTCTTCCTGGTAACGACACTGCTACTTTCGCGGCTGCGCGAAGTGTACCAGCACGAACGGGAGGCATCACGCATCGATCCGCTGACGGGAATCGCGAACCGGCGGGCGTTCTTCGATTTCGCGGAACGCGAACGCATCCGCTCGGCGCGCTATCTGCGGCCAATCACGATTGCCTATATAGACGTGGACGACTTCAAACAGGTGAACGACCGGTTGGGCCACGGCACGGGAGACGTGCTGCTGACGGAGATTGCACAAACGCTCAGGCAAAACATTCGCGAGACGGATATGGTGGCGCGAATGGGCGGCGACGAATTCATTCTGCTGCTCCCGGAGGCGGACCAGTCGGCCGCGCGCACGGTGATCCATAAGGTGCACGAGCTTTTGCTGGACCTGGTGAGGGAGTTGAACATGCCGATATCTTTCAGCATTGGAGCGGTCACATTCCGGAGTCCGGTGGCGTCGGCAGATGAGATGGTGAGAGCCGCCGACAGCGTGATGTATTCGGCGAAGAACAAGGGAAAAGATGGCGTGGAATTCCGGATGTATCCGGAGCGGCTGCCGCACGACGACCCAGTGCTGCCGTTTGAATAGGACGGATTGAAAGCCGGAAAAGAAAGAGAATAACGGCTGCGGCTCCGGGCAGGGAGTGTGCGCAACCGTCTCATTTGCGCTAGCCTAACAAGCGCAAAAAATTCGACTGATCGCCGTCGAAGCCGGGGAAGACCTCCGGCAAATTACGGTTGCCGAGGTGGCAATAAACGGTCTCACCGATAACCTGGCGGAAATCAGTGGTGAGGGCGAGATCGCGTCCCTGGTAAAGCTGATCTTCCGCAAGGCCGGGCCACTGACCGTAAACCTTGCCGCCCTAAACCGGGCCTCCCATGACAAACATGACGTTGGCGTGACCGTGATCGGTGCCGCGACAATAATCGCGGCAAACTTTGTATGCAATTTCATGCGGTACCCCACGAAAGACTTGCCTGGCTTGGGAGTATGAACCCATTGGTGTGGAAAAGTTTCAGAAATCGACGACGCGGAAGGACAGGTCCGGTGCGGGTTTGCAGGGTGAGACGCAAAGGCAAGAAGGTTTCGGAGGTGTCGGAAGTTTCGGAGGTTTCGAGAAGCGAGGAAGCTGCTGAGTAAACGCAAAAGACAAAAGCAACTACATGACCCTAGGAAAGCTTGGATGGGGCTGCAAGATGACTTGTGCAGTGCATAGTGACGCGTGTTTCACATGGTGAGTTTATGTCATCGCTCACTCAATGTTGTGAGGGGAATCACAGCCGATTTGTGCGCCTAGATTTGTAATGAAAACATGCTCTATCTGCTTGCAGACCCGCTATTTGCTTGGTGGAGCGAAGCATTCGACCGAAGGGTGGAAACGCGGGAGCAAGTGGAACGAGACCTCTGGCCGGCGCGGGTGGAAGATGCGCCGGGAGTTCCCGAGAAGCCCTCCTGTAAACGTTGCGCGGACAGGGTTCGGGAACGGACGTAAAGGCGGAGGACGCAGCCAACGGAATTCCTTTGCACTGAGAGTGGATTCATACAATGAACAGACCAAAAGTGACGATTGATGGCAACGAGGCCGCGGCATACGTTGCCCACAAGATCAACGAGGTGATCGCGATCTATCCGATCACGCCCTCGTCGCCCATGGGCGAGTGGTCGGACCAGTGGTCGTCCGAAAACAAGCCGAATATCTGGGGAACGATTCCACAGGTGATCGAAATGCAGAGCGAGGCGGGAGCCTCGGGTGCGCTGCACGGCGCGTTGCAGGGAGGCGCGCTGGCCACGACGTTTACCTCGTCGCAGGGACTGCTGTTGATGATCCCGAACATGTACAAGATTGCCGGCGAACTGACGTCGTGCGTGATGCACGTGGCGGCGCGTTCGGTGGCGGCACAGGCGCTGTCGATCTTTGGCGATCACCAGGACGTGATGGCCGTGAGGCAGACGGGCTGGGCGATGGTCAGCAGCAACAACGTGCAGGAAGTGATGGACTTTGCGCTGATCGCACAGGCGGCCTCGCTGGAGGCGCGGCTTCCGTTCGTGCACTTCTTTGATGGCTTCCGCACCTCGCACGAAGTGGCGAAGGTGGAACAACTCCAGATGGACGACCTGCGGGCGATGATCAGCGATGAGCTGGTGCAGGCGCATCGGGGACGCGGATTGACGCCGGACCGTCCGGTGCTGAGAGGCACGGCGCAGAACCCGGATGTCTACTTCCAGGCGCGCGAGACGGTGAACCCGTACTACCTGGCGGTTTCGACCATCGTGCAGAACGCGATGGACAAGTTTGCGAAGATCGTTGGGCGGCAGTATCACCTGGTCGATTACGTGGGCGCTCCGGATGCGGAGAAGGTAATTGTGCTGATGGGTTCGGGCGCGGACGTGGCGCAAGAGGCGATTGAGTACATGGTGGCCAAGGGCGAAAAGGTGGGCATGTTGAAGATCCACCTCTACCGGCCATTCCCGATCGAGCACTTCCTGAAGGCACTGCCGGCGACGGTGAAGGCGATTTCGGTACTGGATCGCACGAAGGAACCGGGCGCAACGGGCGAGCCGCTTTACCAGGACGTGGTGACGGCGTTGATGGAGTCGATGGCCGAGGGCACATTGCCGTTCAAGAGCTTCCCGAAGGTGGTTGGCGGACGCTACGGATTGTCGTCGAAGGAGTTCACGCCGGCGATGGTGAAGGGCGTGTTCAACGACCTGGACAAGAAGCAGACGAAGAACCACTACACGGTGGGCATTGTGGACGACGTGACGCACACGTCGCTGGACTACGATCCGAAGTTTTCGACCGAGGATGCCAAGACGGTGCGGGCGCTTTTCTACGGACTGGGCGCGGACGGCACGGTGGGCGCAAACAAGAACTCGATCAAGATCATTGGCGAGGACACGGACAACTACGCGCAGGGCTACTTCGTTTACGACTCGAAGAAATCGGGGTCGGTGACCACGTCGCACCTACGGTTTGGACCGAAGCCGATCCGTTCGAGCTACCTGATCACCCAGGCAAACTTTGTGGCGTGCCACCAGTTCTCGTTCCTGGAGCGGGTGGAGATGCTGAAGTTCGCCGAGGATGGCGCGACCTTCCTGCTGAACAGCGCGTACGGGCCGGACGAGGTCTGGGACAAGCTGCCGAAGACGGTGCAGCAGGAAATCATCGACAAGAAGCTGAAGTTCTACGTGATCGACGGCTACTCGGTGGGACGCGAGACGGGCATGGGCGGCAGGATCAACACGATCATGCAGACATGCTTCTTCGCTATCTCGGGCGTGCTGCCGCGGGAAGAGGCAATCGCGGCGATCAAGAAGTCGATCAAGAAGACGTACGGACGGCGCGGCGAATCGGTAGTGCAGAAGAACTTCGCGGCGGTGGACGCAGCGTTGGCGCATCTGCACGAAGTGAAGGTTCCGGCGAAGGCAACGAGCACGTTCGACGTGCGCCGGGCGGTTCCGGTGGAAGCTCCGGCGTTTGTGCAGAACGTGATTGGGCCGATTGTGGCCGGCAACGGCGACCTGCTGCCGGTAAGCGCGCTGCCCATCGACGGCACGTTCCCGACGGGCACGGCGATGTGGGAAAAGCGAAACATCGCTCTGGAAATTCCCGCGTGGGACGAGAAGCTGTGCATCCAGTGCGGCAAGTGCATCCTGGTGTGCCCACATGCGGTGATCCGCGCGAAGGTCTACGAGAGCGACAAGCTGAAGGGCGCTCCGGAGACGTTCAAGTCAGCCGAAGCGAAGTGGAAGAACTTCGCGGGACAGAAGTACACGTTGCAGGTGGCTCCGGAAGATTGCACGGGATGCGCACTGTGCATCGAGGCGTGCCCGGTGAAGTCGAAGACGGAAGTGAAATACAAGGCGATCAACATGGTCGCGCAGCCGCCAATCCGCGAGCAGGAAGCTAAGAACTGGGAGTTCTTCCTGAACCTGCCGGAAGCGGACCGCACGCAGTTGAGCCTGAGCCAGGTGAAGGACGCGCAACTGCTGCAACCGCTGTTCGAGTTCTCGGGCGCATGCTCGGGTTGCGGCGAAACACCGTACGTGAAGCTGATGACGCAGTTGTTCGGCGACCGCACGGTGGTGGCGAACGCGACGGGATGCTCGTCGATCTACGGCGGCAACCTGCCGACGACGCCGTACACGCTCAACAAGGACGGGCGCGGCGTGGCGTGGTCGAACTCGCTGTTTGAAGATAACGCCGAGTTCGGACTGGGCATGCGGCTGGCAATCGACAAGCAGACGGAGTATGCACGCGAACTGCTGGTGAAGATGGCCGGTACGCTTCCGGAAGAGCTGGTGAAAGGGCTGCTTGGAGCCGACCAGTCGACGGAAGCGGCGATTGCGGCGCAACGGGTACGCGTCGTCGAGCTGAAGAAGAAACTGGCGACGATGAAGACGGCCGAAGCGAAAGACCTGTTGAGCCTGGCAGACAACCTGGTGGACCGGAGCGTGTGGATCGTCGGCGGCGACGGCTGGGCGTACGACATCGGCTACGGCGGACTGGACCACGTGCTGGCAAGCGGCCAGAACGTGAACATCCTGGTGCTGGATACCGAGGTTTATTCGAACACCGGCGGACAGATGTCGAAATCGACGCCGAGAGGCGCAGTGGCGAAGTTTGCAGCGGGCGGCAAGCCGCGTCCAAAGAAGGACCTGGCGCTGATCGCGATGAACTACCCGTGCTACGTGGCGAGGATCGCCATGGGCTCCAGCGATATGCAGACGATGAAGGCGTTCCTGGAGGCCGAGGCCTACGACGGACCGTCGATCATCATCGCGTACAGCCACTGCATCGCGCACGGCTACGACCTGGTGCATGGACTGGATCAGCAGAAGCTGGCCGTGCAGGCCGGTCACTGGCCGCTGTTCCGCTACAACCCGAGCCTGATTGAACAAGGCAAGAATCCATTCCAACTGGATTCAAAGGCGCCAACGATCGGACTGGATAAGTACATCTACAACGAAACGCGCTACACGATGCTGCGGCAGAGCAATCCGGAGGCGGCCGCGGAGCTGTTGAAGGAAGCGCAGCGTGACGCGGATGAGCGCTGGAAGACGTACGAGTACCTGGCGCAAATGCCACCGATGCACGCGGCGGGAGCGATTGCCACGCTGGCATCGAAGGCGAAGGACGAAACACCAGC
>Ga0307375_10001756_pt1 | contig 23170 bp, 24 predicted proteins | sample TR1MG_FD_202531 | JGI IMG/M metagenome (GOLD analysis project Ga0307375, IMG submission 202531) | Soil microbial communities from Risofladan, Vaasa, Finland - TR-1 | ecosystem: Environmental > Terrestrial > Soil > Coastal area > Acid sulfate soil | place: Finland: Risofladan, Vaasa | collected...
AGCGCGCCTGCGTCCACCAATTATCGGGATGAGTATTCCAGGGGTACTGCGTTGGTCTCGCTCTTGCTGCCGCAGTTCATTTTTCTGCGACGTCGCTATACGTGACAGGCTTCACTAGCAATGGTGCTCGGGGAGCTAGTCTTAACAATTGTCGGAGAACACAATAATGCTAAACAATCAGAATCCAGTATTGCTATTTCTCAGCGAGAAAATCGAGCGTCTCAAGGAGGTGGAAGATGCCGCAGCGCTTGTTGCACGCGGTGCGCATGAGCGCGCATCAAGCGCCCGGGCGTCTTACAAATCGGAGCCAAGTGAAAAAGGGGCAATCACGATGCTAGAAGCTGTTGCTAACGCGAACTCCGCGCATCAGGCTTGGATAGATGCGGCGGAACAAGTTACGGAGGCAATGGAAGCGCACAAATTCGTGATGGCGTCGCTAGTGTCAAAGGAAGAGAAGCGCACTATCCAGTGACACAGTCGTGCACGGGGGCAGTCGCGGTGTACTGCGTTCCAACGAAAGCCCGGCCAGGCGCCGGGCTTTCGTTTGGGCGAAGCACTGGCGTACGCGTGCTTATGTGAGCGCTATGGTTGGTGTAGTCTTCTAAAGATGGTTTGCTATCAGGGTTCGGGTCGGGGTATGACTCAATTACTCGCTCTGTATCAGAAACGATACTGAAAGTCGGAGGGCGCCGGCCCGTGCCGGTGCAGCGCCAGGCCCCATCGCGGGGAAGCGCCCAGGCACTAATGTACGCTGGCTATAGGTACATCAATAGGTGCCAATGGCTAAAGCACATCTGCTATCGAAAATCTCGGCGGCTGAGCGCTCCCTGTAAATCTGGTCAAAATTGCGACGGCGCCACACCGCAGTACGTCGAAGGTCTCCTCAGGGTCGAGGCCGTGTGGAAACGCGCTGAGTCGAGGGCAAGGAGCGGCCAGGACAGCAATCGCTGCACTCGCGCAGCGCGGCGAGTCCGGAGTTGAGGGCGAGCGCCCTACACCCTCATCGCCGCGATCAGCGTAAGACACTAACGCTCTATTGATATCAGAAGAGACATGAAATGCGCAGGCGTTCGCTCGCGCTGTCCGGCACACGCCCGCTTCTCCTGTATTTCAGGGGAGCAGCAGAACCTTGGCGGCCGCCAGGCGCCCACGATCGAGGTCTTTGAACGCGCGGCCTCCGTCCGCCAAGCCGCGCTCCTCCACCCATGAGAGATCGCCGAAGGCGCCTTCATGCAGCGCCTGCACCGTGGCCCGCAGGTCCGCGGTAGTGTAAGTATAGGTGCCCAGAAGCGTTATCTCGGCGAGGGTGAGCTTGCGCATGTCGATCTCGCTTGCCCCGTGCTGCAAACCGATGTGCATCACGACGCCGCCCGGCTTCACGGCCGCGAGCGCGGCGTGGCGCGTGTCTTTGCTGCCGACTGCATCGAGCACGAAGTCGATGCTCGAGTCCACCGGGCCGCTCTGCTGCAGCGGGTCGTAGCCCTGGTAGTCGGTGTGCCGCTCGGCCGCCGCACGCCGCAGGGGATTGACCTCCGCCATCTGCAGCTGGCGGCAGCCGTAGGACCTCAACAGCAGCGCCGAGAGCAGGCCGACCGCGCCGGCGCCGATTACGAGCACCTTTGCTTCCGCGACCGGCCTCGCGAGCGCGCGCATGGACAGGTGCAACGCATGCAGGGCGGTTCCGGCTGGCTCCGTCAGCGCAGCTTGCCGCGTGGTCATGTCTCCGGGCAGCTCAATCAGGCTGGCCGTCGGAATTGACATGTACTGCGCAAATGCGCCAGGGCGGCTCATGCCGACCATGCTGCGGTTCGCGCATAGGTTGTTGCGACCCTGAACGCAGAATTCGCAGTGCCCGCAAGTGATTAGGGGATTCACCGTCACGCGCGTCCCGGTGCCCGGGCCCGCCACAATTTCGCCCGCAAGCTCGTGACCGAGAATGAGCGGCGGTACGCGCCGCGGATCGTGCCCGTGATAGGCGTGCATGTCCGAGCCGCAGATGCCCGCCGCGTCGATCCTGATCACCACTTCGCCTGCGTTCAGCACCGGTTCGGGCTCGTCGCAATACACGACGGTTTCCGGGCCTGTGTAGACAAGCGCTTTCATCGGATCGCTCCCTGTCTCATTTAGCGGTGAATCCGCCGTCCACGTAGATCGTCTGCCCTGTGATGTAGTCCGAGGCCCGCGAGGCGAGAAACACCGTCACTCCGTACAAGTCCTCCAGTTCGCCGTTGCGTCCGATCATGGTCCGCGCAGCGAGCTCCGCCACGCGTTTCGGATCAGCGTACACGGGGGCAGTCAATGCGGTCGGGAAGAAGCCCGGACCGATCGCGTTGCAGGTAATACCCTTGGCCGACCAAGCTTCCGCCATAGCACGCGTGAGCTGAACGATTCCGCCCTTCGAGGCACCGTACGGCGCGCCGTCTGGGAAGGCGCGCTGCGACTGCAGTGACGCCACGTTGATGATACGACCCCAGCGCTTCGCGATCATCCCCGGCACCAGCTGCCGGGCCAGGAAGAACGGGACCGAGAGGTTGAGCAGGATCTGCTGGTCCCAGCTTTGCGCTGTGATTCGCTCGACCGGCTCGCGTAGGTTGATTCCGGCGGCGTTCACGAGGATGTCCGGCGCGCCAAAATGTGCGGCAGCCTGCGCCACGCATTCGCCGAGCGCCGAGCGCTCGCTGACGTCGCACGCCACGTGCGCTGCCCGCCCGTCGTCGTCCGAGATGCACTGCACAGCTTCGCGCAAAGCGTCGTCGCGGCGAGCCGCGAGCACCACTGCCGCGCCGGCTCCCGCCAGGGCCCGCCCCATTGCGAGCCCGATCCCAGAGCTACCCCCGGTGACCAGCGCGATGCGGCCGGTCAGGTCGAATAAAGCCGCGGTTCCAGACATTTCTACTCTGTCGTCACGAAGCGCTCGCCGGGAAAGTACTTGCGCAGTCTGTCGTCGGCGGTGCGGGCGTGGGCCTCCATGCCCTCCAACCGGGAGATACGCGCCGTGACCCCAGCGATCTTGCGGTTGGCTTCCCGGGACATGCGTTGGTAAGTGACGGTCTTAATGAATTTTCCGACGCTCAGGCCGCCGCTGTAGCGCGCCGCTTTCTTGGTCGGCAGGATGTGATTGGGACCGGAGGTCTTGTCGCCGAAGGCGACCGTGGTCTCCTCGCCGAGAAAGAGCGAACCGTAAGCCGTAAGACGGCCGAGCCACCAATCCAAGTCCCGCGCGTGGACTTCGAGGTGCTCCGGAGCGTAGTCGTCACTTAGCGCCGCGGCGGCCTCGCGATCGGGGACCAGGGCGACTTCGCCGTAGTCGCGCCACGCGGCACCGGCCGCCGCGCTCGCTTCCGGTGGCAGGGCGGCGATCAACCGCGGCACTTCCTCCATCACCTTGCGAGCGAGGGGTTCGGAAGTGCTGACCAGCCACACCGGCGTCTCCACCCCGTGCTCCGCCTGCCCCACTAGGTCGGAGGCCACCAGCAGCGGATCGGCGCTGTCGTCCGCAATCACCAGGATTTCGCTGGGGCCCGCGAACACGTCGATGCCCACCTCGCCGAACAGGATACGTTTCGCTTCTGCCACGTACTTGTTGCCGGGCCCTGCGATGATGTCCGCGCGCTTGCCAGTGAACAGGCCGTATGCAAGCGTCGCGACTGCCTGCACGCCTCCGAGCGTCATGATCACATCGGGTTTTGCGACCGACATCGCGTAAAGCACCACCGGGTGAATTCCGTCACCCCTGTGGGAGGGCGAGCACGCGATCACGAACGGCACGCGGGCGGCGCGCGCAGTTGCGATGCTCATGTAGGCCGACGCCACGTGCGCGTAGCGTCCCCCGGGCACGTAGCAGCCCACCGCATTGACCGGGATCAGCTTCTGGCCGCAGACCAGCCCCGGATGGAGCTCGGTCTCAAACTCCAGGAGACTCTCCCGCTGGCGTTGCGCGAATTGGAAAACCTGGTCGTGGGCGAACCGGATGTCGTCCTTGACGGTGTTCGGCACGCCGGCGATGCGCTTCGCGATGCTGTCGGGTGTGAGGATGATGTCACCGGTCCAGCGGTCGAACTGGGAAGCATAGCGACGCACTGCGTCCTCACCCCGAGCACGGATCTCGCGCAGTATGCCGTTGACCACCTCGCGCGTCTCATCCTCCCCGCTCTCCGCGGTCTTCGCCGCCTTCTTAAGGTATTGCGTAGCCATGCGCCCCTCCACTCACTTGCTCGCGTCGTCGGCGAACGCCTTCAGCTTGGGATCGTCGTTCACCATCTTCAGGTACTTGTCGGTGAGATAGCTGCTCGCCGCCGGTACCTCCTGTATCGTCCCCTTGGACTTCATGAAAGCGGCGATCTTGTCGAACCAGATGTCCGCTTGAGACGGTTTGCCCTCGTGGCGCGCCATGATCTCGAACTGCTGTGAAAGATCGAAGATCGGGCGCTCGTACTCCACCTTGGCGAATCGCTCCGAAATCGGCACGCCCGCCGCGTTGTCGGCTTCCTGCAGATATTTCACCGCCTCCGCTGGATGCGCCTTCTCCCATTTGATCGCGTGCAAGTAGACTGCGAGATACTTGGCGACTAGCTCGGGGTGCAGCTTGGCGAAGCCCTCTCGCACCACGAGCGCGCCTGGGACGATCGCGTTTCCATCCTTCCCTGAGCAGATAACCTTGGCGCCGATTTTGTCTTCCAGCGTATAGCTGTTTGGGGCCCACAGCGCGCCAAAGTCCGCCGTGCCGCTGGAGAGCGCGGTGATGATCCCCGCTTGGCCGAGGTTGACCATGGTGACATCGTTTTCGCTCAGGCCGTACTTATGCAAGCAAGCCGCCGCAGCGTACTCACCGGTGGAGTTCACGGTCACGAGGATGTGCTGTCCTTTGAGCGTCTTTGATGGGTTCTTTTCGAACCGCGCCGCGGCAGATTTTGTCGCCATCAGGACGTTGGTCGCCGACTCGTCGTTGGTGATGCCGATGGTCAGGAGGTGGTAGCGGACTGCACCCACCAGTGCGGGAACCGACCCCGTTGCGCCTACGTCCCAGGAGCCTGCGGCCGAAGAGGCGATTTGCGGCATGCCGGCCGGGAATTTGCTGTAGCTGACATCGAGTCCGACGTCGGCCCACCAGTTCTTCTTGCTGGCGAGGAAATATGGCAAGGCCCAATAGTTAGTCGGTTGGTAACTCACATTGATATGCACTGGCTCAGCCGCTGCGCCCTGTCCGGCAAACGTAGCCGAGATCACCATCAAGCTTGCACAGATCGTTCTCTTCAGCATGTGCTTCTCCTCGTCAAGTTAAAGGAACTACAATTTTACGCGTGCGCGGCCGCGCCCCCTGGCGCGACCCCTGACGCGTCGGCCCCCGCCTGGTGCTCCCGAAGCAGACGCCAGATGTGGGTACGCAGGTGAACGAACGACTCGAGATCCATGACTTCCTCGATATGCTCGAACTTCTCCCAGGCCTCGCGCTTGCGCACAGAGGCGACATCGAGGATCTCCCGGAGGCGTCCGGGACGCCGGGTCATGACGACGATCCGGTCGGCCAGGTAGACGGCTTCCTCGACGCTGTGGGTGATAAAGAGCACGGTGCGCGGGTTCTCTCGGCAAAGCTTGATCAGCTCCTCCTGCATCTCTACGCGCGTCTGCGCATCTAAGGCGCCGAACGGCTCGTCCATGAGTAGCACGTCCGGGTCGAGGGCGTAGCTGCGTGCGATCGCCACGCGCTGCTGCATGCCGCCGGAGAGCTGCCGTGGATAGGCCTTCTCGTGGCCCTGCAGTCCCATGAGCTCGATGTATCGCCTCACGGCCTGATTTCTCTCCTTCGGGCTGACGCCTGTGCATCGAAGTCCGAAGTCGATGTTCTCTTCCACATTCTTCCAGGGAAACAGCGCGAACTGCTGGAATACGACCGCCCGGTCCGGGCCCGGCCGGTCGACCTCGCGCTCGCCCACCATCACAGACCCGCTGCTCGGGAAATCCAGGCCGGCCGCCATGCGAAGCAGCGTAGTCTTTCCGCAGCCAGAGGGGCCGACGATGGCGAGGAATTCCTTTTCGCGCACCTCGAAGCTCACATCGTCCAGCGCGAGAACTTCTTCGCTCTTGCGGCGAAACACGCGCCTGACGTTGCGAAACACAATGCTGCTCATGCTGGCTCCCCCCACTTGCGCCGCGCGGTGCGCTCTGCCGCGCGCAAGGCGACGTCGATCGTATAGCCGATGAGGCCGATTGCAACCATGCCAGCCATCACGATCCGCGTCTGCATGGAGGCCTGTCCCTGCACCATCAGATAGCCGACGCCGCTGGACACCACGATCAGTTCCGCGCCAATGAGCGATTGCCATCCCAGCCCGGCGCCCACGCGCAGCCCGGCGATGATGGATGGTAGTGCCGCGGGTACCAGCACTTCGACAATGGTCCTGAGACCGCCCGCTCCGAGCGTCTGCGAGGCTTCAACCAGGACTTTGTCGACCTGCTTTGCGCCTCGGTAGGCGTTGATCAGGCACGGCGGGAACGCGCCGCTGAAGATGATCAGGATGGGCCCGCCGATTCCGGTGCCAAACCAAAGGGCGGCGAACGGCACCCACGCAATCGGAGCGACGAAGCGCACCGACTCGAATAGCGGCGTAATCAGATAGTCGAGCGTACGGTACCAGCCCATGAGCAGCCCAAGTGGCACCCCCAAGGTCGCGGCAAGAAGGAATCCGAGCCCGAACCGCTCCAGGCTGGCGAGCGTATGAGCCTGCAGGGTATAGCCCGCGTAGCTGTGTTGGGTGAGCTCACCGATCGTTTCGCCGACGACCAGGGGGGTCGGCAGGAAGCGCGTCGGCACTAGACCGCTCGCGGCAACACCGTACCACAGTCCAAAAAGCAGTAGCAGGCCGGTGACTGAGAGCACCGTGAGTTCGGTACCAGAAGGGCCGGCGCTTGACGCGCGTCGACTAGCGGCTAGCTGTGCCATATGAGCACCCGTTTCTCGACAATACTGAGGGCCTTAGTCATTAGGGCACCCATGATTCCTACCCAGATCATGGCGTAGAGGATCATCCCCGGATAAATGTCCAGCGAGGCAACGATCAGCACGTGGCCGAGCCCGAGGATCGCCCCGAGGAGCTCCGCAGCGACCAAGGTCGTCCAAGAAGCCTGCAACGAAAGCCGCAGCCCGGTGAAGATCATCGGCATCGCGCCTGGAACCAAAATGTGCCTGATTATCTGGCTGCGGGACGCGCCGTGCACCGTGGCCGCCTCAATCAGCGTTGGGTCAATGTTGCGCACGCCGGTATAGCTGTTGATCACGGCAGGCACGAAGGCGGCAAAGAAGATTACAAAGATCTTGGCTTCGATTCCAAGACCGAACCACAGGATCGCCAACGGGATCCACGCGAGCGGTGGAATCGGGCGCAGCAACAAAAAGACGGGATTGATCAGGGCTTCAGCCCGTCGGCTCCAGCCCATGAGCAAACCAAGGGTCACACCGGATCCGGCTGCCACCGCAAAGCCCATGAGCACGAGCTTGCTGCTCTGCCAGATCTGGGCGGCCATCCTTCCGCCGGCGTATCCGCTCCCGCTGGAGACCTGACGTGCGGCCACATACACGTCCTGTGGCGAGGGGAAGCGGCCAGGGCTGATTGTATGAGTGACAGAGGTCAACACGTACCAGGTCAGCAGAAGCGGTACCACCGCGGCCAGCGCAAGCCAGTACCTTAGTTGAGCTTCTGCGTGCAGCCGACGCGCGCTGCCAGCCGGACCTGCGGCGAGCGTGGACCTTGAACTGCTAGTTGTGGAGGTAGACTCCACGCGTGAACTCAGCTTCAGATCCACGGACCGCGGCGACCGCGATCTGTTGTGCAACTGAAGCAATCGCCAATGGGCCGCCTCGCCACTCTTTTCAGTCGGCGCATGTACGCTCCTCCTATCTATAAGCACGTCGCCGGCACACCAGCGCGCTGCAGATATTTCTGTCAAACGTCTCTTGAAGCGCTTTGTATGAAAGCGCTTTCATATTTTTTGATAGCTGATAGCGTATGTCTTTTCGATTATCCTGTCAACCGCTAGGCCAGATCCAGCTCTACACGCGGGGGAACTGGTAATATCCTCCGCATGGACTCTTGAGATAATACCCCGGGACGGGTAGCCTATTACATTTTGCAAGCGCTTTCCGGCGCTTTCGCGGCAGCGACTCTCCAAGATATGAGGCTCGGCATTGAATGCATGAACGCATTGGTGGGAGGCAGCGATTAGCGAATATGAACAAAGAGGCGCCGAAGCTAAACGACGTGGCACGCATGGCGGGGGTATCGCCAGCCACTGTGTCGCGCGCCCTTTCAACACCCGAGCAAGTGCGCCCCGAGACCCGTATCAAGGTAGATAAAGCGGCCCGCCTGCTCGGCTATGTCCCTAACGGTGCTGCGCGTGCGTTGGCGTCGCGGCGCAGCCGAACGGTCGGCGCGGTCATTCCGACTCTAGACAATGCGATCTTCGCCAATTCTGTCAACGCGCTCCAGGGTACGCTCGCCGAAGCGGGGTACACACTGTTGATCGGAACCCACAGCTATGATCCTAGCGTCGAGTTGAAGGTCACGCGCGCACTCATCGAGCGCGGGGTCGACGGAATGGTCCTCGTCGGTACCGACCACGATCCTAAGCTCTACCAGCTGCTCGGCGTCTTTCGCACCCCTTACGTCCTAACCTGGTCACTGGAGTCTAGCAGTCAGCACCCCAGCATCGGCTTCAACAACCGGGAAGCGGCGATTCGGGTCACCCGTTATCTGCTCGATCTCGGGCATCGCAATTTCGCCGTAATTTCCGGGCTGACCGAGCACAACGACCGTGCCCGGGATCGCGTCGCTGGTGTGCGCGACGCCCTGCATGCCAGAGGGCTGCATCTGGCACCGAAGGCGATCATCGAAAAACCCTACTCGTTCGTCAGCGGACAGGAGGGGATTCGCGAGTTGATGAAGCGCGCGCCGCTGCCGAGCGCGGTGCTGTGCATCAACGACGTGCTGGCCGTAGGTGCGATCATCGAATGCCAGGCCGAAGGGCTCGAAGTTCCGAACGACGTCTCGATCACGGGCTTTGACGACATGGAGATAGGCGCACAGCTCGCGCCGGGGCTCACGACGATGCGGTTGCCGACGGTCGCTCTAGGACGCTCGGCGGCGGCCTATTTGCTTGACCGCTTCGCGGGCCGGGAGGTCGCGACCAGCACCGAACTGCCCGTGGAACTGGTCGTACGGGGCAGCACTGCGCCCCCGCGGAGCCGCCACCCCAGGACGAAGTGACCCGGAGCAGGCTTCTCCTGCGTCGGTCGCGGCGAGCACATGTTCGGCAGCCGCGGCACCGAGCTCGGGCTCGTAAAAGAAGCTCTGGGCGACCTGCCGTTGGTGGGATTTTTCTGCAACGGCGAAATTTCCCACGACCGGCTTTATGGCTACACCGGGGTGCTGACGCTTTTTCATTGAGCAGCGATTTTTGGCAAAGCGATCCAATTGGCGCCTCAGGCCTGAATAATCGCGCTCCTCACGGCTCATCGTGATGGAAATAGCGCGGCTCGTTAAAATCGCGGACGCTGCGAAACATGCTGCACGCATTGCAAGCGAACGCGCAGCAAGCGCGCGGATGCTTTACCAGTCGGCGCGAACTGTTGCAGCAGAGAATGCGATGCTGACAGCGTCTATCCGGGAACACCTGGCGTTTGAAAACTTCTTTGACGCCGAAGACGCAGTCAAAGCGGGGCTTGCCGCGAGACAGTTCGTGATGACTGCGCTAAGAGCCGACGAGGAGGAGAAAGCCAGAACCGTCTGATAGAGCTCTACACGGACCCAGCGGCGATTACGGAGGTCCCGCAAAAGCCCGGCCGAGTGCCGGGCTTTTCATTGGCGCGAAGCGCTAGCATACGCGTGCTTATGCGAGCGCAGCTATTGGCACAGAGCTGTGAGCTGGTTGCTGGACACTTGCGCGCTTTCCGAATACGCCAAGAAAGCCGCCGCGCCGAAAGTGATCGCCTAGGTGGACGAGCCGGATGAAGAGAGCCTCTACATCAGGGTCATCAGCCTAGGGGAAATCGAAAAGGGCATTCTCAAGCTGCGCTCCAGCGACCGGCGTCGCAGTTAGAAACTCACCGCCTGGCTGGGGAAGGTGGAGCAGCGCTTCGCGGGACGCATCCTGCCGCTCGATGCCGCCGCGCTCCACGTCTGGGCGCAGCTCGCCGCGCACGCGGAACTGGCCGGACAGGCGCTGCCCGTGATGGACGGCTTGATTATGGCCAGCGCTCAATGCCACGGCCTCACCGTGGTCACCCGCAACGTGCAGGATTTCGCGCCGTACCCGCAAGGCTTCAATCCCTGGGCGCTGTAAGCCTCTTATTCCAAGCCGGCCGGCTAGCTTTTCAACAATGCCTTTCGTTTTGGCGCCTTGCCGCCGCTCTGTTTTGCCGAATCGGACGTTTTCTCAGCCGCGCGTTTCGGCTCGAGGCGAGGCACGGGTTGCTGTCCGCCTTCGGCGCGACGCTTTTTCGCCATCGACGCGCGGATGCACATGAGCGTCTGCATGCGTTCGGACTCTGTTACTCCGAGTTTTTTCGCGGCGCGTTCGAGATCTTTGAGCGCGCCTTTGGTGAAAAGCAGTTCCTCCCCCGCATCGTCCCCCTGGCGCTCGGCTTCGATCCTGCGGCGATTCGCGAGGTAGGCATCGATGATTTCTTTCGGGAGCCCCGCCGCTTCCGAAAAACTTTTCACGCGCTCCCCGCGACGCGCCGGCTCGAGCGCTTCGAGCTGTCCGCGATAGCGCACGTTTCGCGCATGCGAACAGCCTGATACGCAGTGACGCCGATGCTCGCTAATAGGCGCGGCTATCGTGCGCCGTCTTGCCGCAGAGGGCGCGAATGTAATTATTGCGGCCCAGGACATGGCAGCCGCTACTGCGTTAGCCAAGGAAATTGGAGCCTCGACGATTCAACTGGATCTAACGGATCGGCAGGCTGCGCACGATGCGGTTAAGGCGGCCGGGCCGCTTGATATCCTACTCAATAACGCACCAGAGAGTGCTCTATTATTGAGGCTCTTCTGATAACCTAATTAACATCTCGGTTGTCCAGCTTGCAACCTTTCCAGCCACTTCGGGGCACTTGTCCCGATGCCCACCCGCGTCCTCAAACGCCTTGTAGTCGTTTATATCCCACAAATTAAATGGCCTGCCTAGCAATCGTGTTTGCACATCGGCGCAGATGGGACTCCCGAACTCCGCGGCAAACCGATCGTAAAGTTGCTTCGATAATTCGTATGACTGCAAAAAGCGACCCTTGCCAAAGTGCGCCCGGTCCCGCCCGTACTTTGCGCTTAATGCGAGCATGCCCCCTGCTAGAGCACCACACGTTCCGCCTGTTGAAAGGCCACCGCCAGCGGCCAGACCGTGGGACGCCTTGAAGGTGGCGTCGTCCACGATTCCCAGCACGTCCTGGATCGCTGCTAAGACACATTGCGGACAGCCGCCATACTTCTGCTCATTTTCGTAAGCGAGGGAATATGCCCTGCCGACGATTTCCTGGTCATTCCGCGGATCGGCGTTTGCCATCTTGCAAGCTCCTATGTTCAGAAAGGATCTTAAACATTGCCAATTTCAAGAATAGGTACGCGAATATTTCGATGCAAAAACCGCCAAACAATTAAGCGCCTCTATGCCACGATATGAAAACGAGCTTGCTACGTAAGTCGACACACTGACCTACGAAAAATACATCATTCGTCGCCCGCCGCCGCTAGCACCTCACGTAGTACACGTTTGAGAACTTTGCCGGCGCGGAATGCGCGGCATGCTTTCGCGCATGACGAGCTGCTGCGGGACCTTAAAGCAGGCAAGGTGCGCACGGCAATGCCTCTCCAGCTCCGCTGGAGTGAGTTGCGTGCCGCGGGGGTCCGAACTGTACATAGACATCGGCGAGACAACAACGCGATTCTTCATCGTAATCCCTCGAAGCGCCAGCGGCTCGAAGCGCAGTATCGCCGATTCATTCCGGCAAAGTTCGTCAAACCCTCGCGCAACTCTGCGATTGGAAATGGCGGCATAGCACACTCCCTCCTTATATCCCCAATGATTGTTACAGTTCGGCGCACGACATGAAGGAAAATGAAGTATGGCTCATTATTCATTAATTAAACTAAATCATTTCATATGTCAAGAGACGGGCTATCGCTTTGAACGATGGCAGAGCGGATCCACGGGATTGAGCCCGGGAAACAGCCATCCGCCCGGGAGCATCTTGCCTTGGCCCTTGGCCACTCGCCGCCAAGTACGCAGACGCTCGAGCATCACCGGCGAGAGCATCGCGTAGCGATCCTTCAGCCCTTTACCCCTATCCATACGCGGCATGCTGAAGTCGCCCGATTCAAAAACGTGCTAGCGAAGATTGCGGCGCTCACCAGCCTCGCCGGCGGCATCGGCGACCGTATGGTGCGCAACATGGGTACCCTGGGCGGATCGCTCGCGCACAACGACCCGGTGGCGGACTATCCGGCCGCAGTGCTGGGCCTCAATGCCACGGTCAATACCAACAAGCGCAAGATCGCCGCGGACGACTTCTTCCAGGGTATGTTCGAGACCGCGCTGCAAACGGGCGAAATCATCGTCTCGGTGAGCTTTCCCGTGCCCAAGCGCGCCGCCTACATCAAGTTCAAGAACCCGACTTCGCGCTATGCCATCGTCGGAGTGCTAGCCGCCGAAACCGGCAACGGGGTGCGCGTGGCCGTCACCGGCGCCGCATCCAGCGTGTTCCGCGTCCCGGAAATGGAGAAGGCGCTCGCCGCGAAGTGGTCGCCCGATTCGGTTGCCGGCATCAGTGTGCCGGCGGGCACGCTCAACTCCGACCTGCACGCCAGCGCCGAGTACCGCTCGCACCTGATTACGGTGATGGCGCGACGCGCGGTGGAGGCAGCGAAGTAGAACATGCTTGAGATGAGAGAGCTGGAGATGCAGCGGGCTCAGTCGTCCTGAAACCGCCTCCGATCCAGAAGAGTTTGCGTGCCCGAGGTGGAAGCGACCGGCAAGACCCAACCCGTCCGGTACTCTTATCTCTTGGATTGCAACTGGTGCAAGCGCCTGGTCAGGTGAAGTAAGTGAGCAGGAACATCACCACTATGATGCTCACCACCCACCATAGCGGTGCTGCGCTAGGCGTCGGCTCAGTTGGTTGTTCTGCTGCGGCCGGGGCCGGCCCGGCGATATTCTGGTTGAACGCCGCGAAGAAATCGTCCGCAAGTTTTTTCGCGACGCCGTCGATAAGGCGCGAACCTATCTGCGCCAGCTTGCCTCCGACCTGCGCTTTCACCACATAACTGAGCCGGGTACCCTCACCCTCTGCTGCGAGCGACACCTTGACCGAGCCTTTGCCAAATCCCGCTGCGCCTCCCTGGCCGTCGAAGGAAAGCGAGTACGAGTTCGGTGGGGCTAGGTCGGTGAGTTTCAGCTTCCCTTTGAATTTGGCCTTGACTGGCCCGATTGCAGCCGTGGTCACAATCGCATATTCAGTGTCGGCGAGCTTCTCGATCGATTCGCAACCGGTGATACAGGCCTTGAGTACTTCGGGGTCATTTAATCCGCGCCAGACCTCGACCTGCGCTGCCGGAATGAGCTGCTCGCCGGTCATTTCCATAATCTTGGTTCCTTTCTTTTCGGGCGCTTTAAATTGGATCAGTCAGACAAGTACCAGGCCTTGCCTGAAGACTCACCACGTTTGACCCCTACCGCGGTCACTGTGAATCCGTCGCCTCAGCCTTAAGCTGCCTGTGGCAGCGGAGTCAAGCACTTCCCTTCCTTAAAAGCCGTTCAAGACTGTAACCTGCCGCCCAGTTTTTAACAATAATGGACCGCGCTACACCCACCCTGCCATTGAAACTAGCGCTAATCGGCTGGCCGGTCTCTCTTTTAGAGCAACCATAAGTTTCGGCATCGTGAGTTATGCATTCGTGTACATATCGCACGATGCACATTGTGCTTGACCGGAGTTGATCGCCTCGGCTAGAGTCTCGCAGCCATCGCCCTGCAGGAAGAAGGGCGATAACAGCGATCAGCCCTGCGTGGTCGGAACGGCCTCTAGAGGTCAATGGGAGCGGTCATTCTCCACCAACGCTGAAAACCAAAAAGCAGTCGCTCGCGACGCAAAATGGATATTTTCGCTGGGCCACAGAAGCCAACGTGCAGCGAAATAACAGAGTGAAAATCGTTGCATGCATTGTGATGCGTGGCGCCGCAACGCAATTACTGCATTAATAGGTACCGCTCCCAAAAACCGGACACATTACGTGCTACCGAACCGGGCAAGTAATTTACTACCGACATGGCGTGTACTTAGTATGTCGTGTGCCATGTCGTGTGCCTCGTATTGCCGAATGTACTGCAGCGCAATAAAATACAGCCCTTATTCCCGAAGCTTGGAGTTCCACCGATGAGCGAGAAATTTCCCGGCGGCGTGGAAATCTACGGCCCCATCGCCCCGGCATTTGCGCAGATCCTCACGCGCGATGCCGTCGAATTTGTAGCCTTTTTATGCCGCGGCTTCGAACCGCACCGCCAGGAACTGCTAGCCGCCCGCGCCGCGCGACAGAAAGCGCTCGACGCCGGGAAGATGCCGGACTTCCTGCCGCAGACGACGAGCAAACGCGGCACAGAATGGAAGATAGCGCCGCAGCCCGCAGATCTGCTCGACCGGCGTGTCGAGATTACCGGCCCCACCGACCGCAAAATGGTAATCAATGCGCTCAACTGCGGCGCGTCCGTATTCATGGCCGACTTCGAGGACGCCGATACGCCTACCTGGCACAACATGATCGACGGCCAGATCAATCTGCGCGACGCCGCACGGCGCAGCGTTTCGCTCGAGCAGGAAGGGAACAAATACAAGCTCAACGACGAGACAGCGGTGCTGATGGCGCGTCCGCGGGGTTGGCACTTAAACGAAAAACACGTACTCATCGACGGCAAGCCGATCTCGGCCAGCCTGTTCGACTTCGGACTTTATTTTTTCCATAACGCGAAAGAGTTGCTCAAACGCGGCAGCGGACCCTATTTCTATCTACCCAAGCTGGAATCGCATCTTGAGGCGCGTTTGTGGAACGATGTGTTCGTGGCGGCCGAAGACGAACTCGGTGTGCGGCAAGGTTCGATCAAAGGCACGGTCCTAGTAGAGACTGTTCTTGCCGCATTCGAAATGGACGAGATCCTGTGGGAACTGCGCGAACATTCAGCCGGACTGAACATTGGACGCTGGGACTACATGTTCTCCTGCATCAAGAAATTCCGCTCGCATAAGGATTTCTGCCTCGCCGATCGTGTCCACGTCGGGATGACCGCGCGCTTCATGCGCGCCTACGCGCTGTTGCTGGTCAAGACCTGCCACCACAGGGGCGCGCCGGCCATGGGCGGCATGGCTGCGCAGATACCGATCAAGAGCGATCCGGTCGCGAACGAGGTAGCGATGGCGAAAGTGCGCGAGGACAAGCTGCGCGAGGTGACCGACGGCTGCGACGGAACCTGGGTGGCGCACCCGGCCCTGGTGCCGATCGCCAAGGAAGTATTCGACCAGCACATGCCGCAGCCCAACCAGTATGACAGGCAGCGCCCGGACGTTCACGTTACAGCCACGGACTTGCTCGACTTCGGGCCGGAAACGCCGATCACCGAGGCGGGCCTTCGCTACAACATTTCGGTTGGTGTCCAGTATCTGGGGTCCTGGCTTGCCGGCAACGGCTGCGTGCCGGTGTTCAATCTAATGGAGGACGCTGCGACCGCGGAGATTTCGCGCTCGCAGATCTGGCAGTGGATACGCTCGCCCAAGGGTGTGCTCGACGACGGCCGCAAGGTGACCAAGGAATTGTTCCGCAGCCTCCTCGCCGAGGAGCTGCCCAAGGTGAAGACCTATCTCGGCGAAGCGGCATGGAAAGCGGGCAAATACGAACTAGGCGCCGCATTGTTCGCCAGGATTACCACTGATGACAATTACGTCGAGTTCCTCACCCTGCCGGCGTATGAAATGATCGACTGACGGGGATTTTCAGCGTAATGGCGCGGACCACGCAAAGGACGTGTTTCAATATGAGGTGATGTCGCCCCCTCGCGCACCCCCGGGTAGGCCGTTGCAAAAATCTTGCAACTGGTTCTACAGGATTGCGCGAGGAAGTTGTTTCGGCGCATGCGCCTTGCGACCGAATCAGATCATGCGGTGAACTGAGCGGAACCAAAGATCCTGTTGCAAAACGGGCAGGAGACCAAACTGCTCCTCTCGGCCGGGACACTCAAACTTGCGTTGCAGTTCGGGCAGACCGCGATTACGCGGCTAACTGTTGACGCGGAGGACGGCGATCGCGATTTGTCGGTCCACTTCATCGACGGCGTCTGAGGTAGTGCCGTATCGGTTACCGGCTGAACTTCAAGCACGTCTCCATCCCTAACGCCCTGCGAGCCCAAGCTCTCGGACAGCTGAATCGGTGTTGAGGTTCTGGTGTTGACTAACGAATAATCTGCGTCCTTGGGAAGGGACCAATTGTCTATCGCCGCTTGAATGAGATCCCCGCCAGTTTGGGAATTGGACAACGATACCTCAGCCGTTCGTACCTTATCGACTGTCCCGATGATTATATTTACGGCGGTCATTTGTCCCCCATTCAATAACTCAAAGAGGCGAGCCCCCAGTCTTGCCGGGGAACTCACCAACGATTGACCTATCCCGCGGTCCAGAACACAACAGTTGGTCACGGCGATAGGGTTTGAGAAAAACTTCGCTACGGAGTAATCGTGATTCATGGCGACTCTGATTGAAGTTCATCGGTTTATCCGCCGCGTTGCGGCTAGCCCTTTTGAAGGCGCTTTTGAGGCGCTAACAATTCAGGGCACCCGCTTTGCCGCTGCTATTTGACTCTACGAAAGCTTGTGACCCTTCTGGATCGAATGATACAAACTTTCCAGGAGCGAATGCTGAGAAAGCTTCTTGGCGGATGCAGCCCGACCGCCGATATTTACTCGGTAGCACTATTATCCGAGTGACACTACTTTATCTCATTTTCGGTCTTGCGTGTAGCGCTAGCGTTCGAACCTCGCTGAGCGCGTAGACGCGCGTCGCGTTTCCAGCAACAAGAACCAAGGTGCCGGCATTCGCGATTCGCTTCTGCCCGCAGGCGGACAGAATGGCAATAATGCAAGATCTGGTCTGGGATCTCGGCATCGACGCGGGGCGTTGTTTATGCTCTCAAGATCGGCACTCAACGGGCTGCGTCATGACGGTTCGTTAGCGCAGAACATCGACTGACCGGATATGGTACGTCAGCAGAAATTAGCGCGCCGCGAATAATTGCGGAGCGCAACGGCGAGCAGTCATATAGCTCTTTACAAAAATGGGGTGATCCCTTCCCCTTTTTCTCCCATAAGTCAAGGGACAATTCGGCAATTCTGAAACGGCCCCCCTAGTTTATTTCTTGGGTTTGATTGTTACCAATAATACGCCCGTGAGTACCAGCGCGACTCCGCCAATTTGCAGCAGGGTCATGCGCTCTTCCAGCACGAGCCAGCCCAGAAAGATCGTGGTCACAGGCCCACCGGCGCCGATAATAGCCACGTGGTTAGCGCCAATATGCCGCAGCGCTTCTGAGATCACGAATGCCGGCAGCACGGTGCAGCCGACGGCCATGGCTATCGCCAGGGCGTACACCTGCGGCGGCAGTTGCAGCGCCGAAAGCGGCCGCAGCAGCAGGAATTGCAGGATGCACAACAAGCTCGCCACGCTGGTAGCATAGGCCGTAAAGCGTACCGAGCCGATGCGCGTCACCACTTGGCTGCTGCTGACCAGGTACACCGCATAGCATGCCGCACTGCCGAACATGAGCAGTGCGCCTCGCGTCAGGTCGCGGTTCTCCCCGGCAATTCCCTGCGTCAACACCAGCACCAAGCCAGCGTAGCACAGCACCAGGGCGACGATGTCGCGGCGGGTCACGTACTTGCCCAGGAACAGGGCCGAAAGCAGCACTGTGATGGTCGGATAGAGGAACAGCACCAAGCGCCCGAGGCCGGCCGAGACGTATTGCAGGCCGAGAAAACTGAAGAAGCTCGCCAAGTAATAGCCGAGAAAGCCGAGGAGCAACACCGCCCACCAATCGCGACGAGTGAGCGGCTTGCGCGCTTTGTCGCGTCGCACCCAAAATGCCATCGCGACGAAAAAAGGCAGGGAGAACACCATGCGCAGCGCGATTAACGTGACCGGATCGGTGACGTAGGCATAGGCGAGCTTAAGCAGGATCGGCCGTACCGCGGCGGCGACGACTCCGACAAACGCCAGGACGATGCCCCAGGCGCGAAAGGATGAGGCAGTCACTTAGAACTCATGCTGCACGTTTAATTCTATTTAGAGGGGCGGCCATCCATAAAATAACGGCGATGGTTATTTTCCCCGAGATCAAGCGGTCGCGGCATTCGTCCGCGGCAGCAACGCGAATGCCTGAAGCAGGTTGGCGATACTCCCGTTCGGCAGTCCGGCGACAAATGCTTCCAGCCCGTCATAGGCAGCCGCGGGCACCGACTGTTCGCGGCCGATGCGGCGAATGAGGGCGGACACGCCGGCGAGGTCGAACGAATAGTCGACGAAGGTCATGCGCTGATCCTGCACGAGCGTGCGGCCGTCCGCGGTTTCGGCCTCGATCTTGCAGCACAGAATAGGCACGTCCGCGTCGCTGATCAGCTTGATGTTTGATATCAGCTTGTTCACCGTCGCATCGTCGTAGGTGAGCATGCGCTGCATGTCGGGGACGCCATAGAGTAAAGTGGCCGCGATGCAGAACGGGATGCTCATGAGTGTGCCAGAGACGGAATTGAACGGGCCGACGGCGTCCATGCCGGCATAGCCGGTTTCATAAGGATTCATGCGCACGCGCACAGCTTTGAGCGGGGCGCCGGCGAGCTTTTCGCGCAGCGCCAGTCCGGCGGTAACCGGGGTTTGGTTGAAGGCGCAAACCGGATAGGGCTTGAACGTCACGCGCATGACCGCCCACTCGTGGCCCAGCGTTGCGGTCAGCGCGACCGCGTCGCACTCGGTCTTGGCGAAACTGCGCACCAGCCCGGACGGGCCCTCGAAGGCGTGCGGCGCGGAGACCGATCCGGCACGGGCGAGTTCAGCCGCGGCGAGGCCGAGACGCGCGCACACGCCAACCTGATATCGCCATTCGTCGGTGCCGTCGGCGAACGATTGCAGGATCCCGCCCGAGAACGCCGCGGCATTGGCGAGCGCGGCTGCAAGCTGATCCTGCGTGAGCTCCAGCATCTTGCCGACTGCGGCGGCGGCGGCGGTGGTGCCGTACAGCGCCGACGAGCGAAAGCCGCTGGGCGTGGTCTTTCCCGCGTAGGCGCGCTCGAGCAGGCCGCCCGCTTCATAGCCGCAGAGCAGCGCCGGCATCAGCCGCGCAAGGGGATAGCCGCGCGACTCGATCAGGGCGGTGAGCAGGGGAATCATGATCGTGCCCAGATGCGCGGCGCCGCAGGTGTCTTCCTGCCCGCGGCCGTGAAACAGGGCCGAATTGGCGAGGCAGGCGCCGGCGACGCTGGTCTTGCGCCCGTCGCCGAGCAGCGTCGCGCCGGAGGCGACCTCGCCGTCCATGGCGAGGGCGGCGCGGCGCGCCACCGGCGCGTAGGGCGTGTCGTGGCAACCGAGGCCGATGCCGTAGCCGTTGAGCAGGCAGACGCGGGTCTTTTCAGCCACCTCGGGCGGCACGCGGCCGAAGTCTAGTTCGTGGACAAAACGGGCGATGCTTTGCGAAACAGTCATGGCAGATCTCCTTTTTTTCCGGTGTCAGAACGCCAGGTAACGTTGCTTGATTTCGGGATTGGCGCGCAGGGCGGCGATCGTGTCCCGATACACGATCTGGCCCTTGTCGATTACGGCCGCTTCGGTGGCGATGTTGAGGCAGAAATGCATGTTCTGTTCTGCCAGCAGCACCGTGACGCCCATTTTCTGCAGCCGGTGCAGCAGTTCGCCGATGCGGCGCACCACGGTCGGCGCCAGGCCCTCGCTCGGTTCGTCGAGCAGCAGGCCGCTGGGGTTGCCCATCAGCGTGCGCGCTATGGTGAGCATCTGCTGCTCGCCGCCCGACAGCCGGCCGCCCATGCGATGCTTGAGCGGCTCCAGCAGGGGGAACATTTCATAGACGCGCCTCAGGTTCCAGTAGTCCTCGCCGTTGCGGCCTTTTTTGGCGCCGAGCAGGAGGTTGTCCTCGACCGAGTGTTCCGGGAAGATTTGGCGGTCCTCGGGCACGAATCCGATGCCGGCCCGGGCAATTATGTGCGGCCGCCGGTTTTGCATTTCCGTCCCGAGCACTTTGACGCGGCCGGTGCGCGGCGCAACCAGACCCGCAATCGCCTTCAGGGTCGTGCTCTTCCCGGCGCCGTTGCGGCCGAGCAATGCGACCGTCTGCCCTTCGTTCACCGACAGCGACACGCCGAACAGGATCTGGCTGGTGCCGTAGAAGACGTCGATCTTGTCGACCTCGATGACGGGCGTTGCGCTCATGCCTGCTCGTCCAGATCTGGCCCCAGGTACGCCTCGATCACCGCAGGGTTGGCGCGGATCTGCTCCGGGGTGCCTTCGGCCAGCACGGCGCCGTAACACAACACGCGGATCGATTGCGCGATCTTGAAGACGATGTCCATGTCGTGCTCGATGAATACCAGCGTCATCTTTTCGCCTTCCCACAGGCGATAGAGCTTGTCGATCATCTGCCAGCGTTCTTCCGGTCCCATGCCCGCGGTCGGTTCGTCCAGCAGCAGCACGCGCGGCTGCAGCACCAGGGCGAGTGCGATGTCGAGGAGCTTCTGGTCCCCGTGGGGCAGATTGGACGACAGCGTCCTGGCCCGGGCCGCGAGTCCAAGCATGTCCATGACTTCGAGCGCGCGCGCCTTCATCCCCGGCAGCGGAAAGCGCCGGCGCACGATCGCGCTCTGCTCGCGGTGCGCCTGCAGCGCGCCCATCAGCGCTTCCTCCACCGTCAATGACGGAAAGATGCTCGCGACCTGGAACGCGCGGCCGATGCCGCGGCGCACGATGGCAGAGCGCGATACGCCGGTAATATCCCCGCCGTCGAGCATGATGCGTCCCGAATCGGGACGGCACGCACCCGAGATCAGATTGAAGAAGGTCGTCTTGCCGGCGCCGTTCGGGCCGATCACCGCGCTCAGGCTGCCCGGGAGAAAATGCAGACTGATGTCGCTGGCGGCAGCGAGACCGCCGAAGGACTTGCACAGGTGCTCGATCTTCAACATGGTTCAGCTGCGCTTCCCGGGAAGCCCCTTGTAGGTGTACCAGGACGGCGCTACCAACCAGCCGGCATCGACCGGGAGGTTGGCGCCGGTGATCGCTGCCGCGTCGGCGCTTGCCAGGAACGCGACTACCCTGGCGACTTCCTCGGGCTCGACCATGCGTCCGAGCGCGGTATTTTCCTCGAGCGCAGTCACATCGCGCTGGCCCCGGTCGATCGCCGCCTGCAACGCAGGCGTGCGCGTATAGCCCGGCGACACCGCGTTCACGCGCACGCCGGAGCGCCCCCACTCCGCGGCCAGGCATTCGGTGATCGAGATGACTGCGGCTTTCGCCGGCGCGTAGGCGTGCAGCGGCATCGAACGCATGCCCGCAATCGACGCGATGTTGACAATGGCGCCGCCGCCGCGCTCGGCCATGCGCCGGCCGAAGGCGACGCAGGCGACGTAGGTGCCACGCTGGTCGACGCGCACGACCTGATCCCAGGTCGCCATCGACAATGTTTCGGGAGGCAGCGGCACTTGAATCACGCCGGCGCTGGTGACCAGAACGTCCACCGGCCCGAGGGCTCGCTCGACGCGCTCGGCGAGATGTTCAACGCCGGCCTCGTCGGCTACGTCTACAGCGAAGGCCACGCCGCCGGTGGCGGAGGCCACGCCGGCTGCGGCCGCCTCGTCAATATCGGCGACCGCCAGCCTGTAGCTGCGCCGCGCCAGTTCACGGCAGCAGGCGGCGCCAATGCCGCTGGCGCCGCCGGTAACAACCGCAACCGATGTGTTCGTATTCATCGCGTGTCCTTCCCGAAACGGTGGCGCCAAGCTTCCAGCGCAAAATCGGTGACGCCCTTGCGCAACCCGAGCGCGAACAGTAGGATCACCACCCCCAGCGTCAGCCCGTAATACTGGGTGAACTTGGTGATGACGTCGTTGAGCAGCAGCAACATCATCGTCCCCACCGTCGGTCCGAGAAACGCGCTGGTGCCCCCGAGCATCAGCATGAAGATCGCCTGGCCCGATATGGTCCAGTAGCCGAACTCCGGATAGGCGCCCGATACGAGCAGGCACAATATGATGCCGCCGATGCTGGCGAAGGTTCCGGCGAGGACAAAGGCGGCGAGCCGCATGCGCCAGACTCGGATGCCGATGAATTGGGCGCGCTCCGCATTGTCGCGGATCATGCGCAGCGTGTAGCCAAATGGCGACTGCATCAGGTGGCGTATGACGAGCAGGGAAACGACCAGCGCCGTGCAGGCAAACAGGTACAGCTGCGACTGGTCAGCCAGATCGATGCCGAGGAAGGGGGGGCGCGGGATGCCGCCCATCAGGCCCTGATCGCCGCCGGTCAGCCCCTGCCAGGAAATGATCAGACTGTAAAACAGCATCTGGATTGCCAAGGTGAGAAAGGCGAAGTAAATCTCTTTCAGGCGAACGCAGATCGCGCCCACCACGGCGGCCAGGGCCGCGGAAAAGAGAATCGTAAGCGCAATCGCAGCCGGAATCGAGGTGCCGGTCCTTTGCATCAGCAGCCCGAACGCATAGGCTCCGGACGCGAAGAACATGCCGTGGCCAAAGGACACCAGGCCGCTATAGCCGATCAGGATATTGAGCGAAGTGGCGAAGATGCCGAACGCCGCGACGCGGATCGCGTAATCCTCGAATCCCTTCGATGCGAACAGCATCGGCGCAATGGCCAGCACGACTAAGGCAGCGGCCGCGATCCCCGACTCGAACGCCAAGCCGCGCCGCATCATCGGATCATACGTCCCTGCCGAACAGACCGCTGGGCTTGATCACTAGAACTCCTGCCATGAACAGGAACATGATGCCTTCGGTAAACAGCGGGAACCCAATCGAACCGAAAGAACGGATGAGTCCGATTAACAGCGAGCCGGCCAGCGGGCCGCCAATCGAG
>Ga0307375_10001758_pt1 | contig 23165 bp, 27 predicted proteins | sample TR1MG_FD_202531 | JGI IMG/M metagenome (GOLD analysis project Ga0307375, IMG submission 202531) | Soil microbial communities from Risofladan, Vaasa, Finland - TR-1 | ecosystem: Environmental > Terrestrial > Soil > Coastal area > Acid sulfate soil | place: Finland: Risofladan, Vaasa | collected...
CAGCATCGAACCCAGGTCGCCGCGCCAGGCACGCCCGGGCGGCAGCAGCCTCACCATTGCCGCCTGATAGTCGGCATCACCAAAGGCGGGCGGCGTCGGTGCGCCACGCAATGGCCCGCTGCCGAACGCCAGCGAGAAGGGAAGTGCGAAAGGTCCGCGTCCGCTCACGTCACGGCGCCTTGAGTTCCGCCGGTGCGGGTGCGGGCCGCTGGGCCGCCATCTGCTGATGCGCCATCTGTGAAAGCTGTTCGGCCAGTGCCTGCCCCTCGGCGTGCGTGCCGCCCGCGGCGAGGAATTGAACGACGTGCTGCATCACGGACGCGGGGACCGTGAACTGTTGAGGCGTCTGCGCCCGCGCGACGAGCGGCGTGGCGAGAAGGGCGGCGAGGATGAGAGCGCGCATTGTCATGGTCCGATCAATCCGTGAGTTGTGAGGGCGGCTTGCAACGACAGGACACGCTCGGCAAGTTGTGCGGTTGTGACGGTGGACGTGGCGAATGCCGTCGAGATATCCGGCGTCCCGGTCATGGCAGTCCAGCCGGTCTGACGGGCACCGACGACCTGATTGCTACCAACCGAGTAAGTCAGCGCCTTCGTGTTGCCGCTGCTATCCACAGCAAAGGTGCTTCCAGTGTTGCCGAAACTTCCAGCAACGAACGGAGCGGAGGTATAAACTGCGCCCGTTCCTTTCGGAGTCAAATTCAACTCAATATTGGTATCCGTGCCAATGGCGGTGATCGCCACTGGCGAAGCGGCAATGCTGGGCGTGAGCGCAACACCGTTAACCGCGCTGGCGATTTGCTGGACCGAAGCCACCGCATGGCCGCCGGCATTGACGAATGTCGCGCCGCCGTCCTGGAATTGCAATCCGATTGAGTTCGCCGCCGTCGCCACAATGCTTGTGATGTTCGGGCCTGCAACATCGCTGCTGTCATACCACTGGATGAGGTGGCCCTTCGCCAGCTTCATCGCGTAGCCGAAGCCTCCGGCCATCGTAATCGACGATGCACCGAACACGATGCCGGTCTGGTAGGGGGCGCCGTTGTTCTTGACCGTAATGGCGGTCGTGGCGTCGGCAACGCCGGTATGCTGACCGCCCGAGGCCAGCCAAAGCCCATCGGTGTCACCGTAGTGGTAAGGTGAACCAGGGGTCGCAGGCGTGCCAGCCGACGCGAAATTCACCGCGTCGATCTCGCGGCCGTAGGTCAGTCCCGACGATCCACCCAATGTCTGCGCCTCATCATAGCCGGCGTAGACGGTAACGTGCCGAGCACTGGTAGCAAATACGTCGTCGTTCATAGCGAAACTAGCGGTGCCGATGGTCGTCTGGAGCGAGCCGTAGCTGTTGCTGAGGTCGGAGGCGCGGGAGGCGGTGGTCAGAGCGATCTGCCCCACATTCGACAGAACAGAGGCGTGCGCACCGGGCACAGGCCATGGGAGTTGGTAGGTCGCCGTTCCAGGAGTCAGCCAATCGGACTGAAACACATGCACGGCCGCTACACCGGCATCTTGTGCAATGTTCAGGTTGTTCGATCCGTCCAGCTTCAAGATGTTCAATGGGGCGTTAGTCGCCGCATTCATCTGCCACAGCGGAGTATTATTCGGCACGACCGCCCACGCCGACATGCCGTTGGCGAATTGCAGATTAAGACCGTAGGCCATATGCCCCCGGCCTTCAATCAACGTTCCCGTTGACGTGATGGTGTTGGTATCAGCCAGGAAGCCTCTCTGGAACTGACCACCACCTGACCATGAACTGTAAATGTTCATGTACACTCCGACATCGCAATTCTTAGGGCTTGTGCCGGCGTAACCACAATCCACGGTTATTCCACTTGCATAATGCGCAGGATCAAAAGTGTTTGTTGGATTGTCGTAGTTGTTCTGTGTGATAGTCTCAATGCCAATCAGGTGTTGATAAGGGGACGTTCCATTGGTCCCCGCCTCGGCCTGCACTCCAGAAGCGTTGGGCGCCATAGCGCTGTTTGCGATAGCCTGGAAGCGGCCTCCTTCAATATACGGCTCATAGCCGCTGCCGGACGGCTGCGCGCCACGGCTCTCGGCCTGTCCGAGAACCCCAGTCATGTGATCTTGCCAATCGCTGCCTGTCATGATCGCGAAAGCGGAGAACGCCGGATTGACCCCGAGCGTGGCGTTCCCGGTGCCGATCTTCTCAACGGACAGCGCTGGGTTGGCGGTATAATCCGGCGACCCAGACGATCCGAGGACGGTTGTCAAAAGTGGGGAATACGGAAGCGCAACGGGGGCGACCGGAGCCAGCCAATTGCCAAGGTTCACAGACGCGCCGGTAAATGTTGCCGAACCATTCACGCCCAACGTGCCTCCGACGCCGACATTTCCGCTCGTTCCAAGGGACGAAAGCGAGGTCGCTCCGGTGACGCCCAGAGTGCCGCTGATCGTCGTGTTACCGAGGCTCCCGCCGGCGCCCAGGCTGGTCACCGAGCATACGAAGTTGCGCAGCACCTGGGGCGTGAGCCCATATTGCGCGGTGTTGTCCGCCATCGCGTTCAGAAGCTGCGCCTTCGTCTGGATCGTGCACCCGGTCTGCGCATGCGCGCCGGCGGCCGCACCGATGGTCAGCAGGAAGGCGACGATGAGTCGACGCATGGCGTGCCTCATGGGTAAGTGACCGTTCCGAGCGTAAACAGCGAGCCAAGCGTGGACGTGATCGGCCACGCCGACGGCGATACGATGGCGAATGTTGGCAGCCCGCCGATGGCAAGCAGCGCCTCCACGCAATCGCTTTGCTCGATCGGCGGCGCTGCCAGCGGCGTGTCAATGGCCAGGAACAGCCCAGCAAGAGCGCCCTCGACCTGCGTTTTTTGCGCGCTTGAAATCAGCGACAAGCCGGAGATGGTGAAATTCTGCGGCTCAGGAATCGGCGCGACGGCATAGACGATCGGCGTCACCGAGCGCAGCGGATAGATGTAATCCGCCACGGCAAGCTGATCGCCAGTCGCTGGCGTCGCCCTGGTCTCCATCGCTGCCGCGCCGTTGCTGCCCTGCGGAAAGCCGCCGAAAGCGATCTCGGCCGCGTCCATCATAAAATAGACCGTGACCGTTCCGATCGCGGAGGCGACGCCACCAGGCGCACACCACGCCCGGGTGACGCCCGTCACCTCCAGCGCCCAGGTCACATAGTCGCCCTGGTTGCCGCCGTGCGGAGGCGCGGCATAGCTTTCGAGCATGCGGGTCCGCATTGGCCCATCCTGCTCGAGATCGGCGCCGCCGGTGATCGGCGTTGTCGCCGCGCCGTTCGGATTGACGCCGGTCACCACGGTGGAGAGCGTCAGCGGCGTGCCGCTATCCGTGTTGCCGTTCGCGCCGGGCTCGTTGGCCACCACGGTGACGCTGACCGTGCCGCCTCCGCCCACCGTCGCATCTACAAGCGTGCTGTACTGCGTGCCGTCCGCCCGCGTGCAGATGGTGTTTGCCGGCAGCACTGTGGGGGGGGTTGTCGCGAGGCCTGACCATTGTCCGGTGCCGCGCGCGTAGGTCGGCGCCTGCCGCAGTACCGGCGTGGGCGCCATCGCCGCCCATGCTTCCAGGTATTCGCCCTCGGCAGTGAAGGGCGTGGCCATTTTGGCGATCCAGTCGAGATAGCCGTAATGGAGGTTCGCCAGGCCGGCCTGTACCCACGCGACAACGCGCAGGAAGGAGCGACGCAGGAAGCCGTCGGCGTTCGGCAGATCGGACGCGGTGACGTCCTGCATCGCCTGGCTGCGCAGCGCGGTCAGATTAGGCCTGGGAAAAGGCATTCGTCAGTGCTCCTGAGCCCAAGCGAAGTCGTAGATGGTCGGCACGCCGCTCGACACGATCGTCACCCGGGCGCCGACTCCACCGCTGCTCGTAAAATAGCCCGTCGCCGACACGGCGGAGGCCACGCCGTCAACGATCATCCAGTGGAGCGCCACCTCGACCTGGTTGGCAAGCCAGTTCAGCGTTTCCTGGTTGCGGATGCGGGCGAAGACCTGCCAGATTTTCGATCCGAAACGGTCGTTCGCGATCGCCGGCAGCGCGGGGTCTTCCAGCGCAGAATAGGTGTCTGCCCACCAGCCGCGGCGATCTGCGGTGTCCGGGACGGTATCGCCAGGGTCTGCCTGCGCGTCGCTGAACAGCGAGATGATCACCGCAGTTTCGAGATCCTTCCCGGTCACCAGGTCGCCATTCGTGCCCATCGCCAGGTCGGCGGTGCCAGTATCCGGGTCCCATATCAGGCTCGCGTCGGCCATTGATCATGTCCCAGGAGTCGGCGGATTGGTCTCAACCTCAGCGTCGCTATGCCCATCGGGGCCCTGAGCGTGCGTGTGGCTGCCCAGATCGACGTGGCCAGGGTTGCCGTAGCCTTGAATAATCCGGCCGGTCACATGCAGGTCGCCGGTGATCGTCATCGGTTGGCCCGCACAATTCACCACCGGCCCGGTGCCGGCGAGCCAGAAAAAAGCGCCCCGGCTATCGTAGAGCGCGGCGTCGCCCGGGCTGAGGTTCTTCAGCCGGTAGGACTGGTGCGCGCTCGCCGTGATGATCGCCTTGGACCGCTGGCCGTCGATGAACGCCACGTGCAGGTCGGCACCAGTCGGCGGACAGGCTGTCATCCCATAGGCGTAGAGCAGCGGCACCGCATCGCGCTTCGAAATGGGGTCAAGCTGCACCTGGACGGTCTGCACCGGCCCGGTGTCGTCCGGCGCCATGGTCGTGCGTGCGATCGCGAACGGCGTGCCGAGCAGTCGCCGCAGCGAGACAATTTCCCGCTCCAGCATAGCGACGCGCTCTTCCAGGTGCCCGCTCATTTCATTGTCCTGGCCGCGGCTGGCCACCGATTGTCGTCGACGGCGGCGTCGGATCCTGTGACCTCGGCGCCGAGGCGGCAATCTCCTGGTCGAACAGGTTCAGCGGGTTCGGCTGCGGCTGAAACGCGTCCGGTGGCATGAGAATGACGTCGGCATGGGTGCCAGACATATCCTTCCGCAGCGTGACGGTGCCGATAATCCACTGCGCGCCCGTGATGTCAGCCGCCGGCGCCTCGATCGGCGCAAGCCAGTTCGGGGTCCACAACTTGCCATCGACGTCGCGCCAGGAGTCGCAGGTCAGCGTCGCGGCCTGGCACCGGCCGAGCCGGCGGGCAAATTCCCAATTCGCCATCGCCTTGCCGAAGTCGTAATCCGGCGTGATCTGCGCCGAGGCTCGGATCAGCGGCCGGTATTCGGTCATGGTCGGATCGTTCACGGTGGCGCGCTGGTTGGCCAGTGGCGCCTGCTCGGAATACGAGTTGATCGCGTAATAGACGACGGTGTAATCGGAATATCGTCCGTCGACCGAACGATCTGCGCCGATTGCCTCGATGTTGCCCGGCATGCTGAACCCGGAAGCCATCGAATTCGTGCCGATGCGGTCGAGCACCAGGTCGCCGTTTTCGTCCTCGTAGACGAGGTAACCGGTATAACGCGCGACCGACTCGATTATCTCATACGGGGTTTCGCCGATGGCCACCTGGAAAGGTCGAATGGCCAGCCCAAGGTCGGTCACCGCGGAGCGCGCCGTGATCTTGAACGCCTTGCAGAGCCGCTGCGCCAGGTCGAGCGTGCTGGTCGCGTTGATCATGCCGCCTTGCAATCCGGGATCTTTGATTATGTCAGCGCTGCAGTCCACCAGGTTTCGCGTGATGCCGCGCCCGGACAGGATGACGGCATGCGCCCGCCCGGAAGCGGTGATGCTGCGCCGGTCAATCCAGCCAGTGATGACCAGGTCGGAACCGATGTAGATTGAGCACGCCTGGCCCGGCCGCGTTCCCGCCATCGCCTCCCGGCTCTGCATGAACTCAGTTGACGCCGTGACCTGCCAGGAATTCGGCATGCTCTCGCACGACCGCGTAATGCTGATCGACTGCCAGCCTTGAAACCGCGTCGAGCCTACTTCGATCGACACCACGTCGGGGTCAAGGTATTCGCTCATGCGGAAAGCGCCTGGAACGCCATCGGGCAGAACGCCGGATGCACTGCGCCGCTCTCGGCGGCGATCTCGTCCGCCCGGCCGGCGTCGCCATACAGTTTCTGTGCGATCACCAGCGATGGAAGGTTGAGCGGAAAGCTGACCGCGACGACCGTCGGCAAGCTGGCGCCGCGCACGGTCATGTCCCGGATCACCGCGGCTCGAAGGCCCTTGAGCGCCATGTAGGTTGCGTCATTGCCAGCGTCGCCGGCGGCAGTGACTGCCAGGCCAAGCGCATCAGCAACAGCCGTCCGCACCGCGGCGGCGTCATCGTAGCTCGCCGGCTGATAAGACGACGACGCCAGCGCCAGGCTGACCGCCACGGCCTGAAGGCAGGCGTCCGTCATCGCGGTTCGCATGACCTGCTGCGCGGCGCCGGTGCCCGTCGTGCTGGTCGGCGGATACGGTACAGAGAAACCGGCCATGCCAAGCAGAACCCGCACCTGGTCGGCCGGATCGGTCATGCCCCCTCGCATTGCCTCTACGATGGCGCTCAGGGCGCCCAGCATGTTGGATGCCCCGGAGTAGCTGGCCGCGACCGAAACGCCAGCGGCACCGGCCTGGGCCAGCGCGGCTCGTTGATTTGCGAGCTTCCCCTGTAGCGCCGCCACGGTCGTGCCGGTCGGCAGGGCGGACCTCGCCGATCCCGCACCGTACCGGCCATAGGTCGTGTCCGAGTTGGGGGGAGAAAGCGCCGCCGCCATGCCGACGATGGCGGTGGGGTCGGTCCCTGCCGCGGTTGTGGTGGCGACGAACGACGACACCACCGAGACGCCGGTGCTGGTCACCTGCGGACCAAGCGCAGCCGCGGGACCGGCAGAGTTGCCCATGTCGGAGTTGCCAGCGCTCAGGACGCTGGACGTGGCCGCAAGCACCGCGATCGCCGTGGCAATGATCGCCGACGGGAAGATGACGTCGCTGTGCTCCATGAATTCGAAGGCCACAGCGATGACGCGCATCCGATCCTTGTGGACCGCCGTTGTCGCCGACATCACGTCGACGTAGACGGCGCCGATCGTGGGGTGGATCAGCAGCCCCGGCCCCTTCCTCTCGATCATCGTGTCGAGCGCCAACTGCATGACCGGGGCAAGATCGCCGATCAGGTAGCCGGTGAAGCTGTACGTCCGAAGCGCGCGCCCCATGTCCTCGGGCCAGCCGCCGTCGCGGAACGGATATTCGTGCACGGCCAGGCGCCGGCCCTTCCTGACATGGGCGCCGACAACCTTGAACGGGACGCCCCGAAAGTAAGCCATCTGGAGCAGGCCCATGAAGCCCGCCAGCGACGTGGGCGGCGCGATGCCGGTGACGTTGGTGAAGCCGCTCACTAGTTGGGTCCGCCCATGTATGCCATGCCGGTGTTGACCCTTGGTGGCGCGGCCGAAGCGGCGCCGGCTGCGGTCGCCGCCGCGGTTGTGCCCGGTGGAGCGTTGTGCAGGTTCACGTCCACGGTGACGTGGCCGCTCACAAACTGCGAAGCCGCGTTGCCGCGGCGCATGTCCTCTCCGGCGCCGCCGGCGGGCACCTCGAATTGTCTGCTGAAGACCGCGCCCGACGTCACTGCATCGTGCGGCGGCATGTGGGCGAGCACGCCCCGCTGCTGCATCTCCTGCCAGGTGAAGTCGAGCTGCTGCTGCTCGGTCGGTTTGTCCGAGCCGGCATAGGCGCGCAGCTTCGTCAGACGATCAAGGTGATACTGGAACAGCCCGTACGACGGGCCGCCGCTATCCTGCGTCAGGTTGTCGGGGTTGAAGTCGCTTTCGGCCGCCGCGTTTGCCAGCACGCCGGCTGTCTGTTCCTCGGTCAAGCCCTTGCCTCGGAAGTAATCATGCATGCGTTGCATGACGCCGGCCCCAGCACTGCCAGGCCGCGGCGCGGAAATTCCGCTTCTCGCGCCGCCACCGCCCGGCAGGTAGTACGAGAACGGCAGGCCGTGGCTCAGAGGGCCGAAGATATAGCGATTGGTGAACCTATCCGCAGCGCCCCCGGCCCCCAGAAATCCCCCCGGCTTTGCCCATCCCGGCGCGCCCTCAGAGGTAGCTCTCGGGTCGGTGTCGCCCGCCAGCGCAAGCGGCATGCCAACCGTCGCGCCGACCATGGTCGCCGTCTCTGCAAGCGTCGCCAAGCCAAGCGCGCGCAGCACCCACAACGACGGGGTTTTCAGCACCAACGCGGCCATCGCGACACTCGCCGCCGCGCCGACCTTCGCATAGGAGTCCGCGATCTTCGGGTTGTCCTCGATGAACTTGGCAACGGCCGAAGCTGTCTTCGTGAAGAAGCCGGACATGGAGTCCCACATCCGGTTGTTCACGCCCTCGACCGCCATGCCAAGTTCGGTCCAGGACGCGTTCATTTTCTTGGCGTTTTCGGACATTTGTCCAGTCATCACGCCGCCGGTCTGCATCGCCTGCTTGCGGAATTCCTCCAACCCGGCCCGTCCGTTTTTCAGCAGCGGCAGCAGGTCCGGCGACATGCCGAGTTGACCCAGGGTGCGCGCCTGCGCATGCGGAGTCATACCCTTGATGGACTCAGCCACGTCGCCGAGGGCCTGATCGGCGTTACGCGCCTCACCATGGAGACCGCGAAAGCTGATCCCAAGCTGGTTCAGCAGCCCGACCTGCGCGCCCGGCTGGTTGAAGTTGGCCGCGGAGAGCGTGTTCTGAAGCCCCTGAAGGCTGCTGTCCATAGCATCTGCTGAACTGCCGGCCAGCCGCGCCGCGCCGCGCAGCGCGCCCAGCCGCTCCACCGGCATGTTCATGGCATACGCGGTTTTGTTGACCGTGTTGCCCATCTGTCCCCACTGGCGCGACAACTCGATCATGCCGGCGATGCTGGCCGCCGAGGTAAGCGTCGCCATCGGGCTGACCATGCGCTCGACCGAGCGCGCGGCGCCGAGCGTCGTGTCGCCGAAGGTCGCCATCCCCTCGGTGATCCGGCGCAGACCCGACGTCTCGCCCAGCTTTGCCAAGCTGCTGCCGCTGGCCTTCGCCGGCTTCTGCAGCTTCGCAATGGACTGGTTGATCTTGGAAAGCGACTCGCTCGCCTGATCCACAAAGCCGATCCGCAAGCTGATGTCTGCGCCGCTACCGGACATTTTCGCGCCTCGCTACCTGCGCCATCAGCTCCGCCCAACGAACCAGCCGGCCAAGCGGCAGGTCCATCGCCCAGCCCACGCCGTGGCCGTAGAACCTGGCCACGCGCGCCGCAAGCATCTCAATCTCGCCGGCGCGCGCCAGCTCGATCAGGACGGCTGCGGAACCGCGGCGGCCGCGGCGGATGCTGCGGCCAAGGCTGCCGCTGCCCGAGCGGTCCGCCAGGCCTCCAAAGGGTCCGGCAGCGGTGCCCCCAGGAAGCTGTCCATGTAGTCGGACATTTGCGTGATCATCCACCAAGGCAGCTTTTTGACCACGTCGTAGGGGACGTGCTCGGCGGAGACGCTCTCGATCAGCCGATGCGTGATGTCGGCGTTCGAAGCGCCCGGGATGGCCATGGCCTTCAGGACATCCTCGCCGCTCGGCGCGCGCAGCGTCACGGTGGCGTAGGTCAGCCCGCCGTCGCCGGAAATCGGCGCTGGCATGGTCCACGTCACCGGCTCAGGCACGGGGGTCCAGGCGATCATGGCTTAGGTCCCCGGCGCCGGCGGCACGCCGCCCGTCTCGACGACGGAGCCGGCCACGCCTTCGAACTTGAAATCGAAGGTCGCGTCGGCGCCGGACACGCCCGGGCGGCCAGTGTACCAGAGGTTGTGCCCCTGGATCTGCTTGCCGTTGGCCAGCTTGACGACGATGGTCGAATTCGACTTCGCGGTGAACGCGGTCACCGAGACGCCGGCGCCGTCGCGGAACTTGCCGCTGATGAACGGCGCAACCGGCCGCTGGGCATAGCCATCGACGCCCGACAAACTGGTCATTGTCTCGTTGGCGAAAGTGGCTGGGTCCCAGACGAACTCGGTGACGGGGAAAGCGGTCCCGTCCACCGTGAAAGCCGTGATGCCGGCCAGCCGCCGATTGATCGGCGTGGACGGCGCGAGAGTGCCGGACATTTATTCACCTTTCGTGTTGCAAGCTCACCAGACCATTTCAGGCCAAACGAGCGCGGTGTTGCTTACGTGGACTGGCGGAACTGAACGAGGATGCCGACGTTGATCACCTGATCGGAGAAGTCGATCGGTAGATACATCAAGACCTGGCCCTTTGTGCCGGGCTGCGCCGTGCAATTCGCCGCAAAGGTCAGCGGGTTCTGGGCGATGAAAATGCTGCACAGGTAGGCATAGATCGCGATGACCGAGCCGAGCATCAGAGCCGGAGTTGTCGCCGGGGAGCCCGGACCGATCGGCGTCCCGTTGCTCACCAGGATCTTCCCTGGCGCGATGAACTGCGAGGTGATCTGTGCCGCGATGTAGCGCGCCGCGTACATCGCCTGGAACATGATGTTCGTGTTCAGGTAGCTGTCGTCCGGCTGGCCGCTGGGGTTCTGCTGGTATGTCGTGATGGTGCGGTCGATCCGGCAGGTCCCGTCGTTGGATACCGTGAACGTGCTCACGCCGTCGAACAGCAGCGTGTTGCGCTCGCCTGGGGTGTCCTGCGATGGCAGTGGTGGCGCCAGCAGGCCAAGCGCCTGGGTGGCGAGGCCTTGGGCCGGGTTGACCTTGATGCGCACCGCGTGCACGGCGCACCAGTCCGCCGCCTCCAGCCAGGCCGGCGTCGGGCTATCGAAGAAGCCAAGGATGCTACTGTGCTGGTCATTGAGCCCGGTGCCGAAGCTGCCGCGCGCGCTGACGGTGCCGCGGTAGGCCCCGAAGGAATGGCCATACTGCATCTGCTCGGCCGACCACCGGCCCGCCTGGTCGCCCAGGAACGCCTTCATGGCGGCGAGCGTCGTGGCGTCGGTGTAGGGCAGGGCGATGAAGTCGAAAAGCTGGACGCCGATGTTCGCCAGCAGGTTGGTCAGCAGCGGGTTGGTTGCGCCGCTGGAGAGCGTGCCGGGAAGCGGGCTGCCGCACGCGCCGGTCACGGGGTTGCTGAAGGCTATGGTCAGGCCGGCCGGCATCACCTCGCCGTTCTGCGCGCCGATATAGGCGCACCGCAGGTCGATGTCGTTCAGCGCCAGGCCTTTGTGGTTGGCGGTGACCGCCAGGACGGCGTCGGTTGCCACCGCGGTGCAGCAGATGCCGACGGCCAAGGCGATCTGCGCCGCTACCTTCGGGCCGGCGACGGCCGCCGTATCGCCGAGAGCGATCGGGACCGGGATCGACACGCCCATGATGTAAAGCGGAATCGTGCCCGCGGCAGTCGCGGTGCCGGTCAACGTGATCGTGCCGTTCGGCACTACGCCCGCGCTGTCGTCGGACAGCGGACCGAGCCACACCTCGCCGAACGGGTCCTGCTTGCGATATGCGGCATACATCAGCGCCAGCATGGAAGTGGCGCCGCACAGCAGGTTCACTTGCGATTGGCTGTACCCCATGACCGGGACGTCCGGCGTCGCGGTGCCGGCGGCGAGGATCTGCCCGATCAGCAGGGCGCGCTGGTTCTGCGTCGCGGTGTTCGCCTGGCTGGCGTCGAACTCGACGTTGACGCCGCTCGGCCGCCACTGCTGCGAGGGGAAGTATTTGAAGCCCAGGGTGCCGCTCATGGCGCTGCTCCTTTCTCGACTGCTGGCCCGGCGGGCGGTTCGGCCAGCACCACGTCGCCGTCGCGCAGACGCCGGAACCAGAACTGCGTGTCCGGCACGACCTGCCCGCCGGGCTCGATCAACCGATTGTCCGGGCCGCGGACCTGAAGCGGCTGGGTTGGATCATCGGGCCGAAGCCCTGGCTTCACGAACATGGCCGCTCCTTCAGATGCTGGCGTGGTTGTCGATGGTGACGGGAATCGGCGTGCCCGAGCCGCCGATCGGCTGAAGCGTGGAAACGACGTCGGTCAGGGCAATCGTGCCGGGCGGCCCGAAGCCTTGATAGACCACGAGATCTAAGGACATGCCGATTTCGCCGATATGCTGCTTGCCCTCGGCGCTGACGGTGGTCTGCGTCTCGATGCCAAGGAACTGCTGAATGGCGCCGACGAATGACGGCGTGAACATCAGCGCATCCTCGATTTGGCCGGCAAGCAGGTCCAGGTCGTCGTATGCCGCCTCCGGGGTCGCGGCTGTCACGCGCCCGACCACCACCAGCGTCATCGTCGTGTTGAACTCCATCATGCCGGGGTAGAGGCTGGCCTTCCGCTCGCGTGGCACCTGGACCATCAGCAGGGGGAACAGCTTCGGGTCGGTCGGCCAGTCGCGCGGCTCATAGACCCGGTTGGCCGCGAGCGTGTTGGCGGCTACCAGCGCTTCGAGCGCCGCAGCCTCCATGCCCTTGCGAGAAATTCCGTCAAGCAGCGGCATCGTCAGCCCCCATATTCGTTCAGCAGCAGCTTCGCGCCGCCGTGGCCATCCGGCCGCACTTCCTTCACGACATATCTGCCGCCGATGAACTTGCCGCCCATGATCGTCAGGGTGTCATTCTGCTCCGGCGGCAGGACGAACTGCGAAAGCTGCACGCCGAGAACCGGCCTGGCTGTCGTGATCGCACCCGGAGAGCCGAGCGAGAACGCCTCCGTGCCATCCTCGCCTTTGCCGAGCGGCGTCAGTTCCAGGTATGCCTCGTCGAAGACGCCGGTGATGGGGAACCAACCGCCGCACGCCTCGTACTGGACCGGATCGCCGAAGCAAGCGATGGTCGGGCCGATCACAAGATTGTCCCAATCGACGGCCATCGGTCACCTCGCCTTGCGAAAGACCGCCCCGGAGCCGAGCCGGTCTAGCTCGGCTTGCGGATTGAAGAGGAAGCCAGCCGCGATGAGGTGCTGGGCCTCGGCAACTGGCAGCGTCAGCAGGGTGCCGGCTCCGCATGTGCGCGGTGGATTGCCGGCCATGACCGTATGTCGCGGCGCCACCGCCACTTGCATGGTAGCGCTGGCGGTTCCGACCGCCAGCTTTTTCGCGTCGATCATGGCACGCTCAGCCGGGCGAGTTGATCATGCTGCCGGCCTCGCCCACCGTCGGACCAGGACCGGGAGCCGGCCGCGGGCCGGCCTGCGGATCCAGCAGGAAGCCCGCTGCGATGAGGTGGAGGGCCTCTTCCTCCGGCAGCTCCACCAGCGTGCCGGGGCCGACCACGCGCGGCTGGGCGCCGCGCGCGCTCCGCGGGTCGCCATGCCCGCCGAGTTGGATGGTGTGGCGCGGCGCAACGGCCGCGCTAACCATCCGAACCTTCTCCACCGCCATCAGGTGTACACGCCCGCGCAGACCGTCGCCGCCAGGCACGCGTTGACACGGGACGGGATGACGATCGGGCTGGACTGCATCATCAGCAGCCGCTGCGGAGGATCGTTCTCAACCCACGTCTTCGGCGCGAACGGCAGCGCCTCGTAGTTGAACGCTGGATCGAGGATCTGCCCGAACGCCCGGGTGCCCATCATGTCCTGGCCGGACATAATCACGGTGCCGTCGGGAATCATCGGCGTCTCGATGTTCGTCACCGGATCGACATACCAGTCGTTGTAGAGCCACAGGTCATATTGGCCCCACTTGCCCTTGTATGCCGCACCGCGCTGGATTGTCGCGCCAGGGTTGACGCTGTTCGGGAAGTCGCCCAGCTTCGGGTAGTAGATCGCGCCCTGCACGCCCTCGGCATTCAGGAACTTGATCCACGGCGTCGTCGTGAAGACGATGTCGGTCACCGCGGCGCCGCTCTGCTTGAGTACCAAGCGCTGCGCTGCCTCGATGGTCTGCACCGGAATGGGGTCGCGACCATCCGGGTTGAAGCCTGCGGTGTAGCCCCATACGCCGTTGCCGGAGAGCGCAACGGTCAGCGAGGGATCGCGGCCGAAGTCTACGACCACGGTCGGGAAGCCGTCGCCGGCGATGGTCACCGTGGCGGTTCCGAGCGCGCTCGCCGCCATCCATTCGAGCCGGCGGGTCAGCACGTCGACCTGGTCCGCCATTTCGAATTCGAGGTTCGCCATTTCGCGCTCGGCGCCGGTCATGTCGCCGCCGATGCGCTCGCCGATCATGCGCCGGACCGGCTTGCGCAGGTCGGGCGCGCGCTTGTCCTTCAGGTAGGCGGGCTTGAAGGTGTTCGTCTGGATGCGCCGCTGCTCGACCAGCTTGCCCTCGACGAGCGGGCTGACAAACGGCGCCATGCGCCGCATGCCAACGTCGACGTCGATCGACACGAATTCGGAATCGCTCGTGACGATGTTGGGGAAAAACTTGTCGAGCAGAAAGCTCTGCGCGCGCTTGAGGTTCGGCACGACCGCGATGAGCGTGTTCGTGTCGTAGACGAAGGCGTTTGGCGCCATGGCCATGGGGGTCTCTCCTGGATAAGCTGATGGCGCTCTTCGCGCCTCCTTGGGTTGCCGTTACGAAGGATCGGTCGCCACGACGGCTCCGGTCTTGAGGAAGATGCCCAGCGGCCGGAGCGCCGTCTTGGCCGCGGCGACGGAGATACCGGGGCCGAACGTCATCGCGTTGGTGTTGAACTCGCCCATCAGGTACACGCCGGCGTTCACCGCCCCGCCGGTCGGGTCGGCATAGTCGGCCAAAATCGCCACCGGGTTCTGGCTACCGTCCAACGCGGCCGCACTGGCCAGGATGTAGGTCCCTGCCCCCACGGCCGCCTGCAGGGCGAACATATCGCCGGCTGCGATGTTGCTGCCCGTGGTGACCGTGAAGTTGATCTGCTGATCGGTGAACGCGGTCCCGACCGTGAACGGCCCGATGTCAACGCCGGTCGGGTCCTCCACATGTCCAACGGTCGCGCTTTCCAGGATCACCATGTACGTCCCGGCCTTGAGCAACGGCCCGGCGGAAATGGAACCGATGCTCTCGGCGCCGGCGTTCGCGGATCCGTCCGCCAGCGTCGTGCTGGAGAGGGTGAACGCCGCCGCGTGCGAGGTGGCGAGCGTCAGCGCATTGCCGGTGCCGATCTTGTTGGCGTTGATCGTCACCACCGCGCCGGACAGCGAGTAGTTCGCCTTCAGCAGGTTGGCGTCGGTCGAGCCGACCAGGAAGTCGATCAGCGCCAGGCAGGTCCCAGCGATGGTCGGCGTCGTCGGGGGCTGACCGCCCGTGCCGGCGCCGCCGATCTGCACCTGATTGCCGCGCGGGTTGGCCGTCACGAAGGTGATGGCCGTGCCAGCGATGGTCAAGGTGTCCAGCGCCGTCGGCACCAGGGCGACGGTAACCGTGCCGGTGGCGAAGGTCTTGCCGGCACTGCTCGCGATGGTGCTCAGGCTGGACTGGCCCAGCAACGAACCGCGCTGCAGCACCGCCGAACCGCCGATCGACACGGTGTCGGTGACGAGCTTGAGGTTGCCGGCGATGAGCTGATCGGGAATGTAGGTTTCGGCGGCAATGCCCGGGGTCTGGGGGTTGTCACCGACGAAGTTGACGGAGAGCGTCATTGGTCTCGTTCCTTGTGAGTTGACCGGGTTGCCGGAGGCGCTCCAGCGCCCCGGCCTTCAGGCGGGAGGGATCAGATTTCGCCGCGGCGCTTGCGGCCGGCCTCGATGACGGCGGCAGCATCGCGCGCGGCCTTCGTCATGGCGCCGGAGCCAGCCGGCGCGCCCGGGTCGCCCTGGCCCACCGGCGGGACCACAACGCCCGCCATGCGCGTCGTCAGCATGCCGCGTGGCGTACTGGCCACGGCCAGGCCGCCGGCGCGCAGCACCTTGACGGCCTGCCCACGCGGCAAGTCGGTGCTGAAGGCCAGCGTCGCCGCCAGGGCGGGGTTTTTGCCGGCGGCCGCATCGGCGAAGATGGCCGAGCAGCGGGCACGCTCGCGAAGGCGGGCGGAGCGGACGCCCTGCTTTTTCTGATCCTCGACGTCGGACTTGTCGTCGCCCTCTTCGTCGCCGTCCGGCTCTTTGTCCCCGGCAGCAGCCGCGGCGGCCGCTTCCTTTTCGGAGTCCTCGGCCTCCTGGGCGCGCTTGGCCTTGTTGGACTTGACCCGAGCCTCGTGCTCTTCCTCGGTCTCGTCGTCCTTTTTCTTGTCTTCCTCGGCAGCCGCGTCCTTGCGCTTCTGCCAGTCCTCGTCCGACTCGTTGGCGAGGCGGGCGCAGGCCTCTTCGTCTTCCTCGGAGCCATTGGCGGCCCTGGTGGGGCCGCGGCCGAGCAGATGGGCGAACGACGCCGCGCCCGCCATCAGGGAATTACGCATCGCGTGTACTCCAGGTTGAAAGGTCAAGCTGCCAGGGATTCCAGCAACTCACGAAACGCCGCGTCTGGCGATAGCACAGCATCGGCAAGCCCCAGGCTGACGCCGGCCTGGCCGAGATAGGTCGCCGCCTCGGTGCTGCGCACGACCGCCGGGGAGATGCCCCGGTTGCGCGCCACCGTCTCGACGAAAAGGTCGCCGAGCGTGTCAACGTCGGCCTGGAAGTTCGCCAGTGCCTCGTCGCTCAGCGGCTTTTCGGCGGCGCCATCGGTCTTGCGGGCGCCGTACTGAATGAAGGTGACCGCCAGGCCGGCCGCGGTAAGGGCCCGCGACCAGTCGACATGGCACATGATGATCCCGACAGACCCAACCGCGCCTGTCCTGGGCACGACGATCCGGTCGGCCGCACTGGCCAGCGCATAAGCCGCCGAATAGGCGACCTCGTTCAGAATGGCGACGATCGGCTTGGTGCCGCGCGCCCGGTGGATCTCGTCCACCAGGTCGAAGACGCCCGCCACCTCGCCGCCCGGGCTGTCAATGTCCAGCACCACCGCGCGCGCCGCGTCGTCTTCCATGGCGCACAGGAACGCTGCCCGGATGGAGTCGTAGCCCGTCATGCCGCTGTAAGGCCTCACGGCCCCCAGCTTCTGCACCAGCATGCCGGTGATCGGGATCACCGCGGCGCCGGCCACAACGTCGTAGCCCATGTCCTGATCCGCATCGCGTCCAGGCCCGGTGAACTCTTCGTCGGTCAGGTCGTTGAAGGCCATGCCCTTCAACGCCACCGACTCGCCCGTCAGCCTGGTCAGCGAGACGATGCCCAGCCGCTCGGCCAGCACGCTCATCACCACCTCGGCCTTGCGAGGATGCACGGCCAGAGGGACATTGATCAGCCGCTGCGCGAGGAACGGAAGTCGATTCATCCGCCTGATCCTATCTTGCCGCCAGCGTCCGGCGGCGACGCGGGCCCCTGGTAGACGGCCGGAAGCTCCAGCCCGCGATCCTTGAACCGCTGAATCTCGACCGCGCGCTGGTCGACGATCTCTTCCCAATCCTCGCCCTGCTCGCCGGCCTGATCCTCGAGCGTTGTCAGCCCGGTCTGCATTGCCAGCGAAGCAGCGCGGATTTCATCCAGCGGGTTGACCCAGCCGCGGCCAGGCCGCAGCCAGCGACAGGCCGAATAGGCGCCGCGCATTTCCTCGAACGGTGGAGCGCCGGCGGGAAGCGGCAGATCCTCGACGTCGAAGAATTCCTCCAGCGCAGCGATTCGCACCGGCATGGCGAACCCGGTGTCGAAATTCTTCGATCGACGGTCGAATGTCTTCAGCACCTCGTTGGTTGCGCCCCGGAAGCTGCTGTAGTTGGTCCGCGAGAAATCGCCGGAAAGCTGCTCATAGGTGATGCCCAGGCCGGACGCAACGTGCCGAAGGATGGCCACCTCGAACGGCTCGAAGTTGCCCGTCGGGTGATTCGCGGAGACCGAGCCGATGTCCTCGCCCGGGAACAGGTGCGTCATCTGCGCGCCGCCCAGCATGATCCGATTGCGATCGCTCCAGAATTCCTCGCGCATATCCTGATACTGGCCGAGGTTGACTTCCGATTCCTTGTCGCTGCCGAGTGCTTCCTCGACCATCTGCGGGTCAAACGGGCTCTTCACGTAGGCGGCAAAGATTGCATTGATGATCGCCGCGTCCAGCTCGACCGAGTCGTATTTCACCAGCATCTTGATGCGCTGCAGCACGGGCGCCAGCACGCCGGCGCCGCCGTGGTGCTGGCCTGCCCGGTCGTGGTCGTAATCGTGAACGATGATCGGCCGCCCCCACGCGGTCCGCCGCGGGAAGTAGTCCCAATGGACCGCCTTGGCCGCCGAGAACCAGTCGCCCTGATGCGCGCGCCGGATCCAGTAGCCCAGCGGAACGCCGTACTGGTCGACCTCCACGCCGCCGCGCATGGTCTGTTGGTCGAACCGAAGCTGCGGGTTGCTCAGCCGGTCCGGGTCGATGAGCTGCAGCGAGGTGGCATACCTGGCGCGGCCAGGCCCAACCAATTCCGGCCGCCACAGCATCGCCCCGAGCGCGTCGCCGTCCAGCAGCTTGTGGCGCATGGCCAGCCAGAACAACTGCGCCACGGAAAGCTGCTGCATGCCGTCGCAGTAGTGCTCCGGGTCGGTTGCCCACGTCCGCCAGCAGGCGTCAATGGCATGGCCAAACTCGTCCGCCCAGGTGGCATCGAACGCCGGGTTGCCGGAGAAGTAACTCAACGCCCGGTAGTCCGGCTTGCTGATCGGTCGGAAATTCGCGCCGATCGTGTTGTCGAGGATGCGCGAAATGCCGCCGCGCACCCAGCCGTCGTTGCGGTCCGCGTCGCGCGTGCGAGCGACGATGCGGTCCCGCTGGCCGAAGGAAAGCTCGCCATCCGGCGACCACAGGTAGGGACGCCACGCCTCCATCGCGCCGCCATAAATGTCGGCAGCATCGTATGGGATGTTCGACGAACCGCTGAGCGCGCGCGCGCCTGGCCGGCCCACAACGCCGCTCTGTCGCCTGCTCGGTGGCAGCGGCCGGCCATAGGCATCAAGGATCGCGACCATCATCGGTATCCAACAGTAATCGGTCGGCGCCCGTGCCGGACGATACCAAGCTGAGCCTGCAATTCCTTGATTGTGGCGACAATGTTTGGAAGGCTTGCGGCAGTATAGGTGACTGATTTCTGGCCGTCTCCCTGAGTGTAGTTCAACGTCACTGCCTTCGCTCCGGTAGACAGGTCAAGGTAGGCTTGCTGGGCGTTGGCAAGCGCCTGCTGCAACTGGACGGTGGACATTCCAGCGAAAATACTTGTGCTGCCGTTGAATCTCATCGCGCTTCCTTTCTACCGGCAGCCTTATGCCCCGGCAAGCCGGCCGGAGAAGCGGCTTTTCGTCTGGTCGCGGCCCTCGACCTTGATGCGCACGCCCCTAGGAACGGGCCGGCCCGGCTGCGCCTCGAATACCGGACCCTGTGCCTCTGTGCCATCCGCCGCCACAGGTCGCGGCTCGGCGGGCCGCACGGCTGGCACCGCAGGGCCAACATAGGTCGCGGTGACCGCCTCCGCTCGCTGGTTGAGCCGAAGTCCAAAATGCGTCAGCCCGCACAGCGCGGCATAGGCATAGACGCGCATGTCCAGCGCCTCGTTCGCCCGCCCCGGTCGAAGCTCCCACACGCGGAACCGCTGCCCACCGATCGACTTCGTGACCGACCGCTCCGCCACAAGCTGAGCGAACCAGTTGACGTCGCGGTCGGTCGAGAAGTGCATGTAGCCCGGGCCCGGTTTGTCCAGGTGCAGCCGAGACCGGACCGAGTCCTTCGCCGCGTTCACGCCGATGATGATCGGCCGGAAACTCGCCTTGTTGCGTGCCGACGGCCGCTTGACTGGCCACACCGGAGACCTGGCGCCGCCGCGCGCCGACTCGCCCTTGATCGCCCAGACGTGCCGCCCCAGCCTGGCCTTGGCGAACTTGTAGACCGCCTGCGTTGCATGCCCTCCGGAGTCGACGCAGGTTGCCGTGACATCAAACTCTCGGCCGTCGGCGCGGGTCCACTTCCTTTTCAGAAATTCGTCGACGGTCTCCCACAACATCGGCTCCTGCGTGTCGCCCTCGATGACCTCGTGAGCAAGCGACCAGCTTTCCTCGTCGGCGCCCCAGCCGACAACCTCGATCTCAACCCGATCGTCCTGCACGTCGATGCCCGCTGTCAGCACCGCGGCGCGCGGTGGCACCTCGCCTGGCCAGATTTCGCGGCGGGCAAGCAGGCTGGTCTCGCTCAGCGCCTTGTCGCCCCGGTCCTCGTACGGCTCGCCGCGCACCAAGTTGATGAAGGTTTGCCGCCGCAGCGGATCGGCCTTGACCTCCAGCCATTCGGCGACGAGCTTGCCCCACGACGCATTGACGTGCGGCGAATAGCCCGCCCAGATATGGAAGCCGGCATGGCCCTTGAACGGCTTGGTCGCGCGCCACTCGCCGCGGGCGATCATCTCCGGCTTATCGAATTCCTCGATGATGCAGCCATTCGAGGCGCACACGTAGAAAGCCGTCTCCGGCAAATGCCGCCCCTCGGCGTCGCGCCGCCATTTGATCCCATGCGGCAGATCCTTGCCGCCCCATTCCAAGACCTGCATCTCGCCGCAGTGTGGGCACGGCACGAAGTATTTCCGCTGGTCTGACTCGTCCCAGCTTTTCTCGATCCGCGAAATACCCTTGATCGTCGGCGTGCTGCCGAGCACTATTTTGCGGTTCCAGAAAGACACCGTGCGTTGCACGGCCAGTGCTACCTGGTCGCCTTCCGACCCGGCCCCGCCTGCTGGGAAGCCGTCCACCTCGTCCAGCAGCACGACCCGCGCCGTGATGCGCCGGAAGCCGCCAGGGCTGTTGGCGCCCACCAGCGCCAGGCTGGAGCCGTTCAGCATGGTCTTGCGCAGGATCGTAGAGGTGGCGACCTTGGCCTTCGGCTTGCCGGCGATCGCCGCCATGACGTCGATGTCGCGCAGCATCGGCACGATCTCGGTCTTCGAGAAGTCCTCGGCATCCTCGACCCGAGGCTGCACCACAAGCACGGCGCACGGATCGTGCTGGAGGAAGTAGCCGATCGCGTTGGTCATCACGACCGAGTAGCCGACTCGCGCCGCCTTCATCACGGTAATCGTCTCGACGGCCGGATCGGTGATCGCGTCCGCGATGCCGGCCTGGTAGCGCCACGGCCGGAAGCGGCCCGGCTCCGCCGACGTGGATGTCAGCAGCGCGTGTTGTTCGGACCACTCATTGAGCGACAGCACCCGTGGTGGCCGCAGGTTTTCGTCCCCGGCGGCCCGGAGGCTTTTCAGGACCCGCTCGGCCGCGTCCGCGTCCTGCCACGCCTGTTTTTTCGCCAAGGCCGCCACCGCTCAGTTCCTCCAGCGCCTCCACGACCATCTGCCTGACTTCCGTCTCGACTTCACGGATCGTCTTTGCCCGGAAAGCCGCCGGCGCGATCTTCGCTGGCAACGCCAGCATCCGGGTCCGCAGTCGCGAGCATTCCTCGCCGTAGACCCGCGCTACCGTGCCGATGTCCGCAAGCTGGTCTCTCCGCTGCGCCAGCACAATCTCTGAATTGGCGGCGTCGGCCTCGACCTTGCGGCGTCTGGCCTCGCCGAGCGGCGTCTGTGTCGCCCGCTTTTTCCAGTAGCCGATGATCCACTGTACCGCCGCTGCCAGCGGGTAGCCGTCGCGTCCGGACTTCGGCAGGCCCTCGGCCGTAAGCTGTCGCAGTCGCTGTTCGGTCAGGCCGACGATCTTCGCCATGACGGGAGCGGGAACGATTAGGGGAGCGCGGGCCGGAGGATCTTCCTGGGGCATTCCCTATCTCGCAATTTCTGCAAGAGGTTTCATGGTCAGGCGCGCAGTCCTTCCAGCACCAGTCCGATATAGAGTGGTCTACCGGACCCCAAGGCGTGGCTTTCGGCCCGCCATTGCTTGATGATCTGGACTTTCCATCTCCGACAGAATTCCGCAAGTGCCCGATCGACAACCGCCACGACGTCTCGATGCGTGCCGACGGTCTGGTACTCCATACCCGCCAAGTTGGCGAGCAGCTTCGGCATCGAACCGAAGGTCATTTTCATGCGGCTGCCCTCGGTCAGCACCAGCCCGACCCGTTCGCCGGGGGCCACCGGCCTCCGTTCGGCCAGAATCATGCACTGCTCCCATGGGCCGCCGTAGGAGTCGAAGTCGAACACGTTGAAGGTCTTCAGGTCCAGGCAGCGCATCAGACGCCTGTTGTCGCAAACGAAAGCCGTCCGCTTGTCGCGGAAAAACCTCAGATCGCATCCGGCGTAGCTCGTCGCCTTCGCCCAGACCGCCCGAAAGAGAATGCCAGATCCCGCAAACCCGTCGAATACATGGGCCTCTGAGAACTGCGCCAGCACCGCCCTCCGAATGGCTATCTTGTCGGCCTTTCCTCTTTCGCTATTGTCGGTCTTGCCGTGCACGGCCTCATGGGCTTTGATCGACGCGGCCATTCCTTTCTTGCGCATCAGTAGACCTCGGTCGTGCTTAGCTCCACCGTCACAAGCCCAAGATCGGCCATCGCATCCTTCAGGCGGTCGAGAGCCTTGGCTTGATCCTGAAGTGGACCTCGGATTGTAATCCAGAACTGATCTTGAACCGGAGAGGCATCGAACAGTTTGGTTTCTGTTATCGACCCGTCGCCATCTTCCTAGGTTAGGTACTTCAAGGCGTCGAATCCAAGCAGGTCAGGAGTTATCCCATCGTCCGACAATTCTTGCAGTTGAGTTTCCAGCAGCGCTTCGTCCCACATTGAATTCAGCGCCAGCTTGTTGTCGGCGATCCGATAGGCGTTGATCTGCTTCTGCGTCCATCCACGCGCGACCATCGTGGGGACGTCTTTCAAACCAAGGGACTGCGCAGCAAGCGCTCGCCCGTGCCCGGCGATCAGCACACCGTTCTCGTCCACCAGAAGCGGAATGGTGAAGCCGAACTCGCTGATGCTTCTGGCGATCTGCTTGACCTGCTCCGGGCTGTGCACCCTCGCGTTGCGAACCGAAGCCACCAGGCTCGCTACTGGCCATCGCTGGACGTCGTCAGCGGGCCAAGCCGGGGCGATCGGTTCAGCCTCGATGACGGGTTCGGCTCTCTTCGCCATCAGCAAACCTCCAGGCGTCGGTGCGGCTTCAGCGTCAGCCGCCGCTGTGTTGTGGCGCGCGATCGCGCCAGCTTCGGTCGGCGCCGCAAAAACCTTCCCCCGCGCGCACGCATGCGACTTCCCTGGCCGCCGGGGGAGTACCAAGACTGCGGCCCTCGCGCGCTCGCTTGTCAATCCACAATCCGCACCGCTCCCGTCGCATCGGACGATGCATCCGTCTCATGGGGCGGAACGCAAACGAGAATTTCAGGATGTCATCTATCGAATGGGCACGCGCGCGCAAACCC
>Ga0307375_10001763_pt1 | contig 23121 bp, 24 predicted proteins | sample TR1MG_FD_202531 | JGI IMG/M metagenome (GOLD analysis project Ga0307375, IMG submission 202531) | Soil microbial communities from Risofladan, Vaasa, Finland - TR-1 | ecosystem: Environmental > Terrestrial > Soil > Coastal area > Acid sulfate soil | place: Finland: Risofladan, Vaasa | collected...
GCGCATCGGCAGCATAAATAACTTCCCGTATATTTCTTTTGTCGTGCCCGGAATCGTGATGCTCGCGGTAGTCATGAATTCGTACGCCAACGTCTCTTTCACTTTTTTTTCGTCCAAATTTTTCTCCCGCAGCATAGACGAAATACTTGTTTCGCCGACGCCGCCGTGGGTGCTTATCGCCGGATTCGTTGCCGGAGGCATCGTCAGGGGATTGATGGTCGGGCTGCTCGTGCTCGCGGTTTCGCTTTTCTTCACGCACCTGACAGTAATGCAGCCGGCGCTCGTTTTCCTTTTCTTCATTCTTACTTCCCTCGTTTTTTCTTTGGCAGGCCTGGTTAACGGCATATACGCGAAATCAATAGACGGCATCAACATAGTTCCGACATTCGTATTGACGCCGCTTGTTTATCTCGGCGGAGTGTTTTATTCAGTCTCGTCGCTGTCCGGATTCTGGAGGACGCTGACTTATATAAACCCGATTTTTTATCTGGTAAACGGATTCCGGCATGGTTTCCTTGGTTTTTCGGACGTGTCCGTTTCAATTTCGGTATCGGTTCTGCTTGCGTTTACCGTGGCACTCGTCGCCATAAACTGGTATCTTTTGAGGAAGGGACTGGGATTGAAACAATAAATAAATGAAAAATAAAATAGCGATAATAATCACGGCCGCAGTCATTATTCTCGGCGGATATTTTTATTTCGGCTCCGAAAAACAGGCGAACAGCCCGCTGAATGCCGCGTACGCAATCGACAATGTTTCATATCCGCTTCAAAACGGAAAATTCGAAAAAGAAGCAGCGCCCGGTTCGGCGAGCAAGGAAACGGTAAGCGTTTTCGGCGCGCCAATTTACGGAGACTTGAACGGTGACGGAATCAAAGATGCCGCCGTGATGCTTCAGCGGGATTCCGGCGGCAGCGGAACATTTTACTACGCGGCAGCGGCAATTAACGATAACGGAACATACAAGGGAACAAACGCTGTTTTTCTCGGAGACCGAATTGCTCCGCAAAATATGGAAATAAGAAACGGCGTGCTTATCGTGAATTACGCGGACCGCGCGGCAAACGAGCCGATGACGGCTAGGCCGTCTTTCGGGAAATCGGAGTATTTGGAAGTTGAAAATAATATTCTTGCCGAAGCTCCTATTTTCATAGAATCTCCCGTTGATGGCGCGGCGGTTTCATCTACCATCTCGATTTCGGGAGTTGCGAAAGGAAATTGGTTTTTTGAAGCAAGTTTTCCTTTGATACTGACAGACGAAAAAGGAAATGTAATCGCGCAAGGCCACGCAACCGCGCAAGGACCATGGATGACAACCGATTACGTGCGTTTTTCAGGAACGCTTGAATTTAAAAAGCCCGTCGGCGTAAACAGCGGGATACTCATATTCAAAAAAGACAATCCATCCGGTTTGCCCCAGAGCGACGATTCCCGCGCCATCCGGGTGGCGTTATAGCGTAATATTTTTTAAATAAAAAAATGCGGCGGCTCCATGTGTAATTGGTGCCGGCCGCATGTTCGTTTTCGCCGCGCTATTTTTATTTCAAGTTCGCGGCGATGTCGTTTCTGAAGTCCCTATCTGCGAAATGGATAAGGTGTGCCGTCCTATAGGCGGCAGTGCGGGCCTCTTCAAAACTTTTTCCGAGGCCGACTGCATTAAGTATCCGGCCGCCGTTCGCGATGATTTTCCCGGTCGCGTCATCTTTCATCGTTCCAGCGTGAAAGACGAGCGCGCCGTTTCTCCCCGCTTCGGCGAGTCCGTAAACGAACTCACCGCTCACTCCTTTTCCCGGATAATTTCTTGCGGCGATGACCACTCCAACAGCATGCTTTTTGTGCCATGAGATTTCCATGCCATTAAGCGTGCCTGCGGCAGCCGCGAACAGCATTGTCGAAAAATCGGAGCGCAGAAGCGGCAGAATGACTGATGTTTCCGGGTCGCCCAGGCGGCAGTTGAATTCGAGAACCTTCGGGCCCTCTGCCGTCAGCATCAGGCCGAAATAAAGGAAGCCGCAATACGGCATGCCGTCTTCAGCCATCCCGTACAGGGTTGGTTCGACGATCTTTTCCATCACTTCCTTCTCCATCTTCGGTGTTATTGCCGGAACAGGCGAGTAGCAGCCCATACCGCCCGTGTTCGGACCTTTATCGCCGTCGAAGCGGCGCTTATAGTCCGTCGCGGGCTTGAGCGTGACAGAACTGTTACCGTCGGAAAGAACGATAAACGAGCATTCCTGTCCCTCGAGCTTTTCTTCGATAAGGACTCTTCTGCCGGCGTCGCCGAATTTACCGCGAACCATCATTTCGTCCACGGCCGCCAGCGCTTCTTCGGCGCTGTTCGCGACCGTAACGCCTTTTCCGGCGCACAATCCGTCCGCTTTTACCACAAGCGGTTTTTTTTGGGCTTTGACGAATTTTTCCGCTTCAGCCGGATTGTCGAAGATTCTGGCGTTCGCGGTCGGGATGCCATGCCGCCACATAAATCTCTTGGCGAACACTTTGCTTCCCTCGAGCTGGGCCGCGGCTTTTGAAGGTCCGATAACCGGAAACTTAGATTCGGAAAAGACATCCGCGATTCCCGCCACGAGCGGCACTTCCGGTCCGACTACTGTCAGGTCCGGCTTGATTTCTCTCGCGAGTTCAAGCAGGCCCAGTAAGTTGTCGGCTTTCACCGGACAGCATTTCGCGATTTCCGAAATGCCGCCGTTGCCCGGAGCGCAGAAGAGTTCTACCCCGCCGTTGCTGCTTGTAGCCTTGAGTGTATGGAGTATCGCGTGTCCCCGTGCTCCTCCGTCGATTACCAAAATGCGTTTCATATTTTCCTCTCTATCAGTTAACCGTTGGGAAAGGCCGCTTTTCCGGCAGCTTTCGCTTCTTTCAGCAGGGCTTCTTCGCCCGGCCGAATCAGCGGTTCGCCGTGGCGGAATTCCTGTTCTCCCCCGAATTCGGAGAAGCACAGGAGTGTTTCGATTACCAGTTCATGCTCGTACGGCAGAACGCGCGCCGCGAGTTTCTCGGCGTCGTCGCCCGCCATTATTTCCACGGGTTTGATGCCGAGTATTTCTCCCTTATCCACTTCTTCGGTAACGCGGTGGACGGTAGCCTCCGTTTTTTTGAACGGACGGCCGGCTCTTTGGGCGAAGTAAAGCACGGCATGATGCACCGCGCGGCCGTACATTCCTCCTTCTCCGCCAAAACCGGGGCGACCATAGTCGAGGGGTCCCGGATGCTGGTTCGCAATCATCTGCTTGTAGGCTTTGATGACGTTTGCCGGCATTACAGGTATGAAGCCGCACTGGAAAATCATATCGACATCGCGGATACGGCATTCCCGCAAAATCGTTTCGCCATAAGCGTCGCGATTCGGGAATTCCTTTCGTATCGCGAAGGCGATGTCTTTTTGGGGAAATCTTTCCGCGAGGGCTTTTGAAACGCCGCCGGCATTGCGATTGCTTGAAATGACCAGCGCCGGGTTTACATGGGGCAGTCGGCCGCTTTCGCAGGCGCGAAGGACTTCACGCATGGTAGTGCCGCCGCCGGAGATGCAGATTGCCAGATTCAACTTTCCGTTTTTCATAAGCGCTCCTTAACTAAAACTAAGGTTGAACTTCAGGTATTTATTTTGTTGCCAAAGTGCGATTGACTTCGATACGGATAAAAATATCCATTTCGATGCTTGAAAGCTAACACATTGCGCGGGCTTTTTGCAATTTTTAATCATTGGTTTTCTGCCTTGATTTTCCGCGCGCTTTTAACTAATGTTTCGTCATCAGCCGGAACGAAGGCTGTACGCAACTTACCAACCGAGAAGCGAGAAGTACGTGCCCGGCCGTTCTCCCTGAACGGACCGGGTTTTTTTATCCACTATTCCATTTTTCCTAATTTGTGTTACAATTACCGCGCCTAAGCGGCAATCGCTTGGCTTAAATAAAAAAACCAAAATGGGGAGCGGATTTCAAATAAAGCTGGCTGCCGACAAATTGACGGAAATATTCGGCTTGCCAATAACAAATACGCTTATTATGGCATGGATAGTCATAGCGCTCCTTTTTATTCTCGGCATAATCATAAAGAAAAGAATCTCCCTGATTCCGGGGAAACTGCAGAATGCCGTCGAAGCAGTTTTTGAATATATTTTCAATCTTATCGAAGAAACGCTCGGCTCGCGCAAGCTTGCTAACCGCTATTTCCCGCTCATAGCCACTATTTTCATATTTATTCTCCTCGCCAATGTTTTAGAATTCAATCCTTTCGCGGAAAGCGTTCTTGTCCGCAGCGGCGGAGAATACGTGCCGTTGATTCATACTGTCAGCTCCGACCTTAATTCCACGCTTGCGCTCGCGATAATTTCGTTTTTTGCCATTGAGCTGTCGGGAATTTTCACTCTCGGTTTCTTGAAATACGCTTCCAAGTTTGTTAATTTCAAAGGAGGCTTTATGGGGTTTATGATCGGCCTGATAGAAATAATTGGAAATCTCGCGCGCCTCATATCGCTTTCATTCAGGCTCTTCGGCGCTATCTTTGCGGGGGAGGTTCTTGTTTTGATAATAAGCAAATTCGTGCCGCTTATTCTGCCCGTGCCCTTGATGGCATTCGAAACATTCATAGGAGTGCTTCAGGCAGGAATTTTCGCGATTTTGACTCTGGCGTTTATAAAAATAGCCATAACGGAACCGCACGCAAGCCACGGGAAAGGACAAGAGATAGAGGAAGAAATGGAGCAGATGGCAAGCGGAGTAATAGGCTAAAAACAAAACATAAATTAAAACAATAAGGTCGAAAAAAATAACAATCAGAAATTAATAAATTGAGATAATAAGAGATCATAATTTCCCGTTATCCGATTTACTTAATATCTAAAATAATATGGACATTGAAGTAGCAAAAACATTGGCAATGGCTTTCGTAGTGGGAGTCGGAGTTATGGGCCCAGGCATCGGACTCGGCCTTTTGGTTTCCAAGGCGCTTGAAGCTATCGGAAGGAATCCGGAAGCGGCGAGCACCATTCAGACCACGATGTACATCGGTATCGCAGTAACCGACGTTCTCGCGATTTTCGCGGTCGTTGTCGGTTTCATTATTAAATTCACTTAAAATTTACGAAATACAAATCAGTACTAATATACGAATTCGTACACCTGCCTGCCGGCAGGCAGGTTCGTAAAAATCAGTATTTCGTAAAAACATAAACAATAACGTGTCTAAAATATTGGGCGTATTCGGAATAGACTGGCGGCTTCTCGTTGTTAACGCAATTAACTTCGGGCTACTTTTGTTTTTGTTGAAATACTACGCATACGGCCCGATAATGAACGCGCTCGAGGCCCGCAGGCAGAAAGTTTCCGAGGGGGTCCGCAACGCGGACCTCGCCGAGAGAAGGCTTAAAAGCATAGAAGCTTCAAAAGCGGAAATACTCGCGCAGGCGGGAAAGGAAGCCGATGCGCTGCTTGCTCACGGGCGCGAGGCGGGCATCGCGAAAGAAAAGGAAATCATTGCCGAGGGCGAAATGGCTGCCGTTTCGCTCCTCAAGGATGCCGAAAACCAGGCTAAGGAAATGAAGGCGCAGGCAATAGCCGAGAGCAGGGAAGAGGTCGCCAAGCTTATCGTCCTCGGAATGGAAAAGGGGATGGGAAATAAAAATTAAAGAAATTAATAAATTGAGATAATAAGAAATTATAATTTTCCAATATCCGATTTACTTAATATCTAAAACAATAAAATGACCATTGCCGCAGAATATGCCAAAGCGCTTTATGCTTTGGTTGCCCGCCTGCCACTGGGAGATAAGCGCGGGCAGGAAGAAAATGAAAAAGAAGGCAAAGCGTATCTGAAAAATTTGCGCCAGGCGCTTGAACGCCGCGGCCACATCAAGCTTCTGCCGCAGATTTTTTCCGAATACAAAAAACTGGCAATGGCGCATGAACGTTTCGAGCTTCATAAAAAGGTAACTCCGGAAAGCGAACGGACCAGGACGCTCTTAGAGCTTTATAAACGGCTCGTAGCCAGCGGCAAATAGCGCATAGCAACTGATGACTGATAACTAATGACTAATAACTTATCGTAATGCAAAAATTCATAGAACAATTTAAAAAAGAAATAGAAAGCTTTACTCCGACCGAAAAACGCAAGGACGGCGGCATTGTAACGCGCGTTGCGGACGGCGTCGCCGAAATTGAAGGCCTTGAGAGCGCGGTTATGTCCGAAATGGTTCGTTTCGAAACCACACACGGCAAGTCGCTGAAAGACGCAGTAGAATCGCACGGCGATGTTTACGGCGTTATTCTGAACCTTGAAGAAGAATCGGTGCGCGCAATCATTCTTGGGGACGTGGGACTTGTTGCCGAAGGAATGCCTGTTTCGCCGACCGGCAAAGTGCTTTCCATTCCGGTAAGCGAAGCGATGATTGGCCGCGTCGTATCGCCGCTTGGCGAACCGCTTGATGGCGCCGGTCCTATTGCGTCAAAAAAGATGAATCCGATAGAGCGCGAAGCGTACGGCGTTATGGACCGCTCCGGCGTAAATACTCCGCTTCACACCGGAATAAAAGCCATTGATTCCATGATTCCAATCGGCCGCGGACAGCGTGAACTTATCATCGGCGACCGCTATACCGGAAAAACAACCGTTGCCACCGACACTATTTTGAACCAGAAAAGCGAACCCAAGGAATCGCGGCCCATTTGCATTTATGTCGCCATCGGGCAGAAGGAATCTAAGACCGCGCGTATCGTGCAGACTCTCCGTGAAAAAGGAGCTTTGGAATATTCCATAATCGTCGACGCGGGAGCTTCGGCTCCGGCTGCTCTCCAGTACCTCGCGCCTTTCGCGGGAGCCGCCATCGGAGAATATTTTATGGAGCAGGGGAAGGATGCGCTGGTTATTTATGACGATCTTTCAAAGCACGCAGTTGCTTACCGCCAGCTCTCGCTTCTTCTTCGCCGCCCGCCGGGACGCGAAGCTTACCCGGGCGATGTTTTCTATTTACACTCCCGTTTATTGGAGCGCGCCGCAAAACTTTCGAAAGAGAAAGGCGGCGGTTCGCTGACGGCTTTGCCCATCATCGAGACCCAGGAAGGCGATGTTTCGGGATACATTCCGACCAACGTCATTTCCATAACCGACGGACAGATATTCCTTGAAACCGACCTTTTCAACAAAGGAATGAGGCCGGCCATCAACCCCGGTATTTCCGTTTCCCGCGTGGGTTCGGCGGCGCAGACAAAAGCGATGAAAAAAGTTTCCGGCAAGATAAAATTGGAACTCGCGCAGTTCCGCGAACTTGAAGCTTTCATGCAATTCTCGCAGGACCTCGATCCGGAGACCAAGAAGCAAATCGACGCAGGGCAGCGCCTGACGGCGGTCCTGAAACAGAAAAACGGCGAACCGATGCCTTTCGAACGCCAGGCAGTCACTATTTATGCCGCCGTTAACGGCTATCTGAAAAAAGTCGCCGTTGAAAAAGTTCCTGAATTTGAAGAAAAGCTTTTGGCGTTTTTGGATGCGAATGCAGCCGAGATGCTGAAGAATATAAAAAGTTCCAAGGATATATCCCCAGAAACCGAAGAAGAGCTCAAGAAACAGCTCGCGAAATTCATGGAAACGCATCCGAATTTGTTTACGGCGCATGGCAAATAGCTTATAGCGAATATCAAACTACCTACTACCTACTAGATTAAAATGCCCGGACTCAAACAGATAAAAAATAAAATAAGGAGCGTTGAAAAAACGCAGACCGTCACCAGGGCAATGGAAGCGGTTTCGGCCGCAAAAATGAGAAAGGCCCAGTCGCGCGCGTTGTCCGGCCGCGCTTACGCCCGCGCCGCGGCAGCGATACTGGCGCGCGTCTCCGGCCTTCGCGAAACAGCCAATTATCCACTGATGAAAAAGAGGGAAGTGAAAAAGGCCCTATATATAGTCATAACAAGCGACAAAGGCTTGGCCGGAGCGCTCAACTCGGCGGTGCTGCGTGCGACACTCGCTGACATAACTTCCCGCAAATTTTCCACGGATTCCGTTTCAATAATCGCAGTAGGGAAGAAGGCCAGCGAATTTTTCGGAAAGCGCGGATACAAAGTGGAAATTTTTCATCCGAACACGGACCAGATTTCATCTGACATCGTAAGGGAAATAGTGAATGAAGCCGCTTTCCGTTTTCAAGACGGCGTCACGGACGAAGTTAAAATAGCCTATCAGAATTTCCGCTCGACATTCGAACAGATACCGACATTGAGAATCGTTTTCCCGCTGTCGCTTGAAGAGCTGGAAAAAGTAGTCCACGACATCGTGCCGGTAAAAGGGTTATTTTCGGAAATGAAGAACGGCAGTTATCCGAAAACATACGCAACCGAACCGCTGCAGGAAGAAATTCTCGCGGCTATTCTGCCGAAACTCGCCGGAGTTTTCGTTTACCACGCGCTTTTGGAATCGCAAGCTTCAGAACATTCAGCTCGCATGGTTGCCATGAAGTCGGCTTCCGACAAAGCGGAAGAGATGGAGCACGACCTGACTTTATGGTTCAATAAAGCGCGCCAGGCCGCCATCACCCGCGAGGTCAGCGAAATAATAGGCGGAATGGAAGCAATGGCGAGTTAGGCGGCGAATAGCATATAGCTAATGGCGAATGGAAAAACAAAATTATTAAAAATGGAATTTAAAGAAATACAAAAGAAAATTATTGAAAAGGCAAAGCGCTATGAGAAAAAACATAAGCTTAAACTTGATGAAAATACTGCGATTATAAAATTATACGAAGAAGCTGGAGAATTCGCCGAGGCGTTACTAATTCACAGAAAAAAGAGCAGGCCGGAAAAGCATTTACCTCTAAAAGAGTCCAAGAAAAAAGTTTCTGAAGAACTCGCAGATATCATAGGTATGGTGATAATCAATGCGAATAATCTGGGAATAGATTTGGAAAAGGCAATAAAAAATAAATGGTTAAAGAAACTATAAATAAAATGGATAAAATGCAAAAAGGAAAAATAACGCAGATAATAGGTCCGGTCATAGACGTTTATTTCGAAGGAGAAAAACTTCCGGCTTTGAGAAATGCATTAAAAGTCAGCGTGCCCTCCTTCGCCAAGGCTTCGGAGGGCGAGAGTAATCGTACGGTTACTCTCGAAGTAGCGCAGCACATCGGGCTCGGACGCGTCCGCACGATTGCGCTTCAGGACACAGCCGGATTGGCGCGCGGCGCCGAAGTTATCGACACCGGCGGTCCGGTTTCTGTTCCCGTCGGAGAAAAAGTTTTGGGACGCCTTTTCAATGTTATAGGCGACACGATTGACGGCAAGGAAGCTTTGACAGGCATTGTGAAATCTTCGATACACCGCGAGGCTCCGCAATTCAAAGACCAGCGCGTCAAAGCCGAAGTTTTCGAAACAGGCATCAAGTCCATCGACCTTCTTGCTCCTTTCATCAAAGGAGGCAAAGTCGGACTTTTCGGCGGCGCCGGCGTGGGCAAAACCGTTTTAATGCAGGAGCTCATCAGGAACGTGGCCACCGAGCATGGCGGTTATTCCGTATTCGCCGGAGTAGGAGAACGCGTGCGCGAAGGAAACGACCTTTACACCGAAATGAAGGATTCCGGCGTACTTGAAAAAACCGCTTTGGTTTTCGGGCAGATGAACGAAGTCCCGGGAGCAAGGGCGCGCGTCGGGCTTTCCGGCCTTACAATGGCGGAATATTTCCGCGACGAAATGGGCAAGGACGTTCTCTTCTTTATGGACAACATTTTCCGTTTCGTGCAGGCGGGCTCCGAGGTGTCTTCGCTTCTCGGCAGAATGCCGTCAGCTGTGGGATACCAGCCGACACTTTCGGAAGAAATGGGACAGCTTCAGGAACGCATCACTTCAACCAAGAAAGGCTCCATCACTTCGGTGCAGGCGATTTATGTTCCCGCCGACGACCTTACCGACCCGGCGCCGGCGACAACTTTCACGCACCTGGATTCGACCATCGTTCTTTCAAGACAGCTCGCTTCGCTTGGAATTTATCCGGCCATCGACCCGCTCGAGTCGAACTCGACGGCGCTCGAGCCGGAAATCGTCGGACAGGAGCATTATGAAACCGCGATGCGCACCAAGCAGGTTCTCCAGCGCTACAAAGATTTGCAAGACATCATCGCCATTCTCGGCATCGAAGAACTTTCGGACGACGACAAGACCATCGTTTATCGCGCAAGAAAGATACAAAAGTTCCTTTCACAGCCGTTCGCGGTAGGAGAAGCTTTCACGGGCAGGCCGGGCAAGTACGTGACGCTTCCCGAAACCATCCGCGCTTTCCGCGAAATCCTGGACGGCAAGCACGACGCCAAGCCTGAAAACGCTTTCTATATGAAGGGCGGAGTCGGCGATGTCAAAGAAGAATAATATCCGGAAATTAGGAAATTATGATATTAGGATATTAATTTAAGGCGTAATATCCCAATTGCTAAATATCTTAATTTTCCAATTACTCAATATCCGAATATCCTAATCTCTCAATCTCTAAATCTCTAAATTACCCAATATCTAAATATCCCAATGTCTATGCATTTAATTATCGCAAAAGTCGATGAAGTTTATTTCGACGGGGAAGCGGATTCGCTTTCGGTCAAAGGCGCTTCGGGTCAGATGACCGTTCTGCCAGAGCATATGCCGCTTATAACGACGCTCAAGCCGTGCACGCTTGTTGTCCGTGTCGGAAACGAAGAAAAGAAATTCGAAATTGACGGAGGGGTTTTGGAAGTCCGCCGCGACGCCGCTACGGTGATTTTATAATTTTCTTTTTATAAAAAAAGTGCATGAAAGGGCTTCATCACGAGCCCTTTTATATTTGTTGATAATCCCGGGCTTTGGTGCTAACCTCCAATTAGCTAATAAAAATATCAATAAAGCCAAGGGTATTTCCATTTCGAAGTACAGATAGAAGGAGATTCATCATGAACGCAATTGTTTCAAGCGAAGTGCCTGAAAGCGCGAGAATATGCTGTCCGGCATGGTTTCACAAGGGTGGGCTAAGCGAGATGGATATGAAGGTATTTCAAGACAGACGTCTCGCGATTATTTCCAACAATTTGGCCAGGCTGGTGATTAAGCCGGCCGAATCGACTCCTAGTTGCTGGGAAGTGAAGTGGGAAGTTTGCTGGTCGCCTCAAATGAAGGGTTGGGGCTGGAGGCATTTCAGCGACCAGGAACTTGCCGCCGCATTCGGATTGATTGAAGACGAGGGGAAATCCGGATATTGGATGCGGCACAGATATCTTCTGAGCTCCGCCGAGGAAGGGAAGTACGGCCGGTCGGGAAGTTATCTCAACATTCCCAGTCCGGGTACCGGCCATGACGGCGACCCGAACATCTCCGTCTACGTCACCGAAGAAATCCGCAAGGCAATCGCGGCAATTCTCGGATTCCGCGAATGACGCCGTTTCAAAGAGGCCAGTTAGCTTTTAGCGCTGGCCTCAAATTTTTTATGATAAAATTTAAATTATTCCATGGACGAAGTTATAAATAATCGCATAAAGAGAGCTCTTGATATTGTCCGCGAAGAGGACGCGGACGCGCTCCTGGTTTTTAATCACGAACTTTCAGGGCAGCCGGGGACAAGATATCTGTCGGGTTTTTCCGGAACGGAATCCGTTTTACTGGTAGCCGAAGGCGGCAGGTTCATTTTCACGGACGGACGGTATTTTTCGAGAGTTAAAGAAGAATGCCAGGGATTCAAACTTGTGCCCGCGGGTGGAGCTTCATTCTGGGAAGAATTCAAAAAGATTAGCGGCAGGCTTAGTCTGAAAAAAATAATTTTCGATTCCGCCAGAACAAGCTACGGCCAAATCTCACGCTTGAACGAAAAAATAGAAGGAATATCCGCTGTCGGCATCGACAATGTTTTGCAGAAAATAAGAATAATAAAAGACGAAACGGAACTGGCGAAAATAAAAAAAGCAGTTTCGATATCCGCGAAATCTTTCAAAGAACTTATGCCCTTTATTAAAGAGGGGATAACGGAAAACGAACTTGCCTGGAAACTGGAAATGTTAATGAGGGAAAACGGCGCTGAAAAAATTTCTTTCGAACTCATTGTCGCTTCCGGTCCGAATGGCGCCAAGCCGCACGCAAAAGCGTCCGATAGAAAGATACGGAAAGGAGAATTGATAACTCTGGATTTCGGATGCTGTTTTGACGGCTATGCCTCTGATGTGACGCGCACGGTGGCTTTGGGGCCGGTTTCGGGCAAACTCTCGGAAATTTATGAAACGGTAAAAACGGCGCAGGAGCTCGGATGCAAAGCCGTTAAGGCGGGAATCGCAGGAATGGAAATAGACAAAATTTGCCGCGATTACATATCCGGAAAACCTGCCCGTCGAAGCCTCGGCGCAGGCGGGGGATACAGCGAATATTTTTTGCACGGCACGGGACACGGAGTCGGAATGGAAGTCCACGAGCTGCCTCACGTTTCGGGCGGCAATAAAGAACCGCTACCGGAAAATTCCGTGATAACTGTTGAACCCGGAATTTATATCGAGGGGCTCGGCGGCGTCCGCATTGAGGATACGATTGTCGTCAAAAAAGGCGGCGGCGTTAATTTAAGCGGGGAGCTGCTGCCAAAAGAACTGATTGTTTTGTAGAAGCAGCTTTGTTTTTAACGTTAATTCAGGCTTGGCCAAGTTTGAAAATATACCCGTTTCTGTGGTACAATTTCATCAAATCGGGAACAATCAACAGGCGATTTTCCCCTTTAAAATCAAGCTTAATTTCATATCTCCCGGGCTTGGTTTTTTTGATTAAAATCTATGGCAAAAAAAGAAGAAAAAGAAAAAAAACCTAACGAAGGTTCGAGTTCGTATACCGCCAAAGATATTTATGTCTTGGAGGGGCTTGAACCCGTCAGGAAGCGCCCCGGTATGTATATCGGTTCCACGGGGCCGGACGGACTGCACCATCTTATCTGGGAAGTCGTGGACAACTCCATTGACGAAGCCATGGGCGGATACGCCAAAAACATCACTGTTGAGCTTTTGCCGAAAAACCGGGTCAGCGTCACCGACGACGGACGCGGCATTCCGGTAGAAGTCCATCATCAGACAAAAAAATCCACGCTTGAAACCGTTTTGACGACATTGCACGCCGGAGGAAAATTCGGCGGAGAATCGTACAAAGTTTCCGGAGGACTGCACGGAGTCGGAGTTTCGGTGGTTAACGCTCTTTCCGACTGGCTGCGCGTGGAGGTTTCGCGCGAAGGAGCGCTCTGGATGCAGGAGTACAAGCGCGGCAAGCCGGAAGCCAAGGTCAAAAAAATCGGAACCTCCAAGTCAACCGGCACTAAAGTTAGTTTTTCGCCGGACCCGGAAATTTTTCCATCTATTGAATTCAGCGAAAAAAGAATTATCGACCATTTCCGCCAGCAAGCGTATCTGACCAAAGGGCTCCGTATAAACTTTTTGGACAAGAGAAAATCGCCGTATTCTTTTTACGGATTTTGCTTTGAAGGGGGAGTGCTCTCGTTCGTGAAGTATCTTGCCGCCGGTGAAACGCTTTTGCAGGACGAAATATTCTACGTGCACAAACAAGCGGAAAAAATGGAAATTGAAACAGCTTTCGCATACATTGACGATTTCAGCACAAAGGAATTGAGTTTCGCCAACAATATTTATACTCCTGACGGCGGAATGCACCTGACCGGTTTCCGTTCGGCACTGACCAGGACTTTGAACAACTATGCCCGCGCCGAAAACTATCTCAAGGAAAAAGAAGAAAATCTTACTGCCGACGATGTGCGCGAAGGGCTGGTCGTGGTAGTTTCCGTTAAATTGCCCGAGCCGCAGTTTGAAGGCCAGACGAAGGCGCGTCTCGGAAATCCGGACGCCAGAACGACCGTTGAAGCCGTTATCAACGAAGCGCTCAAGGAATTTTTGGAGAAGCGCCCGGGAGAAGCGAGAAAGATGATAGAGAAAGTTATGCTCGCCGCCAAAGCCCGCATGGCCGCCAAAGCCGCCAAGGATACCGTTTTGAGGAAGGGAGCTTTGGAAGGACTGACATTGCCGGGCAAGCTCGCCGACTGCAGTTCGAGGAATCCGGAAGAATCCGAAATTTTCATAGTTGAGGGAGACAGCGCCGGAGGCAGCGCCAAATCGGGACGCGACAGGAGAACGCAGGCCATTTTGCCGGTCAAAGGAAAAATTCTGAACGTGGAAAAAGCGCGCCTCGACAAAATGCTCGCCAATGTTGAAATAAGATCGTTGGTCGTCGCCATGGGCACGGCAATATCCGATAACTTCAATATCGAGAAATTGCGCTATCACAAAATAATTCTTATGAGCGACGCCGATGTCGATGGAGCCCACATCAGGACTCTTTTTCTGACGCTTTTTTACCGCTACTTCCCGCAGCTTATAGAAAAGGAACATCTTTACATCGCCCAGCCGCCGCTTTACAGGATGCAGTCCGGCAAGGATGTCAGATACGCTTTCAGCGATGCCGAGAAGGACAAAACCATAATTGAAATGCAGAAGCTCAAAGCGGCCAAAGGAAAGGGCGGGGAAAAGCCCTCCTCCGCCAAGGCTTCGGCAGGCAAGGAAGCCGTCGAAGAAGCAGAAGAAGTTATTGAAATGGAAGCCGGAGCCGAAGAACTTTCCGGAGAGGAAAAAAAGATACCCGGAATATCGATACAGCGCTACAAAGGTCTTGGTGAAATGAATCCGGAACAGCTTTGGGAAACGACAATGAATCCGGAAAACAGGATTTTGAAGCTTGTTACCGTAGGGGACGCCGCAAAGGCCGACCGCTTGTTCAATATCCTTATGGGAGACCTGGTTGAGCCGAGAAAGCAGTTCATTCAGGCCTACGCCGCCGAAGTCCAGAATTTGGACATCTAAACTTGATTTTTAAGCCGTTTTTTAGTATCTTTGGGGAATCTATGTTCGGGAGAATAAAGACATTTTTTCAGGAAACAAGGCAGGAACTGCGCCACGTAAACTGGCCGACCAGGCAGGAAGCTGTCCGGCTTACGGCTTTCGTGGTGATACTTTCCATTGCGTTGGCGCTTTTTCTCGGAGCGTTCGATTATCTTTTCACTTTTATGCTTAAAAAATTCATTTTAAAAGTCTAAAATATTTACAAAATACGAAACAGTACGAATATACGAATTAAATTAGTACATTAGTAATTTTTAGTATTTCGTAAATTATGTAAAAACATGGAAAAATCACTCGAAACATCAAAAGACAATCCGAAGCACTGGTTTGCGGTTCACACGCAGTCCGGGTACGAGGAAGCCGTTGCCAGATATCTCAAGCAGAGAATTGAATCGCTTTCAATGGGCGACAAGATTTTCGAAGTCATCGTTCCGAAAGAAAAGAAAATTAAAGTTAAGAGCGGCAAGAGGGAAACGATAGAAGAAAAGATTTATCCTGGATACGTTCTCGTCAATATGATACTCACCGAAGATTCGTGGTATGTCGTCAGAAACACTCCGCGCGTTGACGGATTCGTCGGCCCCGACAAGACGACGCCGACGCCGCTTTCCGAAGAAGAGATACAATCGCTTCTCGGCAGGATGGACAAGGACGAGAGCAGCTTCAAAGTTGACCTTCGCGTGGGAGACCTTGTAAAAATATCGGACGGTCCTTTCAAGGAATATGAAGGAAAAATTTCAGAAGTCGACGAGGAAAAAGGACGCCTCAAGGTCATGGTGCCGATATTCGGAAGAGACACCGCGGTTGACCTTGATGCTCTTCAGGTGAAGAAAGTATAAAAATTAATGATTTAAGAATATAGATTTATGATTTATGAATAAGATCTCCTAATTCTTAAATCGTAAATCCTAAATCCACTAAAACAAACATGGCAAAACCCATAAAAACAATAATTAAGATACAGATACCGGCAGGAGCCGCCAATCCGGCCCCTCCGATCGGAACCGCGCTCGGACCCCAGGGTGTGAACATCCAGGAGTTCTGCAAGCAGTTCAACGACGCCACCAAGGAAATGACGGGCGACATAGTTCCCGCGGAAATAACCATTTTCGAGGACAGGAGCTTCACTTTCAAGCTGAAGACTCCGCCCGCAGCAGCCCTCATCAAGAAAGCCGCCGGTTTGGAGAAGGGCTCGAAGGACCCTCTTAAATCGAAAGTAGGAAAGATTACTAAAGAAGACGTCAGGAAAATCGCCGAAAGAAAAATGGTTGACCTGAATACCGACAGCATTGAAGTTGCCGCCAAGATAATCGAAGGCACCGCTAGAAGCATGGGAATAACAGTAGAGGGGTAGAAATTAATTTACACTCACGCGCTCCGCAAAACTAAAATCCTCCTTGCTCACGACAAAAATCCGCCGCCCTGCTACGTGGGCACCCGGCGGATTTTTTGTTCGCTCGGGGATTTTCACATTTTGCTCCAAAGCGTTCGCTTAAAAATGATTTCTGCCGGTTTTTAGGTTATATTGTAAGAATGGATAAAAACTCATATCCCGGCAAGTTTATCGTTTTTGAAGGCCCCGACGGTTCCGGGCAGACTACACAAGCTTCGCTCTTGGAAAAATATTTTTCAGGGCTCGGCAAAAAAGCCGTTCTTACGAAAGAGCCGACATTGGACAGCAAGGCCGGATTGGAAATAAAAGACATCCTTAATCACGAAAAAGAAGCCTCACCAGAGGACCTCCAGAAACTTTTTGCCGAAGACAGAAAAGAGCATCTCGAAAAAGTTATTATTCCGGCGCTCAAAGAAGGAAGTGTGGTCATCTCTGACCGGTATTTTTTTTCTACGTTCGCCTTCGGTTCGCTTGGCGCGGATTTGGAATGGCTGATTTCGATAAACGACAATTTTCTCTTGCCTGACGCAACATTCGTGCTGGTTGTTAAGCCCGAAACATCAATCGAAAGAATAGCGCACCGCGGAATCAAAACGACTCTTTTCGAAAAACTCGAAAGCCTGCGCAAGGTAATGGAGAATTACAAGAATCTTGGAAACCGTTTTGAAAATATGTTTTTCATAGACGGCGAGAGACCGATAGGCGAAATTCATAAAGAGATTGCCGAAAAAGCCGCCAATATCTTAGAATAAGCGTATGCCATACAAGCCGACAATAGGATTAGAGATTCATGCCGAGATGAAAACGCGGACAAAGATGTTCTGCGATTCGCTTAACGACGCCGATGAAAAACACCCGAATGTGAATGTTTGCCCCGTTTGCATGGGGCACCCCGGGGCTTTGCCTGTAATAAACAAAAGCGCCGTTGAATTCGTCATTAAAGTCGGCTTGGCTCTGGGCGGTAAAATAGCCGATATAAGCAAATTCGACCGCAAGAATTATTTTTATCCCGACCTTCCGAAGGCCTATCAAATCTCGCAGTATGACCAGCCGCTGGTCCAGGGCGGAGAACTGCTTGGAATCAAGCTGACGAGGATTCACCTGGAAGAAGATACCGGCACGCTTATCCACTCTGCCGATGAAAACGGAAAGGAGATGACGCTGGTGGATTTTAACCGCGCCAGCGTGCCTTTAATGGAATTGGTGACCGACCCCGATATTAAGAATGCAGAACAGGCCGTGGCTTTTGGTAAAGAACTGCGCCTTATTCTGCGTTATCTCGGCGTTTCCGATGCCGATATGGAAAAAGGGCATATGCGCCTTGAAGCCAACGTTTCAATCAGCAAAACGAACAAGCTCGGCACGAAAGTCGAGGTAAAGAACATAAACTCTTTCCGCTCTCTCGGTTCGGCCATCGAATACGAAATAAAACGACAGGAAGATGTTTTGGAGAAAGGGGATAAAGTAGCGCAGGAAACGCGAGGATGGGACGACGTGAAACAAAGGACATTTTCACAGCGTGCCAAAGAAGAAGCCCACGATTACCGTTATTTCCCCGAGCCGGACCTTCCGCCGCTTGAACCGACCAAAATTTTCGATATAGAGGATATGAAGCGCCATTTGCCGGAATTGCCATCGGAGAAACGCGAACGGTTCCAGAAAGAATTCAAGCTTTCGGCGCAGCAAGCGTCGGCTTTGGTTGATGACAAGAATCTTGCCGATTTTTTCGAGGCGTCTGTTAGCGAACTCGCGCGGAATGAAAATAAAAGCGCTGCCGAGAAAAGCGCCGAGGAGCTTCTTTTCAATTATTTGACCAGCGACCTTTCGGGGCTTATGAACGAATCAGGAATCGGATTTTTCGGCTTAAAATTCAGTCCGGAAGATTTCTCGAGCCTGATAAATCTTATTTCGTCGGCAAGGATAATGAGCCGCCAGGCAAAAGACATTTTACGGAAGATGTTCGAGACGGGCGACAGTCCGGAAGATATTTTGGCCGAGGAAGGGCTCGAAATGGTTTCCGACGAAGGCAGCATCAAAACGATGGTTTTGGAAATACTCGGCGAAAATCAAAAAGCCGTCGACGATTTCAAAAAAGGCAAAACTGCCAGCTTGCAGTTCCTTGTCGGTAAAACCATGGCCAAGCTGCGCGGAGCCGGAAATCCTGAAGTCATCAGAAAGATAATCGAGCAGGAATTGACAAAATAATAATTTCTCAGCAAAATTGCATTGCGAATCTTGACATCAGGTTTTTCCTAAACAGGAGATAGCCATGCTAAAAGGAAGCAAGTATGCCGTAGTCGACGACAAATGGCGGCTAATGTTACCTGCGAAATTTTCCGCAGATTTTGGCAAGAGCCATGACTCCGTAATCATAGCGTCCGCAGGCAACGGATGTTTGAACATTTATCCGTATCCGGCCGGAGTTGATCGCCTATCGGGCAGCTCTGAAGTTTCTCTGAGAAGGAGTGAGAAAAAAAAGTGCGTCAGAATAACCATCCCGGAATGGATGCGCAGCTCAGTTTCGTTTTTTTACGGACGTACCGTAACGGTCGCAGGCAAGAGAGATCACATTGAGCTTCAGCCGCGACCGCCGTGGTGCCAGGAGGAAAAACGTAAAGTCGGCAGGCCTTCCAGCATACATTAAGACGAATAACCATTGCCCGCAGGCAACGAAAAGGGCGTCCAGCGTGAATAACGCAGGCGCCCGTTTTTTTATTCGTCCTTTAAAAATTTTCTGGCGAGCTTTAAAGCTTCACCTTCTTTTTTAATCCACTTTATATTTTTGTCTTTTTTGAACCAGGTCATCTGGCGTTTTGAAAACGCCCGAGTATTTTTTTTTATCATTTCCGCAACCTCTTTGAGGTTGCTCGCGGATTTACGCTGATGACTATGCGGATTTACGCTGATGTTATCCGCGGCGAGATAATTTATTATCTCGCGATAGCCGATAGCATCGAAGGCAATTTGTTTGTCCCCATATTTTTTTATCAGTTTTTTAACTTCATTCAATAATCCGTTTTCAATCATTCCATCAATCCGCTTATCTATTCTTTTTTCCAGTGCGAGGTAGGGAAGCCCGATGCCGATTTCCAGAGTTTCAAAAAGCTGTTTGCCTTTTTTTCTCTGCGCCGAAAAAGGCTTCTTGCTGAGAATGGCGACCTCAAGGGCGCGGATGACTCGCCGCGTGTTTTTACCGTCGACTATGTACGCCGCTTCCGGGTCTAATTCGATTAGTTCGCCATAAATTTTTTCAAGCCCTTCTTTTTTTATTTTATCCTCAAGTTTTTTTCGCAGTTTCCAGTCGGGTTTTACGGAGGGGATTTCCAGATTTTCCACGACAGCTTTTATGTAGAGTCCCGTGCCTCCGGCAAGAACTGGAATTTTACCCCTTTTTATTATTTTATTTATCGTTTCTATCGCGTCATTTTTATATTCGGCGACGGTGTAATCTTCATCGGGTTTTTTGATGTCTATCAGATAGTGTTTTACCGCAGCCATTTCTTCCGCGGACGGTTTTGCGGTGCCGATATCCATTCCTTTATAGATTTGCCTGGAGTCTGCGGAAACTATCTCGCCGGCGAATTTACGCGCGATTTTAATGGCCAAATCGGTCTTGCCTGAAGCCGTAGGGCCTACGACAGCTATTATCTTTGGGAGTTTTTCCACAGGGGTCATTGACGGGTTTATTAGGTGAACTATCCTAAAGACTGCAGATTCACAAGATGGAACTGAACAATAATAATAAAGTTCCGATATATAGAGAGCACCCCGGCATACGCCGGAATCAGGGAAGAGCCTGATGCTCTTCCATCTAAACCCTTGGTACCGGAGTCCAAGGGTTTTTTCATTTTAAATTATTTTTTCGTTCACCTCTCTTTCAATTTTCTCCAGCAGGTTTTCCATAGAAATTTCTCCCTCCTTCGCTGAAGCTTCGGAGGGCAAGCCGTCCTGCTTGTCCGCCGTAGCCTTGGCGAAGGCGGATCCGCGTCTTCTGACGCTGACATTCTCGCTCTTTTCTTCTTTTTCTCCGACGACGATGACATAAGGTATCTTTTGAATTTCGGATTCGCGTATGCGCTTGCCGAGAGGTTCGTCGGCGTCAGTCATTTGAACGCGGATATTTTTTTCCTTCAATTCCTCGAATATTTTTTGTGCATAAGTTTTATATTTTTCACTCAGGGGCAGAACGGCTGCCTGAACGGGAGAGAGCCACAAAGGGAACGCTCCGCCGGTGTGTTCGATAAGAACCGAAAGGAAGCGCTCGATGGAACCCATTATGGCGGCATGTATCATCGCGATTCTTTCCGCTTCGCCATTTTCATTCACGCAGGTAAGGTCGAATCTGTCCGGCATATTGAGGTCAAGCTGAATGGTCGCAACCTGCCATTCGCGTCCGAGAGAATCTTTTGCCATAAAGTCGAGTTTCGGTCCGTAAAAAGCGGCTTCCCCGATTCCATCTATGGCTTTAACTTTTTTTTCTTTAATTATTTCGCCGAGTATATTTTCGGCGGTGGTCCAGCGTTCTTTGTCGCCCAGATATTTTTCCGGCTGCTTGGGGTCGTGGCGTGAAAAACGCACTTGAAGGTCAAAACCGAAGGCGCCGTAAAATTCGTGGATGATATCCCAAATTTTCAAAAATTCTTCTTTCACCTGGCTCATCCTGCAGAACGCGTGAGCGTCGTCCTGCGTGAAGGCGCGCACTCGCGACAAGCCGCCAAGCTCTCCGGACTGTTCGTCGCGGTAGCACATCGTCGTGTTGGCGTAGCGCTGGGGAAGTTCGCGGTAGCTCCATGGCTTGCGCGCGTAGATTTGCGTGTGATGCGGGCAGTTCATCGGCTTAACCGCGAATATGTGTCCTTCGCGCGTTTTTATCTGGAAGAGTTCGTCTTTGAATTTTTCCCAGTGTCCGCTTTTTTCGTAAAGCTCTTTTTTCGTTATGTGCGGGATTTCAACGCGTTCGTATCCGCGTGTTTTTCTGAGTTGCCAGACAAATTCGTCAAGCAGGTTGCGGAGGATTGTGCCCTTCGGCGTCCAAAGCGGAAGTCCGGGGCCGACAAGGTCGGAAAAAGTAAAAAGGTCGAGCTTTGGCCCGAGTTTTTTGTGGTCACGATTTTCGTTATTTTCGTTTTCCGATGTTTTTGCCATTTTTTAGATTATAAAGGGAATATTCAATTTTTTAAAGCCCTTAACAAACGAGACGGCTCGTTGTATCATTTTTAGAATGTTAGGAATTATATTTACTTTTTTAATCCTTGTGGTCGGCGAAGGTCTGAACATTTGGGCTGAAATGCTGTCGGCAAAATTGCCTGGCGTGCATTCTCTCCTTGATTATAAAAACTCAATTCTTTTTTTGATGGTTTTTATGGGTTGTTCATTTTTACTTGTTGGTTATTCGTTCGGATATGGTTCTTCCAAAAACATATGGACGGTTACGGTCGCCTCTGTCGTAGCGATATTAGTTGTCGAACCGGTCCTTGCGTATTTTTTCTTTCACCAATTGCCCCAAAAAGGAGCTTTGGTCGGGCTTGTGCTCGGTTTTATAGGGTTTATTGCTACAATCGTCTGGGTTTAGTATCATCGAAATATGCTCGACATCAAACTTCTCCGCGAGGAGCCGGAAAAAGTCAAAAAAGCCATAAAACTGAAGGGTGCTGACCCGAAGATAGTCGATGATTTTTTGAAACTCGACAGCTCGTGGAGAAAGATAACAGGGGAGCTTGAGAATTTTCGCCGCGAACAAAAAGAACTTAGCGAGAAAAAAAACATTAGCGCAGCCAAAGAGGTAAAAGAAAAAATAAAAATTAAGGAGAATGAATTATCCGGACTTGAGGGTGAACGCCTTTCCATTTGGTTTGGAATCCCAAATCTTTCAAGTGACGACACGCCAGTTGGCGAAGACGAATCATTCAATAAATTTCTGCGTTCCTGGGGTGAACCGAGAAAATTCGATTTTACGCCCAAGGACCATCTTGAACTCGGAGAAGCGCTCGGGATAATCGACACTAAAAAGGCATCGGAGGTTTCCGGGACGCGCTTCAATTATCTTAAGGGCGGAGCGGCGCTTCTTGAATTTGCCTTGGTACGTCACGGGTTCAAAGTGCTTGGAGACGAAAAGATTTTGAAAAATATAGCCGACAAGATTAAGCCAGGATACAATCCGAAGCCTTTCATGCCCGTTGTCCCGCCGGTTTTTATAAAACCAGACGTTTACAGGAGAATGGCTCGCCTTGAACCAACTGAAGAACGTTATTACATCCCGAGTGACGATATTTATCTTATTGGCAGCGCTGAACATACTCTTGGACCGATTCATATGGACGAAACGCTTAAGGAAAGCGAATTGCCTATCCGATATATCGGATTTTCGACCGCTTTCAGAAGGGAAGCCGGTTCATACGGCAAGGATGTCAAAGGAATTTTGCGCGTTCACCAGTTTGATAAATTGGAAATGGAATCATTCACTTTACCTGAAGATTCTTTTGATGAACAGGAATTCATTGTCGGAGTTCAGGAATATCTGATGCAGTCACTGGAACTGCCTTACCAGATAATAATCTGTTCAACGGGCGATCAGGGTGGACCTGATTTCAGACATTTGGACCTTGAGACATGGATGCCGGCGCAAAATAAATACCGTGAGACCCATTCGGCTGACCTTATGAATGATTACCAATCAAGGAGATTGAATACAAAAGTAAGAAGAGAAAACGGCGAAACGCAATTCGTGCATATGAACGACGCGACTGCATTTGCCATAGGACGCACGCTTATCGCCATTTTGGAAAACTACCAGACCAAGGACGGCAAGATCGAAGTCCCCAAAGTACTTCAGGAATA
>Ga0307375_10001766_pt1 | contig 23103 bp, 35 predicted proteins | sample TR1MG_FD_202531 | JGI IMG/M metagenome (GOLD analysis project Ga0307375, IMG submission 202531) | Soil microbial communities from Risofladan, Vaasa, Finland - TR-1 | ecosystem: Environmental > Terrestrial > Soil > Coastal area > Acid sulfate soil | place: Finland: Risofladan, Vaasa | collected...
TAAGTTTTTTAGTTAATTTAAAATGCATAATAATTAATACTTGAAATAATTCTATAAGCATTCCTTGTTCCATTTCACTATCTGTATTATCACTTGACATAAGATTTGCAAAATATTCTACGCCTTCATCTTTCTTATTATCCATTTAATTACTCCCTCATCGTTTTTAAATATTTATTGGCACATTTTTCTGCTTCTTTAGCCGTTAACCATTTCATATTTCCATAATCATCAACAACATCAACCATACCAATTTTAGCATAGTAATGTATACCATTTGGCCATTTTACAACTTTAATATCTTTCTTTGTATATTTCTCATGAGGCCATTCAATCTTATCACAATTTATTGTTCTCAAAACTTTAAAATCTCTTGTTGCAAATGGTCTTATTGCATGATTTCCAGTTATAAAAATTATATTATTTCTATCATAAAAATGTGTATAGCCACACATCAATTTTTCTTCCATAAAAACAAGATCATCAACAATAGTTTTCCTCAATGGATAATCTTTATTTTCATTTGAAGCTTGAAATGTTACTTCTATCATAAACTCATCTTCACTTGTACAATGAAATTGATATCGTTTTTCTTTTAATTTTTTATACTCTTTAACCAACATATTAAAACGAAATTTTAAATACTCTTTGAAAGCATCTTCATCTTCAATAACAAGTAGCCATTCAGTATGATACTTATTAATTTTAGGATGTACTTTCCATCTAATAAGTTGAAATTGATATTGTATTTCAATACATGTTGTCATTTGAAAAATCCATTTTTTGGATCTAAAAGTTCTTGTATATAATTAATCTTTTTTAATTCCATAATATCATCATCTGAAATTAGTTTCTTTTCATGTTTAATATTTAAACATTCTTCACATAATTGTTCGCTATCTTTATCCATAATTTCTTCAAACATTATTAATAAACCATCAGTAAATCTGTATTCATCATCATTTTTTGTTCTAAAACTAATATCTTTTAAAAATGTTATCCATCCATTTATGTTTAATACTCTTATTTTAAGTGCATTACCAATCTCTTTTTCAGGAAATAAGCTTTGCAAAATGGTTTTTTGTAGTTCATTAAATTCAAAAGATATCAGACCCTTCCTTTGTGCATCTTCTAATAAATCATCAGGTCCTCTATAAATACATTGTCTAAATAACTCTTCTTCCATATCAAACTTCCTTATTTATATCTAAATTGTAAATTTTCTTTTTGTACCCATTTTTCTAGAATATTTGTTTCTTGTTTTGTTGGATATCTATTAAATTTTCCTCTTATCTGCATTAATTGTTTTGTTTTCATTGACATTTCAATTGCTAAAAGTACTTCTTTTTTCATATGTGTTTCACAAGTAAGTGACCAAATTGAAATTGATCCTTTATCACATGAATGTGCATAACTTCCAACACAATTGCTTAATGATCTTCCAATAGCAGAAAGTTCTTTTGAACTTGTAGCTTCTTTTATATCCCAAAATTTTAAATTACCTTTATCAGCTTTTCCTTGTTTCCAAGAAAATTCATTAATATTACTGTGTGGCCATTCAAGATTCCCACCTTTTTTCTCTTTTCCAAGTTGTCTATGCCATCTTTCAACACCATTAAGTAGAGATTGTGGTGTTCTTCTATTCATTGAGAAATTTGGCTGAGGAGTTCTATATACAGGATTATTTCCTTCAAAAACTCTTTGTTCAACAAATTTTTCATTATTAATGTAGTCACATATTGGACCAACATGGGCCAAATCAAGCATCGGATTATCTATAAAAAATTTAATCACACTTTGAGCAAATGCATCAAATTCTGATGAACTCCATCTTCTCATTAATATTGTTGGATTAAGTGCATGAAATAATCTTTCACTACCACCTATTGCCATTATTTGACCATATTTTAGTGCATCAATGATTGTAAAATTATCACCAGCTTTCATAAACCAATGTGCCTGTTTTTTAGTCAATGGAAATGGAAGTTCTTTTGCGGTTCTTATATTTTTTCCTAATCCAATGTGAATAAACCACGATTCATGTTTTTCATTTATTGTCTGTTGACACCAAGCATCATCCATAAAAATAGGAACTTCATACTTAGCCAATAAATGACGTGCAAAAGCTGCAAACTGTTTATGCACATTATGCGTTTTCGCCTTCCATTCTTTATAAGGTCTGATCCAATAATCTTTATTTATTACCAATCTTTGAATAGAAGATAATTTTTTGGTATCATTAATAATTTTTGAATTTTCATGTAGAAATAATACAACATCCAAAAATGTATCAGCATAATTTTTCCAATATGTTGTTTTTATATTATTATAAAGTGATGCTATTTCTTTTGGTAATTTATCATAATAATTTTTTTCATTAGCACCGTCTTTTATTTCTTGTATAATATTTTTTAATTTTTTAGGACTTCTTTTTTTAAGGGCATTCATTGCATTCTGTGCAATAAAAAATTTTACTTCTTTTGCAAATAATTTATAACTCTTATTTAGGGAAGTTGAGAACCCATTATTAATACACCATGCCACATATTGATCAACATTTTTTAATTTAAGTGCCTCGATATGGTTATCAAGGTGGGTTTTCTCAGCTGTCTCCATAGTATTTTATCTATTCTTATATGTTATATTATTCTTTTATTAAATATAAATCAGGTGATCTCCAGTTATTTCAGTTTTATCTTTTATAATTATCGATAAAATCACGTAAATCATCAATAAATTTAGAATCAGATTTGGAACATTCAATTGAATCAACAAAATATTGTCCATCTGTCCTTGTTATTAATAATTTTATTTTATCTTTGTGCTTATCTTCAACCAAACATAATTCTGATACGAATTTTTCATTAGCATTAAAATCTATAACATTATGTCTTATACGAGTCAAATATTGTTTCTCAAAGTTTGTTTGAGCTACTATTTTCAATTCATTTTTTTTATTGATAGATATTAACACTTATTATTCCTTTACATTGCTTGTTTAATAAATAAGAATCCTGTATTTTCCAAACTTATATCAATATCTGCGTCTGTTAAACAAAATGTTTGTAAATCATGTTTCAGTTCTTCAGGTCCATTCATTGCAACCCATAAACCAAACCCATAAAGTTCATCATTATTTGGCCTTCTTGAAATAAATTTATCACCATAAATTTTTAATGGTATTCCAATTAAAATAACTCGACTGTGCATTTCACGAAGTAATTGCTCAATATCTGCTAATGTAACGTGATGATCATTCATCATATCACTACAATATTGAGCAACTGCCATGGCATTATTTTTAGTTGGAAATTTTATTTCTTCATGCATCTCCAGTAAAATTTTATTTATTGTTTCTTTTTGTCCTTCTTCCAATTTTTATTTCTCCTTAAGTGTTCCACTTATTTATTATGCCATATCCAACAAAATCCTACTAATTTATCACCATTTGACATTTCAACCCATACAACTTCAATACTATTTGAACCATCACTAGGCAATGTACCTAATGTGTAACCATGGCCAAGTAATGATTGTTGTATTTTATTTATATTTTCCACACTATAGCCTTCTAAAAATTGTAATGTCCATTCTTCATCAAAAAGCATGTTAAAATATGGGTCACTAAAACTTGATAATCCTCTATATGCTTTTGTTGAATAACCGCATAGTATCATCATTGGCAAAAACCAATAATATTTATTTCCTGTCATATAACATTCATAAGTAACTCTCTTTTGTAACATTTCATAATCTATTTCAAATTTTTTAAGGGTTTCCCACGTATTGTTTCCAAAATTTGATAATAAAATTGGATGTTTTATATCTTTGAGTTCTACTTTTCCTGCAATATATTCATCACCATACAAAATATCACCATATTCAGGCGTATATCTTTTATTATTTATTTTTGGTATTTTTAATAATTTAATCATTCAATCTCAATAAATTCTGCCTCAACTGGCTTATTATTAGTTGATTCGTATCCAATACCTGCATCATATTCAGCTATAATCTTCTTATTTTTTCTTGTTATTACTCTACCTGTAATAATTATAAATACATACATTGATCCAAGCCAAAAATGTCCAGTTAAAAATAATCCAAAATATGCAACCCAAAAAATAGGCCGATAAACATATTTACCTATAAAAGTATTTTTTACTGACCGTCTTAATTCATCAATTTCTTTATTATTATATTGACTACTTTTTACAGAAGTTGTGAACAAAGCAAGTAATGATATAAATAAAAAAAATAATGTTGCTACTATCGATAACAATTTTATATAATTTAAGAAGTATATATTTCCTTTGAAATAGAAATGTTCAATGAAAACTGGCAAAATAATTAATAAACCGATAACTGGTGCAATATAATGCATAAAAAAATAATTGAAAAACTTTTTCATAAAATGTCCTTTATATAAAAATTATATTTTTATATAATATCATCACAGAATAATAAATCTTACAGTTAAAATTTCAGGATTTTTAATAACCTTTCAAGCTCTTTTTTAGTTATTGCAAAATTATTATATACTCCATCAATAGGAGAATGCTGAATTATAAATAAAGTTCCATTTCTAAAAAAATCAATATTCTGCATTCCGTATGTAAAATAAATTATATCTGTTTTACAACTAATAAGATTCTTTATACTTTGTTTAAACTTATGATTAAAATCAAAATGAAGATTATATAATCCTTTAAATTGGTTGTTTACTGTTCGTCTTAATACAAACATTATTTCAGTATTTTGAATGTCTACTCTTTCAAACACTTTTTCAATAGTAACATCTTCAATCATATTTTTGTGTTCATAGTATTTATGAATAGCTGATAATACCTGTAAATCTATATCATTATTAATACCGTTTTTATTATTCATTTATATTCCTTTTACAGTAAAAAATTTACAGGTTTATACAGTATTATATTTTTTATTTTATATACCAAACTTTTTCTTCTTCCACGCTGGAAAATCAAAATCGCTTTCGCAAGTTTCGAATGTCGCTTCGCCTTTTCCTTTATATTTACCTTCATGTTCTGTTATTATTCCAAAGGGTATTGGCGAATCTATTTCAATAAAAACTGAATATGCGTCTTTAAAATTATATCCTTTGCCAAAACATCTTTGTATATACATTTCCACTTTATTTGTAGTTTTTGCATTAAGGCCCAAATTCTTAATTATTTCTTCAGCCCTTTTTGCTAATGAATCTGAATCCCTATCATTTTTCATAATAACAAGTTCAGGTGGATCATCTTCATCAAAACAAATGAAAAAATCATGACCACTAATAGTTGGATCTTTATAAAATTCATCATCATCTGCTCTTACATAAGTTGGTCCTAAACTCATTCTTCCTCCCCAAATTTTTCGTTATATTCTATTATTGAAAGTTCACCATTTGGAAAAATTAACATATAATCTTTTCTTATTTTTCTTGCATAACGAATTGTTGCCCATGTCCCTGATCTTGTAACCTCAGTTCCAGTATATGGAAATCCAATTAATAAATTACAAGTATCCACAATATCATGATTCCTTTGTAAATATTTTTTTGGATCTAATATAACATCGCCCTCACAATTTGCTCTCTTCTTATCATCTATAGGAGGATGTACTATTATTTTAGTATTATTTTTATATTTCCTACAAAACATATGAGCATCATAATCTGCACCAATACAATCACCATGATGCATTTCATCAATATTCAATTCAATCAATAAATCAATAAATGTTTTTAACTGTTTTTTTGTAATACCTTTTTGCGTACCTGTAATTCCTAAAATCATAAGATACCTTTATTAATATAATTTACTGTATATTATATCATTTAAAATAATGTCATCTTACAATGTGGTATAACCCTTTATATTATTTTTAAACTTTCTCTTGTATTTATAAATTTAATGAATACATGCATAATAAATTTTAACATTTCTAGGAAGCCAATTGATGGATAAAAACAACATAAAATATAAATATAGTATTGACCTTATAATTGATGAAATAATGAAAGATGCTGGATTGGTAGAAGCACTTTTTGGTGACCATCAAGAAAAAACCGTAATACAACAAGAAGTTGATAACATTGTGAAGTTCATTAAAAATAGAAATAAAATTTTAAGAACTCAAGGCCAAAGAATAGATATAAGAGAATTTGCAAAAAGCATACTTCAACGATTTTTATAAAGGAAATTAAAATGAGTAAAGCAGAACAAATGATAAAAGAATTTTTTGAAAAAGATGTTAAAGGGATTAAAGCAAAAGATATTGAAAAATCTTTAGCTGAATTTAATAAAATCTTTATCAAACTTTTAGAAGAATATAAAAAAGAACCATCAAAAGAAGGTAGTATTGTAGGCGATCTTGTTAGTAAAATAAAAGGTCCTCTTGCTGCTGTTTTATTTACAGCTCTTACTATTGCTGCTCAAGAAGGAAAAATAAAAGATTTTGAAAAATCTCTTCTTGATGTTTTAAAAGACAATGAATTAGACACAGCATATATTAAAAAAGAAATGGTAAATCTAAAAAATATATTTAAAAAGATGGATCAAGCAAATGCTGAATTAGCTAAAATTACCCCACCTGATTCTCTAGTATCAAAACCAAAAGTTCCTGTATTAGTTCCAAGAAAAAGAGTCGAAAAAGAAATAGAAAAGGAAGGATATAAAATGAAACTCAGCAAAATGGCAGAAGAAATTATTCTTAATGCAATTATGACAAAAGGTGCAGATGATAAAACACCTGATTTATCAGGTGATGTGACAATGGCAGAAGTCACAACTTATGCAAAACGTATCAAAGATAGATTCCATAAAGTAGAAAAAATTATAGATAGTATTATAAAATCAGGTGGACAAATTGATAAGATAATAAGAGACAACGAACCCAATCAAGCAGGGGAGGAACTTGTAAATTTGGAAAATGGTTGGGAAGAAGGTTTTAAAGCATTTAAAGTTTAATTATCACTTTTTGTTGTATCTACTTTTTCAACACTAACCTCAAGTTTACTATGAATTTGAGGTTTTTTTCTGTACTTTTCCCCTCCAAATAAACCTCTTAAAAATTTATTTTTATTATTTTGCTGAACCTGTTGCTGTGGTACATATTCAACAACATTTACTTTAACAACATATTCTTTATTTCCTGTACTATCGTTTTTTATTCTATTCAATTCTTCCTCAAAATTAACATCAAAATTATCAATATTTTTTCCTGAAATTGATAATTTTCCATCCTTATGAATTTTTAAATGCATAGTATCTTTAACAAAATTAGTTTTCTGTTCAGCATTTAATTCTAATACATGATTTTTACTTTCAACAACTACCATGATTCCTATACTATCTTTTTCCATTTGTACCATATCTATTTGTGCATAAACAGGTGTTGCAACCAGCTCCAATAAAAAAGCACCTGCAACAGGAGCAATGCTTACTATTCCATTTAAAAGTTGTGGTGCCATCATGCCGGCACTTATTGCCCCTCCAATATCTCTAGTTTGTGTTACAAAAAGTGCAATCACACCAATAATAACTGCAACAACAGCACCTCCCCAAAAAAATGGATCAAATATATTTTGACGACTTGCCAACATATTAGCCAACTCTAATAAAGGAAGTACCGTTCCTCCTACGGCTGCAAAAAATATAAGTTCTTTAGGTGGTAATTTAATTTCAGCCATGAGTGATCTCCTAGATTAACGTGAGCTACTCCATATATTTATAACATGATTTCTTTATAAGATCATTAACTGTATAATTACTTCCTCCATAAGCACAGCATGGAATTACAGCAACAATCTCATCCATATTATTATGATCTACTTTTAATCTTCTTTTATATCCATCAGAATAATGATCGTAATATCTCTCTACAGCATCAACTTCTTTTTGTTCAATTATCTTATTCTTACATCTTCCATCATTTTTGCTTCCTGCTTTTATGCCATTAAATCCTTTTTCACGTTGAACTACACAATAAACTCTTCTTATTTCTTGTGGTATAGCAAATCTTCTTACCATTTCACCTTCAATATCATATTCTTTTGTAACACTTTTTCTTGATATTGATGAGGCATATCCATCTATAAGAAACATCAAATCAATATCAAATCTCCTCATATCTATTTCTCTAAATGTTCTTAACAAATCAACAGCACCAAAACTTTTACCATATACTATATAGAAAGCTTCTTTTCCATAACATCTTCTTGCTTCAAGTAAAGCTTCAGCTAATCTTTCCTCTGACTCTGAACCCATTGTTCCTCTACCAAAAATGAAAAACAAATCTTCTTTTATTATTTGTTTATCATGACCCGAATCATTAAACTCAGTAACAAATTCATGCATTGTTTTAGCAATTTCATAAATAGGAGCAGAACACTTTCTCTCGTTTGAATCAAGATTTGGCATCCAATGGGCATTGTAACCATCAAAAAAACTCATATCAAATGGATGAGATGCATCTCTTCCAGAAGAACGATTCATGCCTATCATAGTCGCAACAACAAATTTTTTTCTCATAGTTGTTTTCCTTTTGATTAACAGAGTTTATAAAAACTTATGCAATTTTTCTCATATTATATACATTGCCAAGTTTCTTAAAATCCTCTTCATCTGTTTCAATCATAAATTTGAAAGCAATAAGCTTATCAGTAGGCGGGATTTTTAAATTTTTTATTCTTAAACAAATTTCTTCTACAACTTTTCCATTGTTCCAAACTTTAATATGTTTATTATATCTAAATATTTGATAAGTATTTCCACTTTTTCCTTGAACCAAAATGAAACCATATTTCATATATTTTCTGAATTCTGTCTCAGTTATCATCTCTCTCAGAGTATCAATTGCATTCCATTCATTTTTTGGTATAGGTTCATAATCTCTTGCTCTAGATTTTATTAATATTGAATATCCAATATTAGTTCTTATTTTATGTTCTAATACCATTTTTAAAGAATACTCGAATGGAATTTTTATATCACCATATTGTGGTGTTGGATGCATATAACAAATATCTTTTTTAGTATCTTTATCAGGAACAATCACCATGTGCATTCCCATAAACATAGGTGTCTCAAAATTTATTGGATTATGTTTTGAATTCCATAATCTTTTCTTCCATTTAGGTTGATCTTTAAAAAAATGATCATAAGTTTGAGACTTTTTAAAATGATTGAATGTAGTTTGAGGAATAGTAATACTTGCAGGTTTAATATCCATATCATGCATTTTTCGTGCAGCACCAACAAGGCTTTTTACAAAAACATCTATGTCAAATTGAACACTTGTTAACATTATGCAACTTCTTTCATAGAATAAATATTTCCAAGCTTTCGGAAATCTTCTTCATCTGTTTCTATCATAGTTTTAAATGCTACTAAATTATCTGTTGGTGGTATTTTACAATCTGCAATTCTTACACATATTTCTTCAATAAGTTGTCCTTTATACCAAACTTTTGTATGTTCATGATTTCTAAAAATCTGATATGTTTTTCCACTTTGAGATTGAACAAGAATAAATCCATGAACCATATACTTTCTGAATTCCATTTCTGTTATCATCTCTCTCAAAGTTTCAATTGCCACCATCTCATTCTTTGGTACATTTTTAATAATATCTGCACGTGATTTTACCAATATTGTGATATCTTTTAAACCACGTATTCTATATTTAAATTCTTTAAATAGTATATCTTCCGATCTCTGATAGTTAACATCATATGTTCTATCATCATTAAAAAAACTTAATGGTAATAATCCTTTTTCAGCATATACTTTAGATTCATTACCAACTTCTACTTTTGCCCCCCATAGTGTCCCTTTAATATCAGAATTTTCCATTCCAATTCGTGGTACTGTTACTAATAAATCATGCCCTGCATTTCTTGTATTTGTCACCAAATCATGATAAACTTTTCTTTCAAGTACCACTCTTTCAACACGTAAATCATCAGCTTCAATTTTTCCAAAAGCATCAACTATTGGTTCTATTAGTGGATCATCCCAATTACTCATCTGATTTCTCTTTATCTACAGTTTTTTTAGGATTATACTTTTTATAACAAGTCTCACATACTCTAACTTTAGTTCCACAAGGTAAAGGAACTAATAAAATTACATCAGCTTCTTTTTTACATAACCGACAAATAAATAATCAATTTTCACTCATGCTACCTGCCTCATATTATATACATTGCCTAATTTCCTAAATTCGCTTTCATCAGTCTCTATCATAATTTTAAATGCCAAAACCTTATCAGTCAATGGAATACTTTTGTCTTTAAAAACTACACATATTTCTTCAACAATATTCCCAAGTTGCCAAACTCTTATATGATTATCATCTCTAAAAACCTGATATGTATTTCCATTTTTCCCTTTAACAATAATAAATGCATCTCTTATATATCTCCTGAATTCTTTTTCACTTATTACTTCTCTTAATGTTTCAATTGCAACTTCTTCTGCATGTGATACACCCTTTAATACATTTGTTCTTGAACTAACATGTACAAAACTTGCTAATCCTGTTGTTGCAAATGCTTTGCATCTATAATCTTTTGTTAAAATAAGTTTAAGAGCTTTATTTCTAATCCAATAATGATCCATTTGTCCACTATTAAATATATACCCGCTTGGTACAATGTTTATCTCATCTCCAGTATTATGAACATCATTTATATGTGTTTCATGATTAACTGTTGCTTTTGGTGGCTCATCTTTATGTATTACTTTTTTAATTACTTTAAGATCGTATGTTCCACCTTTGTTTGTTAATCTTATTCTTTTATTTATTGGAATTACTTTATGTTCCCAGGTGCCATCTTCATCTGTAATAATAGTTCCTTCTTCAATCAAAATATTATTAGAACCATTTGCAAGATAATGGCCACTAAAATCAACATTCATATTGTGTGAGATATTCATTATGCAACCCTCGACATGTTATATATATTTCCAATATTTCTAAATTCTTCTTCATCTGTTTCTATCATAGTTTTGAAAGCAATTAAATTGTCAGTTGGTGGAATATTATCATCTTTTATTCTTACACATACTTCTTCAACAATTCTACCTTTTTTCCATACTTTTGTATGTGATCTATCCCTAAATATTTGATACGTTTTTCCACTTCTTCCTCGAACCAAAATAAAACCATATTTTGTGTATTTTCTATATTCTCTCTCACTTATCATATCTCTCAATGTATCAATTGCTGTTTGTTCATTTTGTTTGACACTTTCAATTATACTTCCTCTTTGTCTTATAGTTACTCTAAGATTATTTTTTAGTCTTCTCCTGAAATAATCCACTTCACTTTCTTGATACATACCACCAACAGAACCAAATTCTTGTCTTGACACACCAGTAGCAAAAAGATCCATTCCTTGACCTGTTTGAGGTCCTCCAAAACCAGCTTGTCCAGTTGCATCTCTTCTATTTTCATCTGTTCCAAATGCATCACCTATATAATTGTATTCATGACGACTATCAAATACTCTTGTTGGTCTTTCCATCATTGCAGTTGGATCAGCAGGATTAGAACGTAATGAGTATTCTAGAAATGAAAATTCTTCAAGTATATAATTTTGTACTTGTACTTCTATTTCTAAACGACCATCTATTGGATGATATGTCAATGATGTTATAAATGCATTATTTGTCGTGATATCTCTATATGCATTTCCCATATCCATAGGTGTTTCAAATCTGCATATAATTCTACCATCATATTCACGGTCTACATTTGCCTTTTGTAATGATATATAATGACCATATTCATCTTTTTTTATTTTTAATGGTCGTTCACTATTTTGTAATGCACTAATCACAGCATGATCAGCATGTTCCATTATAAATTTTAATCTTGATACTGGATTATTAATTCCATAGAAGTTTAACATTTCTATTTCGGAAGGTAGTCCTTGTCCTATTATATGACGTTCTATATCTGTAAGCTTAAGTGTATGAGCGCTCCATTTTGGTTCACCATTAGGACCATATTCTGTAGACAAATGTTGTTCTGATATTGGTGGTGAACGTAGTGCACTTAGGCCTGGCATTCTTATTCCTTACGCAGCTTCTATCATCTTATATATATTTCCGACTTTTTTAAATTCATCTTCATCGGCTTCAATCATGGTCTTAAAAGCAATAACATTATCAGTAGGCGGAATTGCACTACTTTTTATTCTTACACATACTTCTTCAACAACTTTTCCATTTCTCCAAACCTTAGTATGTGATCTATTTCTAAAAACTTGATATGTATTTCCGCTTTTTCCTTTTACCAAAACAAATCCATATTTTATATATTTTCTGAACTCTGTTTCACTTATCATTTCTCTCAATGTTTCAATTGCCACTTGCTCATTTTTAGGAACTTTATTAATAACATTTGCACGTGATTTTATATTGACCCTCATATTATTTTTAAATTTTTGTTTAAATGAAAGATCACCTACTATTTCAAATGCACCACTTCCATCCATCATAAAACGAACAGTGGTATCACCAACACCATAATCTATTGATGAAGTTATATCATTTCGTTCCTGCGTTATTGAGCCATTCCATTCAATATTCCATTCACCTAAAACTTCTGTCTTATAGTTAGTAGCAGTATTTGTTGTTGCTCGTGTTGTGGAATCCAAATCATTTGATGCCCAAGCCGTACCATTTATATATGTATCATTTGTTCCATTACCTAGAAATATCATAGAAGAAGTTGAAGAATCATTTGAACCACCTGAATATATTGTACTAAGTGTTCCATCTGCAGCATCTAAGTGCAAAGGAGTTGAAGCATATATTCTACCATTTTTATTTGGTTCATCAAATTTATATCCACATGCATTAGTAATAAATTGATATTTTCTTATTGTTTCTGCAACTTGCAGTCTTGTGTGTTCTGTATTCTTTTGCCCAATAAATTTTGAAAGATCTTCATTTAAAGCTTTCTTTAGCGAATATTTACTTTTTGATATTTCAACTTTGGGTATTGTAACATCTAAATATGGTGATAATTCTGGCATATTAACAAGCCTTTAAAAATTTTTCAAGTTTCTTTTTGATTCCTTGTTTATTAAGAACCATGGCATATAATGTATCAGATTCTTTGATGAGACATAAACTTGTTTTTGAATTGCCTTCAATTTTGATAATTCCATCACTCTTATTCAATAATTGTAAAGCATCTCCAACCTGTTTTTTAAAATCATCAATATCAGCCGTAAATTTTGCACCTTTTGTATCATCATGAACATGGACATCATTATCATCATCATTTATATGAAATCTCAGCCCACTTAATGTGTCTTCACTTCTTCCACCCATAATCTTCTCCTCATATGGTTTGTTTAAAATCACCTTTCCTCAAAATAGACAGAAAGGTGATTTACTAAATGTTCATCTTATATCTTTTTTACATTTGAAGCTTGCATTCCTTTGCGACCCTCTGTAACTTCAAATTCCACTTGATCACCTTCATCAAGTGATTTATATCCATCACCTTGAATCTCTTTGAAATGAACGAACAAATCTTCACCACCTTCTCTTGAAATAAAACCGTAACCTTTGCTACCGTTGAACCACTTAACAGTTCCTGTTTCCATAAAGCACTTCCTTAAACTAAAAATTAAAAAATATTATATTTACTCGTATTTTTCCCACTGCATACTTGATTTCTCAGCAGTAAAAAATACGCACAATTCATTACTAACAAAACCGGTATTTAAAGCTATTCTATCATCTCCAATATCTGAAACATTTACAGTCAAAAGATTTACTGCATACGGTCTCATATTTTCTTTTTCCCATCCACTATCTTTCATCTTCACAAATCTATCAAATTCAACTATTAATTCATTTTCATATGTTATTTTAGCTGATTTTATTCTACCTCTAAACATATATTCTTCAATTGTATTTTGAATCTCTAAATCTCCTCCAACATATTTACCACTATTAATTACATCTTGATACCATTTACTTCTACATGTTTCCATATTTCTTTTTACTCTTTTCTTTCATCTTTTTTATATTGTTCCTTTACCCTCACAACTAGGACAACAAACATCTGCACCCTGATCTGATAATACTCCTGCCCCTTCACATCTGGGACATTCATCATCCTCTTCATCATCTTCCCCCATGTCTTTACGACTTAATTCTTTCAATGGCAAATTATCAGGGTCTGAAAAATCATATGTTACAGTTTCATAAGGAAATGCCCAATAACAACCATCTACAATAAGTTGTTTTTCATCATCATAAAACTTATAATCTATCCAACAAAATCCTGCTCCATTTAACCATCCTTCAGGAACAAATGTTTTTGTTGTTTTATCTGTAAGATTTATAATTGTATAACCTTGATAATCTTCACCGCAAACAAGATATTCTTTTCCATTTGGATGAGTAATAAAAAGGAATGAAAAATCGCTATAATTTCTTTTTATGTCTGCAATTATTTCACCACTTTTATTTTCTACAATTCCACGTGTATATGCCCAACATCCTTTTTTTGTTTCATATTTTTGTACAGTTAAAACATAATTCCCTGATTCAGAATTATGAATAGTTGCTTCACCAAACATATTCTTTTCAAAAAATTTCTCAAGACCTTTTCTTGATTTTATATATTTTTTATGATCAACTACGTTTTTTTCAATTTCCATGTTTCTTACTTCTCATATCTTTCTTATATTGCTTATAATCTTCTCTACATTCTTTATTTATTTTATAATATACTTTTTTGAATTGACTATTTTTTAACTGCTTTTCTCTTACAATTTCAAAACATTCTCTTTCATTCTTTCTATTTGTTTCTGTAATATAATAACTTCTATAAGCACAACCAAGTAATAAGGCGATTAAAGAAATTAGTATTTGCTTCATTTGAATTAGTATCGTAATGATCTTTTACATGTCTTTTTCTCTTTTGTTTTTTCAGTTTTTGTCTTAATTTATAAACATGCACAAGATCATATGGATTAATGTTTTTATTTTTCATTTAACTTTTCTTCAAAATATTTTAAATCAATAGTTTCACCTAATATACATCCTTCATGATAATAATCCCATCGTGCTTCCCAATTATCCATCTTTTCAAGTTCCTTTGGCATAGGAAACCAATCAACCCATTGAAAAGAAAGATTATTATGTCCTCTTTCAAATTTCCTCATTGTATTAACTTGAGTTATTGCTGAAACTGCTCTTGCTATTCCACCACTGTCTTTCCAAAAGAAACGTTTGACCTCATCTATAGATTTTTTTACAATTCCTTTTTTTGCTTCTTTGTCAAAGTCAAGTTTATATTGTTTTCTTCCAGTTCCAAGTGCAAGAATATGTGTGTGATGTCCTTCATTTAACCAACCATTTGTAAGAGCTTGGGCATATGCTTCCACCAATGGTAAATTAAAAAATCCTACACCACCATCTGACCAAATTGCTTTTGCTTTTTCATCATATATACCACCAAAAAATAATGGTGCAGCAAATGTACGATGAACCATTTCAGGCATTCCACAATCTGCAAATTCACTGTGCCATGATTTAGGAAAATGATTTCTTCCTGTTACCAAATCCACAGTTGTGAACATAAATGGTTTTTTAGCATCACCAAATTTAATATTTTTTCCAACATTGTTTTCATATATCCTAAGATATTTTTCCCAATCATATCGAGGAATACTCCAAAATCTTTTTGCTGTAAATATATCTTTAAGATTTGGTTCTAAAAATTTCCACATCTCATCTACTGTTAATTTTCCTGTGCAATAAACACTTGCTTCCACACCACCAATGGATGTTGTTGCAAATAAATCTATAACATCCACAAGTTTACATCTTAATTTGTGTTCTAATACATTGAGCTCACCAACATGAATTGGCCCTTTTGCACCACCACCTTCAAGAACCAATATAATATGATGCTTCATATTTATCCTTTTGCCGTAGGTGGAATCATCAAGATTTCCTCAGCATCAACATCAAATTCATAAATTCGTTTATTTTTCTTTCCATTAACATCAACACTGTATGCTTTATAGTCTTTTTTCAAACAATCAAGAAATTCTTTCTTGGCTTCTTTTGCTTCTTTACCTCTTTCCTTATCCCATGTGAGGCGTTTGTCACCTTCTTCACATAAAATTTTAAGAACTTTTTTGCCAATCTTTGTGGCTTTAACAACAACTTCCTCAAAATAGGGACGAAATCTCTCCATTGGTTTTCCATCATTAAGCAAAATTTTATAGCCACGTCTTTTAAGATTCATAATACGTTCTTTTGCTTCATCAATTTGTTTAAGACTATTCTTATCCCAAACAATTCTTTCATCCATCACAAGTTCATTTGTACTCATGATATTCTCCTTCATATTTAAAGTATTTATGCTTCTTTTGTCTTGTCACCTTCGTTTTGTATTCTTATCGTCAACTCAATATCAAGCCTGTTTTTTAAATCAAGCGCAACTTTTGACAGCTGCAACAATTCGAATTGAGAAGCATCAGGTAAATTTTCATAATCATGATAAAATTTACCATCATTTTTCTTTGATAATTTAATTATATCACCAGGTGTTATCATTTAATTTCCTTCCTTATTTGATTTTCCTTTTGTGATTAAAGATTTCAATTTAGATAATATATCATGTCCACGTTTTACAAGTTTTATTTCAATCCCACTTTCAGTACATATAAAAACAAGATTGTCATTATCACCTGATCCTTTTATTACTGCAGTATCACCATTTTCCATTGTATCAAAATCAATTTCACATACTGCATCTTCAAATAGATCAGGATCTTTTTTAAATGTTAATGATTTACTGAATATATGAATTGTCCCTCTCTTATATAATTCATATTCAAGATTTCCAAGCTTTCCATGATCAACTATTTCACCATCTTTATTAGATGGTTTTGGTCCCTTACTATCAAATTTTACAAGCTTTCCCTTCTTCATAATATCACTCCTTCTATCATTATAAAATATATATTATTTATCCATCAATATTTTTCACACGAAATTATTTTTCTTCATTATCCCTATGTAGTAAGCACACTGGTTCTTTGTAAAATGAGGAAATTTTTTATTTAACTCCTTTGATTTTATACCCTTATTTAATACAATATAATTCTTCAATTTATTAATGTTTATTATTTTTTCCATTTTATCTTTTGCTTGTACTGTTGTTTTTAATCCATACATCTTTGCCATAAGATTAAAAAACAATTCATTATCATAAATTACACCAACATCTGTCAATCCAACTTGTAATTTTATTTTTAATTCACCTTCAACCTTATATCTCATATTATTTATATTTTGTGTGAAAATCTATCTTTCCATAAATTTACCATAAAACCAAGACCAGTTTGTGTATTTTCAACATGTGTTTCTTTTTGATAATCTCTACATGATGATTTCATTGGACAAATATCTTCAACTAATATTTCACAATCATTAACTGGAAATCTATCATCACTAATCTTACCATTTTTAACAACACGATAGTGAACATGTCCACAATTTGGACAATTAATTCTATAATTACCATTCAATGCCATATTTAATTTAAAATCGAAATATTTACCACATCCACCAGAACAGTAGAATTCAAATGTACGGCGAGCCATCTTCTTCTTCTCCTAAATTTATTAAAATCTTCTTCTATCGTCTATATTAAATGTTTTCTTACACAAATCAATCATTTCTGGATCACCAGTATTTTTACCTTTATTATCAGATAATTTAATAGTCGGCACCCAATTATCTTTTACCAAACATGATGTCATCTTAATTACAATATTAAGTGGTATTAAACCAACATCATTTGTGAACCATGTTCCAATACCATAAGAATCTCTTATTATTTTTTCACATGCTGCGTGTATACTTCTTATTAATGCCATATTGTTTATACCATCTGAAAAAACAATTGTCTTTGTTGATGGATCAATTCTAAGTTTTGAATAGTGTTCAACTATTTTATACATAAATTCAACAGGTGCACCACTATCATGACGAACACCATCAAATTGTCTTGCATATAATGAATCAAAATCCCTTAAAAAAACATCAGTTGTAAATGTGTCAGGCAATGCAATTCCTAAATCACCTTGATATGTTTTCACCCATGTTTTCAATGCTATATTATTTGCCATTCTAAATCCAAATCTGGCAGCATGAAACATAAACCATTCGTGTGCATGAGTACCAATTGGTGTTAAACTGTTTTCCATTGCAAGTTTAACATTACTTGCACCAACAAGAAGATCTTCCATAGATTCTTTTAAATCAACTATAACTTCTTTATGATTCTGTAATGATTCACGTCTTCTTGTACCAAATTCAGCAGCTCTTACACCCATTTGTTTTAGTTCTTGGCCTTTATTTTTATTTATTTTTTCTCTTTCTTCCCTTGAATATTTTACTATTATAAGCTTAGCCATTTCAAAATAAAGCTGTGAAATTGTTGCCATTAATGGCACTTCCCATAAAATGGTTCTGTACCATGGTCCGGCAATTTCAACAATTAATTTTGGACCTTGTTGTATGACAGTAACTTCATCAGGATTGAATCGATAACCATATAGAAAATCAATATATACAGGGTTCAGATAAGTACATTTTTTAGATAGGAAATATTTCTCACCTTTAGACATTTCAAATCCCCTAAATGTATCAATAACCCTCTTTAGTTCTTCTCCGAATCCATCAGGGAACTCTCGGTTATCTCGATTAATGAAAGCGTATTTAACCATTGCTCTAGGATAATTGAAACACACAGCATTCTGCATAGAAAATTTGTATTGATCATTATCCAATACACCATTTACATATTCATTTTCCATCATAATTAAACTCCGTCTATCATATTATTTAAATAGTATTTCTCTGCTTAAATTAATTGGATTACTCCTCTTAAAATGTGTTCTATGATATCTTTCAATTATTGGATTTGTTTCCATTTCTCTCAATACTTCACCTGATGTTAAATCATTTGAAGCCGCAAAATAATCACCAAAAATTCTATCAACTTCACCATATCCTTGTCTGCTTGTATCAAATCTTTTGTTCCATCCTGGAAGGATTTGATCAAGATCAGAATTTGTTATTCCAAGTCCATCAGTTGGAACTGCATCTACACAATTTAATAATGATGTTTGTTGTATTCCTTTTCCAAATGAATTTGCAACATGAATAGTTAAATCATATACTTCTGTTTTTGTAAGATTTTGAATCATTCCATAATCACCTACGTCACCATGTAATGTCCAAAACCCAAGCCTTAATTCAGTAAGATTGTCAGTTGAAAGGACCATTCCACTATGTAAATATGCAAGATTATACAAATAAATCATTCGTACTCTTGCTTTTATATTTCCACGCCTTATTTTCTTTATTTGTACAAGCTTATCGGTGTTATTTTCCATTATTTCATCGCTTTCAATTGCATTCCTTAAACACTTGTAAGCTTCTGTTAAATCTTTTTCCATAAAGTCTGAACAAAAAGCATCACCAACCATTCGTGCTCTTTCAATTTCATCTGTTTTATTCGATTCAATCGTGATACTTCTTCCAATTAACCTAACATCATTTTGATGACAAACATCAGCCACTAATGCACAACAAATTGCACTATCCAAACCACCACTGACACCAATAATCAATGATTTCAGTTTCGATTTCATTAAATATTGTTCAACTTCAATTCTTATATTAGATATAATTCTTGAATAATTTACCATTTCTTTCCTTTCATTTTAAGACCATAGGTCAGCATCCAAAAAATTGGATGCTGACCAGTCTTAATCGCCCTAAACTGCCCTCCTTAGGCATCTCATAATATTATATTACTTTAACCATCATCAGTTTCATCATCAGCTGAAACTCTTTCAGATTTGTCATATACACGATAACGAATAACGACTTCATCTGTCAATGTCAACTGACTCCACTTTTTCTTTTTCCTGGGAAGAACTACGTCTCTTTCCCAATTAATATTTCTGATCCATGCTGGTATTTTATTACCATCATCACCGTTTGTAAAGAAAGCATACTCGGTTGATCTGGTTGCAAACCGTAACCTTTGAATTAGGTTATATGTAAATTCACGTGCACGATCCTCAATAGCTTTGAGTAGCTCTCCATCGGTTGTTCCTTTATAATTAGGAAGGAATGCTGCAATTTCACTTTCTTCAGGAAATTGGCCGCTATACTCAGGATGATCAACTTCAGCTTCAAAAGCTTTTACGATAATACTTTTTTGGGCACCGACAGTTTCCTTTTGAGGCCATTCTTTCTTTTCATTTCCACCACCAATTATGATACCTCTTGCACGCATTGCGCTTGCCATATCTTTCAGATATTTTGCTTCGTCAGTCATACGCTCAAGAAGAACTTTGGTAATATAATAATATTGGCCATAAAGTGAAACCCACCTATTAGGATGCACAAAATTCTTAAAGGAAATTTTGTTATCAGACAGGAGGTCATTATTAGTAATGAAATCATTTTCTTTTGCACTTGGTAAAAAGTCAAGAGTTTTCCAGCCCTCATACCAAGTTCCGTCAACATCAACTAACATAAAATTCCTGTGATAACCGACTGAATCAGTCATCATAACATTCATATCAAAGATACGAATTGAGAAGGAAAATGTTTCCTTATTGGCATTGATACCGTTGAGTTTGCCGTGGCGATTATCTTTTGAAACAACATGCTGGCCTTCTGTATGTTGTGTAGCACGTCTTCCTTTGTACTTAGGAATGTTTATAACGGCACCTCTTTCAACAAGGGCAAAAAGAAAACATGCCAAATCAAGGTCTGTTCCTTGAAATACTCCATCATCAGCATAAGCAGGGCCAGGCTTTCTTGTAAAAAGATCATATGTCCAGTGCCCCATCATTCTGTCGATAACAGGCTGCAATGGTTTTGACCGATCAAGAATAGTTTGCATCTCTTCGCCTTTGAATATATTGATGAGTGTTGATGCAACTTTTGGCGCATTGTTATCCACAGGAACATCATCATCCATTGTATCATCAGCAGCAATTTCTTCTGAAACGGCAGTTACAGCATTGTCCTTATATTTATCATTGAAAACTTCCGGTGATATTGCTTTCGCATCATAGTTTTTGTAGTCTTTTGTGTCTGCAAAACCAGGATGATAAAGTGTTGCTTCGTTACGGCCATAATCAACAGGGATTAATGTCCGTGAATATGATGGATCAGAAAAGAAATTCCTTAGCCAACCGGCAACTTCTCTGTTCCTTATCCATGTTCCATCTTTTTTTATTGCATTAGCAACATCAACGGATGTGAACAATTCTTGTTTATTCACGAATTCAGCAACTTTATCGCTAATAACTCGTGATTCATCATTAGTACACATAAACTGTACCTCCATTTGTTAATATGAAATTAATTAGGTATTCATTTCAACCAAGTGTGTTATCGTTGATTGGTTAACCTGTTTTATAATAAATTCATCATTTTGTAATGATCTTCCTGGTTTTGCCCATATACTGTTATATCCTGAAGGAACACCACTATATAATTGGGTTTGAGTTTCATATATCTTGCCCATTGCAAAATTAACAAGAAACATAAAACAATTGTCATATCTATTATCTGAATTTTTCCACCAGCCGGTTGAATAATTCAATGCTTTAGTACTGTGTTTTGCAGCATAAACACCTGCACCAAACATTCTTCCTGTAACATGAGGAGCATTACATGGTGGAATCATGAAACCATTTTTCATTATACTGAGTATGTTACAATTTCTTGAACCATGAAATAATTCCTTTTTGTTACCAAGTTGCTTTACAATTTTCTCAAATGTTTGACGCTCATTAGGAATTTTCATCGTGAATATATTTTTGACTCCATAATTGTAAACATTCATATGAGTATGATTTGTACCACGAGTGCTGTAAACTTTTTCTTCAATTCTTCTATACTCGGCTCCCTTAGGTAATTCTTCAATCTCAATTCCAAGTGCAGACAATTTCTTTGAAGCACCTTGTTTCAACGCAGCACCCATTGTGACAGCTGATTCAAGTTGTTCCAATAAATCATACTCTTCAACCAATTTTTCTGAAGTCAGAATCCAATCATCTTCAGTTATTTTTCTTCCAAACTGATGTGGTATCAATGAATAATATTTATTATTAGCTGATCTTACTGCTTCTTCCATTTTATCGAGTACATCATTCACCAATAATGCGTTCATTATATCCAATGCATTTCGTGCTTTTTGTACATGAGGTTTTGTCACAGGACCAAGTGGTGTTTCGAAACCATTAACTGTAAGTTTTAGAGTTGTGAGATTCTGTATATTATGAACATTTTCTTCAACAACTTGGTCGATAATTCTTATAATCTTTTTGTTTTTGATATCTGAAGTATCAACACCTTTCACACTTTTTGTTTGAATTGTTTTTCCTCTTATATTTTCAGAACCAATTGTTGGTGCAACCGTATCAATCTCTTCATATTTTTCTACTCTTGTCTCCCCATTTTCTTTGATCTTTTTGCCTGTTAATTTCTTCTTAACAATTCTTCCCATCTCAACTTCAAGTTCATGTTTATCACCAGGCCCTCTTACTCCAAAAACTTGAGATGTTAATAAACGACCATAGTGTGTGAATAAACGATATTCACCAGAACTTTTTTTATGTTGAAGTTCTATACAATAAAACTTATTATTATTTCCTTCAACATTTCCACAATGAAGGACTTTATATGCGGTAGTTTCATTAAATCCATTTCTGCTTGTATCATTCTGTTTGACCTCCTTGAATTTTACACCCATTTTATCCATTCCTCCTATCTATAATTTTTTTAAAAAACCCTATTTTTTGTTTTTTATCTTCAGTAAATTCAGCATCCTCTATTTTATAACTTAATTGTAATTTATCAATAAATGAATAATTTAAAGCTGGCTGACTAAATGTCATTGCAATTACTTCTTTTATTCCTTCAACCAATGTTTTTGGCATTGTATTAAAATGTATACAATGTAATGGAGCTAAAAACAATCTTACTTCTTTAGTTGGTTGTATACCTG